>Ga0207942_1000482_pt1 | contig 9729 bp, 10 predicted proteins | sample LakMenEpi12Oct12_FD_150687 | JGI IMG/M metagenome (GOLD analysis project Ga0207942, IMG submission 150687) | Freshwater microbial communities from Lake Mendota, WI - 12OCT2012 deep hole epilimnion (SPAdes) | ecosystem: Environmental > Aquatic > Freshwater > Lake > Epilimnion/Euphotic zone ... | reverse complement strand
CCATCTCCTGCCTGTAGCGCGGCCGCCCCTGACGGTCTGTGCCGTTGGGGATCGGCTCCATCTCGCCGTTGCTCTGGTTGCGGCGCAGGCGGTCGCGCTGCTCGGTGCGCACCACCGCCAGATGGGCCACCTCGCCGAGGCGCTGCTGGCGGATAACTGGCGCGCCGATGCGGGCGCCGTCGTTGAGCTCAATGGCCATCGCGCTGTGCGCACCGTTGGGTGCGGGTGAGGTGATCGAGGGGAGGAAGGGGATCGAGACCGGCGCCCAGCCGCATCAGGTGATGGGCGGCGCCGCTGATCGAGAGGCCGTGCTGCTGCCTGAGCTGCTGCAACACGCCCCAGACATCGCTGCGCACCTTGCTGTGCAGGTAGTGGCCGGTATCGGCCGCGGCGGGCCGCTGATGCAGGCGGTGGCCGTAGGCGATCGGCCGCGGGCTGGAACTGGACTGGCTGGCCATCAGATCGCCTCCGTTGCACCAACCGCGCCGCTGCTGCCACTGGCAGCCAGCTCCCGTTCAAAGCGATCGATGAACTCGGCGTGCCGCCGCTGGCTGATCCGATCGGTGATCGTGCGGGCGGTGCGCGGCACCTCGAAGTGCTCCCGGAAGGCCAGCGAGAATTGCTTCCAGGCTTCCCTGTCATTGCGGGCCAGCTCCTTGAGCATCCCCGTCAGGGTGCTGATCTCCTCTGCCGTGAGGGGCTCCAGGGCTGGATCCAACCCCTCGGCGCTGCCGCCAGTCACCTCCCCCTCTGCCCTGCTCTGGATGCCTGGTTCAGGCGTGGCATCAGGCGTGGCGCTGGCGTTCTCACCTGCTGGCACAACCTCCGCAGTGGACAGGGAGGGCGCAGCGGGCACTGCTTCCGGGGCTGAGCTGCCGGCACCCGCGCCAGCAGCCGCGGCAGCCGGCGGAGCGCCTTCCTCCGCGCAGGATTCCTCCTCGGCCTTGCTGGGGCGAGGAGCTGTAGCCACAGGAATACCCTGCAGGCCGGCCAGCAGCCGGGCGCTGAGGGTGAAGTCGCCGTCGCGGCCCTCGCCCTCGGCGCTCTGCTGTGCGCCGCTGCGGTGCCGCAGCAGCACGGTCGTGCCCTCCTCGCTGCTGCGTACCGAGAAGCTGAAACCGAGCCGAAAGGCAGGCTTTGCTGCTTCCACGACGGCCTGCAGCGTCAGCTCGGCGGCGGGTTCCACCTGGCTCTGGAACGCTGAGAGGGCATCTGCCATCTCGCAATCGGCCTGCCAGTGCATCGCCTCGGGGGAGAGCAGCTCGCTCGCTGCGGCCTGGGGCCTGGGGTTGTCCATCGGGAGCTCATGCGGGACCGGCGCCCGCGCCCGCCGATCTTATGGGCTCGCTAACGCTGGGCGCAAGCTTTCCTCAGAATCTCGGGGCAGCTGGCAGCCGGTCCCTCGTCAGGGCTGCTCCTCCTCGGCCGGCTGCTCCGACCTGGTCTCTCCTCCCTTCCCGGCCTCCAGGCCGGCCAGCCAGCTGTTGATCCACTGCTGGGGCAGCCACTCCCCATCCCACAGCTGCTGCAAATCAGCGGGGCTGTAGTCGCCGAACGAGCTGAGCACCGTGCGCAGCTGCTTGCGCTGGGCCTGTGGCGCCAACCGGGCAATCGCCTGCAGGGCCTGGAGCGGATCCAGCTGCCGGGCCTCGATGGCTTCTCCGACCTGCTCGCGCCAGCGGCGGCTCATCTCCCGCGCCTTGGCAGCACTCAGCCGGGGGGCGTCGCCGCGCTGGGGCTGGCGGTAGGCCTCGGGCACCTCCAGCAGCCCCACGTAGCAGGACCACAGCTCCTGAGGGCCCCAGGGCTGGCCATCGGCGCCGAGGAGCGGTTGGCCGGCCTGGATCTTCTCGCGCAGGCCCTTGTCGGTGATGGTGCCCAGCTCGCCGCTGAACAGGCGCTGGTTGGCCTCCGCCAGCTGGAAGAAGGCAGGGCGGCGCAGTTCTCCGGCCTTGCCCTGCTCGATCGCGCTGAGGTTGCCGTAGCTGATGGCGGGAAAACCCGCCTGTTTGCCCCAGTCGGCCACGGTGTACTGAGTCCAGCCGTTGCGCTCGCGCCACAGCCGGAGCATGCGGCCAAAGGCGACACGGGCCTCACTCTGCCGGGCCTCCATCTCCGCAAACCAGTTGGCCATGGCTTGAAAGTCCGAGGAGAATAGCCAAAGGCTAGAGCATCGCCCCGAATACGACAGGATGCGACATCAGCCTCCTCGACTTACCGGGCTGACTGCCGGGTTGATTGGTTCGCGGGACGTGCTGAACCCTGAACACTGCGGAGGCCATCGCCCTTGGTGGCCGCGGCCTGTTGCTGGAACCAGACCCGTTCTGCCACCTGCCCGAGCGATCTGCCTTGCGCCCCCCATGGCGCCGCGAAACCCGCCAGCAGGCGTGCTTCAGCCAACCCAGGGAACTCGGGGGAGTACATCCTTTCTCCTTGCGTTAGCGAGCCAGTCTGATTACGCTGCCGCTCCCCGCTTTCTTGAGCCTTGCGGCCCACCGTGATCCGCCTCAGTGACGACATGCTCGATTGGCTCGATGCCCACCGCGGCGATGAACCCCGGGTGGTGCTGATCCGCTCAATCCTGCGGGAGCACATCCGCCGCCACACCCGCTCCACCGCTCGCGCTGCCTCAAGAGCCAGGACCAAGCCCCCCGCCGGCGCTGTCGATGGCCAGCGCTGAGGACGCCGAGCAGCAGATCTGGCGCCCCCGTGTCCCTGCCCAGCAGCGGCTGGCGGCCCCTCCCCAAGACTTCCGCCACTTCCGCCGCGGCGATCGGGTAGGCGTGTTCCTCGGCTGCGCCTGGACCGCGGGGGTGGTTGAGCAAGTGGGCAGCGCCAGTGTGCTGGTGCAGGCGCGGCGGTTGGGCTACCGCTGCCCCACCGCCATGCAGGTGTGTGATGCCCGCAACCTGGTGCCCCGCCAGCAGCTGCGCGCCCCTGCCGCTGGATCCCAGGGGTCCCAGGGAGGGGTGCTGTGAGGGATGGGTGCTGGCGCCCATGCCCGCAGCCGGTAGCCCCCTGGCCGATTCAGGGGCGTGCCCGCTGATGGCGCTCGCCCCTGGTGTGCTCGAGAGCCTGCGCGGCCTCGATTCCGACTGGCTGCTGATTCCGATCGATGGCCGCAAGCGCCCCGTGGACCCCGGCAGCGGCGAACCATTGGGCCAATGGGCCAGCGCCGGCCTCAGCCTGGAGGACTTCTCGGCCGCGGCCGCGACCAGCCCCCATGTGCGGGCAGTGGGGCTGGTGCTCGGCCCGGTCTCCGGCGTGCTGGCGGTGGATTTCGATGGCCCCGGCGCCGCGGCCTGCTTCCAGCGGATCTACGGCTGCCCTGCAGCCGAGCTGCCAGCAACCGTGGGCTGGAGTTCCGGTCTGCCCCAGCGCGCCCAGCAGGCCTACCGCGTCCCCCTGGAGTACTGGGACTGCCTGCGCGGGCGCCGCTGCTGGGGGCCGGTCAGCGCTGATCACACCGCCACCCCACCAACGCCGGACGGCGGGCCGGGCGGCAAGCGCCGCCGCGCCACCGTGCTGGAGCTGCGCTGGGAGGGCCACCAGTCGGTGATCGCCGGTGTGCATCCGCTCAGCGGCCGCTATCGCTGGCTGGAAGGCCGTTCCCCGGCCGAGCAGCAGGTGGCCGATGCGCCGGACTGGTTGCTGGAGCCGCTCTTCAAGAGGCCGGAAGAGCCGGTGGAGGCCGATTTCGCCCCGCGCAGCGATGACCAGGAGCGGGCGATCGAGCTGCTCGCCAACATCCAACCGCGCGATGACTACGACGGCTGGCTGACGGTCGGCATGGCGCTCCATTCGATCGATCCAGGGCTGCTCCACCACTGGATTGCCTGGTCGCGGGGCTGCAGCAGCTTCGATGAGTCCGAGTGCCAGGCCAAGTGGCGCTCCTTCAAGGGGCGTGGCGTGACCATCGGCACCCTCTTCCACTTCGCCGGCCTCGATGGCTACCGCCCCTGCCGCCTGACGTCCAGCACCAGCAACCCGGTTCCAGGAGGGGCTCCTTCCTCACAGCCGGAGCGGCCCACCCAGCGCCCAGTGGAGCCCGCCAACCAGCAGCAGCCAGCACCCCGCCAGGTCGAGCCGCCTCGGGACCAGCAGATCGCGCTGCTGCTGGAGCAGCTGTTGGATCTGCTGCTCGACACCCGGGACACCTGGGCCCAGGAGCAGGCGGTGCGCGCCTCCCTCTGGAGCCTGGGGGTGAACGGCCAGGCGGTGGATGAGCGCCTTTACTACGCCCTGGCCAGCCGCTGGGACCTGCCTCTGCAGAACTCCCATCGCGGCGGCAACCGCAATCGCAGCCTCGCCGATCCGATCGCCTCGCCTGCAGAAGACCTGCTGCCGGGTTTTCTCCTGTGGAGGCGGGACCACTTGCTCTTTGGCGCCGGTGGCACCGGCAAGACCATGGCCGCGGCCGCCATGGCGGTGTGCTGCATCAAGGGACTGCCCTTCCTCGATCAGGAGATCCCCCCCTCCCGCACCGGCCGGGTGCTGTGGATCGGCACCGATGGCGGCGAGGGGGCCCGCGCCATGGTGCGCGAGTACCTCGAAGACCTGGGCCATGCCGATGACCCGGCCGTGATCGAGCGGCTGACCATCTGGAGCGCCGAACCCACCGAGGCCCTGCCCTCCTGGTGCTGCACGCCGTCGGGGTTGCAGGAACTGCGCCAGGAGCTCGCCGGCGGTGCTTACGCCCTGGTGGTGATCGATTCGCTCAAGGCGGTGCTGGAGCTGGCCGGCGTGAACTTCGGCATCGGGCCGGTGGGCACCCTGCTGCGGCTGATGCAGGCCCTGGTCTGCCGCCACTGCTCGCTGCTCTGGCTGCACCATCCGGCCGGGGGCAAGAGCGCGGGCAAGGGGCTCCAGGCCGCGGCCGGCAACCAGAACATCAATCAGATCCCTTCCGCTGTTCACCAGCTCACCCGCAAGAGCAGTGACCGGGGGCCCTGCAATGTCTGGAGCGTGCAAAAGCTGCGCGGCAGCCAGCAGCGGGAGTTCAGCTACCGCCTCAGCGAGGACGGCTTTGAGATCACCGAGGGACTGATCACCCGCAACTGCCGCCAGGCGCTGCTCGAGCTGATCGACCGCCGCCACAACGGCGGCCTGCCGACCAGCAGCCCCTATCTCTGCCACGAACTGAGCAGCTTCCACGAGGGCTCCGTGCGCAACAACCTCACCTGGCTGCGCAAGCGGGGGCTGATCCGCAAGGCAGGCATGGCCTGGTGCCTCACGCCCAAGGGCCAGCGGCTGCTGGAGATTACCCTCCAGGGCCGCGGCGCTCTGGAGAACCTGTTGCACTGATTCCCCGAGATGGGCACCCCCCTGTGTCCCCCCTCATTCAAAGAATGAATGAATGATTTTTTCTCTGTAAGGGATTGCAGTGCAGTGGTTCCTGGCGATTGAGGAGGGATGAAAAAGCGATGAATGGCAATGAAAACCATGTGAATGGTCCATTCATCGGGCTTCCCGGGGGGTTCATTGGCTTCTGGTGCCCGGACCCCTTGCATCAGAAGTGGTCTGCCGGAATTGTTCACCCATTCATTCCCCTCCCATAGGGACACCCCCCACCCACTCCTCCACCTGCTGGCCGGGACCCGGAGCCACGCCAGCTGCCTGCACCGCACGCAGCAATCGCGGCCAGGGCAATCAACCAGCACCGACTGATTGCTCCCTGGAATCACAAGCTGTTGCTTGCGCCTCGAAATGTCGGGCCGCTACGGTTCCTCGTAGTTCCGGGCTCAGTGGATAGCGTTTGGCGTCGTTGGCCATGGGCACCATTCATCTCAAGCGCCAAGGCGCCGCGCTGCTCAGCCACCGACGGGAGCTGGCGGTGTTGTGCTGCTTGGTTCCTGGGGCCGCGGCGATCCAGCTGCAATCAACTGAACCGAAGCGGTGGCCGACCGCAGGGCAGGTCGTGCTGCCATGACCGCTCCCCGGCACCACGGCGGCTATGGGCAGGGCAGCAGCGATGCCATCGAAGCCCTGCGCTGTGCGGCTCCAGCCGAGGACGACGACGGCCAGCCGCTGGGGGCGGCGGTGGGTGTGGACCCCAGGCGGCCGGTGGGACCGGGCAACCCACCGCGGCAACGGCGCAGGAGCAACGCCGCCCCCAGGCCCAGCCGGCTGGAGATCGAGCGGCGGGTGGCGGAGGCCCAGCTGTGGATCGCCCAGCGCCTGCCGATGGTGCAGATCCTGGAGAACGCTGGAGCGAAGTGGGGGGTGACCAACAGCCTCACGGTGCACCGCTACCTCAACCTCGCCCGCGAGCGGATGGTGGAGGAGCTGATCACCGACCGCCGCCGCCACCAGGCCGAGCAGATTTTTGCGCTGAACGAGTGCGCCCGCCGGGCCATGGACGCCGAGCAGTTCTCCGCTGCAGTGGGCGCCTTTCGAGTGATTGCTGAGATCGGCGGGCTGCTGCGGGCGCCGATCAAGCCGCCGGAGCCGAGGGCATGAGCTGGGCCCCTGCTCCTGCTGCTCTGATGCAGCGTCCTGCTGCAGACAGCGGCGGTCTGCTGCTGGCCGACACCGACCCCTGGGGTGACAGAGGCCTACTGCACCTGCCCACGGCGTCAGCAGCTGAACCAGCAGAGCCCCAGAGCCTGCGCAGCTTCATTGCCGAGGCCTACCCCCGCTACGGCTTCCACCGCTGGGCCGAGGTGCTGATCGAGCTGCTGCAGGCCGTTGCCGATGGTCAGCTCAGCCGGCTGATCGTCACCTGTCCCCCGCGCCTGGGCAAATCGCTGCTGGTTTCCAAGCTGTTCCCGGCCTACTTCCTGCAGCGCTACCCACATCTGTTCGCGGCAATCGCCTCCTATTCGGCCGAGCTGGCCTACGCCCACTCCCGCGAGGCGCGCCACTTTTACCGGGTGACCGGCCATCTGCTGGCCCGCGACTCGGCTGCAGTGGGCAACTGGCTGACCCGCCAGCGGGGCGGCTGCATCGCCGCCGGCGTGGATGGGCCGTTCACCGGCAAGGGCTACAGCCTGGGGATCATCGATGACCCCTACAAGGGGCCCGGTGATGCCGCATCCCCAGCTCTGCGGCAAAAGCTGATCGACTGGCTGCGCTCGGTGTGGCTCACCCGCGCCGAACCAGCCTCCGTTCTGGGACCGGACGGCAGGGAGCAGCCGAACCTCTCGGCCCAAGTGGTGGTGCTCACCCGCTGGGACCACCAGGACGTGATCGGCTGGCTACTGGAGCAGGAGCTGGGGGAAGCGCCGCAGCAGTGGACCGTGCTGGATCTGCCGGCGATCGCCGAGGATCCTGCAGAACGGCCCAAGCTGCCGCCCACCTGCAGCCTGATCCCCGACTGGCGACAGCTGGGCGAGGCGCTGTGTCCAGAGCGGTTCCCTCTGCCGGAACTGATCAAAATCCGCGCTCGCCTCGGTGCCTACTGGTGGGCTGCGCTCTACCAGCAGCGGCCCAGCCCGGCGTCGGGATCGATCTTCCTCCGCCAGTGGATCCGCCCGCCCTTCCCCCGCGAGCAGGGCCACCAGCGGCAGTACGCCCTGCTGGCTCTCTCGTGTGACCTGAGCTTCAAGGGGGATGCGGAGAGCGACTACTGCGGCTTCTGCCTGGCCGGCCTGCTGGCTCCACCGCCCCGCGCTGTCATCCCCCGAACGGGTGAACCTGACGGCCCGGCGCCACCAGCCGCCCTGGAGATCGAGGTGCTCTGGGCGGCGCGGCACCGCTTTGGCCTGCCGGAGGTGATCCGCTTCCTACTGGGTTGCCTGGGGGCCCTGGAGCAACAGGGCCTCAGGCCCAATGCCGTGCTCATCGAGGACGCCGCCAATGGCCCCGCAGTGCTGCAGACGCTGCGGCGTCGCGTGCCGGGGATGCTGCCGATCACCGCCCGTGGCAGCAAGGAGACCCGCGCCCATGCCGTCGCCCCCCTGGTGGAGGCCGGTCAGATTCGCTTTCACCACCGTGCCCAGCCATTAGTGGAGGAAGCGATCCGCTTTCCCAAGGGCAGCAAGGACCTGGTGGATGCCTTCTGCCATGGCACCCTTTGGCTGGAGGGCCGCTACTGGAAAGCCCAGGGCATCCAGCCGGTGGTGACACCGCTGCTGGTGAGCCGGTGAGGAGCAAGAGCAGACAGTGGATGACGGGTGTAGTTCTGGAAGCGCCTGAGCAGTCACCAACCCAGGGCTTGGCGCCGGTGGATGGGCAGCCGGCAGTCCTTCAGCTGTCGCTTCCGATCACGGTGGTGCTGGTGGGAACCACCGCTGGTGCAGCTCGAATGCTGCGGCAACGGCGCTGCCGCCGTCCGGCTTGTTGCGCGCAAGCGGGTCAGCTGGAGATCAACTGGCAGGCAGCTGCTCGTCATCCGCCCAGAGCGCAAGTCCGCCAGTCCCCGTCCTGCCGGCCGCGGCGTCAGCGCCCCGTGCGGCCCCATGCCGCTGCCGATGCACTGGCGCTGGAGCACATGGATCTGGCGGAGAAAATTGCCGGCAACTTCGCGCGGCGCACCATCCATCTTAAGGAGGATCTGCTGCAGCTGGCGATGATCGGGCTGATCAAGGCGGCACGGCGCTACGACCCATCACGGGGGCCCTTTCGGCCCTACGGGCGCTCCTATGCCAATGGGGAGATCACCCACTTCCTTCGGGACAATGGTTTCTTGCTCAAGGTGCCGCCAACGTGGCGCGAGCTGCATGCACGGGGGCAGCGGTTACTGACCTCAGGGTTGGGAGTGACGGAGATGCTGAAGCGACTGGAGATCAGTCTCGAGCAGTGGATTCAGATCGTCGACGCTTGCTCGGTGCGGGTGGTCACCTTTCCTGTTGAGTGACGCTGGCCATCAGCCGCGCGTGGTACGGCGGTGACTGCATGGCCTTGTTCGCCTTTTACTCCGTCTTTCTAGCGAAATACACACCGTAGCTGACGTAAGCTTTGTGTTTCTCATAGAGGTCAATTTCCCGTTGTTCCGCGGATACAATCTTGCGTGCTTCTTCACTGTTCCCGTTCCGGTTCAGGAAGCCCTCGAACCTGGCCTGCATGGGTTGGTAATACTCACTTAGCCAGCAATATTCGGGCAACACAAAGTACCCAATGGGCGAATAGCCGTGTTTCTCTAGAACCCTGATCTTGGCCGAAGCCACATCGATTTCGGGATACTCGCTATTCCAGTGGTTCTGGAGTTCCGCTGGTCGAGAGTCTGTGAGCCATGTGATCTCGGAAGCGACCAAAAGCCCCCCGCTTTTCAGGAAGGGGCGCCACTCAGCAACGCCCTTTTCAAATCCCATGTTGTAAATGGCACCCTCGGACCAGATGACGTCCAATTCTTCGTTGGTGAATGGCAGGTTGTCCATGGAGCATGCAAGTGTCGCTATCCGGTCTGCAACACCCGCTTTTTCGGCCCTTTCATTCAGCTCGTCCAGGAAGTCCTGAATGAAGTCCACTGCCGTGATGTGAGCATTCAAGAGCTGGGCAAGAAGAACGGCGGATGCCCCCGTGCCACACCCGATATCCGCAACCTTCAGCGGCGCTGCTCGGTCGACCATGGCCAGATTGAGTACCTGTTCCGTCTCGGCGTCCCCACCCGGACCCTGCCGAGAACCTTGTTTGTGCAGGTCGATCAAGAGTCTGTAATCATCCATAACGATATCTTGCATTGTCAGGCTGACGCTCAAGATCAGCGGCGGGCAGAAGCCCAATGCATTCACCAGGCAATTTTGGCCCCGGCCGCTGGATCTTGATGTTAGGCGTTGCTTTTTAGTCGCC
>Ga0207942_1000481_pt1 | contig 9737 bp, 9 predicted proteins | sample LakMenEpi12Oct12_FD_150687 | JGI IMG/M metagenome (GOLD analysis project Ga0207942, IMG submission 150687) | Freshwater microbial communities from Lake Mendota, WI - 12OCT2012 deep hole epilimnion (SPAdes) | ecosystem: Environmental > Aquatic > Freshwater > Lake > Epilimnion/Euphotic zone ... | reverse complement strand
AATGTAATCGTCAATAACATTTTTATGAATATGAACAAAAGAGTCAAACGAAAAAACTAAATCTTGAGAATTATCTCTAATATGTGGTAAATCATTTCCGTTATTTACAAAATAACCTAAAACATGATGACCAAGTTTTTCTTTAGTTTTTTTAATACAATTTTCATTTAAATCAACAACTAATAGTTCTGACGCTAAAATAGATAAAAATTGTGTAATTCGTCCATAACCTGGTGCAATTTCTAAAATCTTTTTGCCTCTAAATTCCTTTATATCATCAAAAATATGGTTATTCCATAAATTTTCTGTAGTACCAAATGATTTGGACCATTCATGACCGCCATCTGACCACATGGATTCATTATTCCATAGTCTTTGTTCGTCAATATTTTTAAAAACTTCTTCCATATCCAATAATAATAAATTATTTTTCTAAATAGTCCAATACAGAATACCCTTCTTTTTGAAAAACTATCGCTTCTTTACTAACTAAAACATCAAATCTATTATGACAAATCCACGCCAACCAAAAATCAGGAGAATGCCACGCAACATTATGAACACAATTTAAAATATCCTCTCTTTCCGATTTCATAATCATATATGTCGTACCCATTAAAAAATGAGGAGCCCTTATCCAACCCTCAACTTCATTACTCATACCCCACCAATCAATACCTGAAATATAATATGGACCAGCATAACTAACTATTTTAGTGTTTAATGATTGTGATAAATTATAAGATTCAATAACTTTATCATAAAAATCTTGTGGTGATAGATTAGTAAATGAATCTCCTTCGGCAATAATCAACGCATCAATATCATCGGTAAAATTTTCTAAAATACCTTGACTATGGGCCTTATATGCACCATAATGTCCATAAGTTAAAACTGGTGGTTCATTTTTTAATTCTTTATCAGGGTTAATTATTTTAGGGTCCATACAATTATCGTAAGGTAATTCAGTTCTATTAACAACAGAGTATCTTGGAACATAATCAAAAAACATATGTTTCATATTTTCCCAACAAGATATTGAAAACTCTTGTTTTGATACTGTTGAACTCCATTTTTCTAACGGAATGTCTTCAGGACTATTTGGGTCCATTAATAAATGAACCACACGTATTTTAGGTTGTTTAAATTCTTTTGGTTTAATCCCTAAAATGTTTAATAAATTCTGACTGTCTTTAATTGTATCACCTGTTAAATAATGTATATTTTCTTCACTATCATATTTTCCTTTATATGTGGGTAAATTAAAAATCATTGTGGGTTTAGAGTATTCTAAAGATTCTTTAATTGATAAAGGATTTAATTCTAATCTTGACGTGAATAAGTGAACATCACAAGATTGTGTGAAAGAGTCAACATCATGTCGTTCACCCCAAACAATACAGTTATCAGGTTTTGTTTCCATTATTGGTCCCCAATAATCAACAAAATTACTTGCTTGGTTACCAACAAAATGGAATTTAATTTTATAATCTTGTAATAATCTAGCAACTTCAAATGCATAACCTTGATTTTTTCCCCATGTAAACAGACCGATATTCAGGACATGTTTATATTCAGGGTCCAAACCTAATAGGTTTTGATTATATTCCTTGTTAGGTGTTTTTTTATCTATGGGATATTCAATTAAGTCCATAGGAACTCCCATATCTTTAAACACATCTAATGAGTGGGGGGAAACAAAAATAAATTTATCAGGTAAGAATTTTTTCCAACTTGGTTGAGTGTGAGAACTATGAGTTGTCTCAAATATTTTATACTCTCTGTCTTTTGAATAAAGACGTTTCATAATATGTGTTGGGATAAATGTTTCAGAAAATTCCTCAATCATAATACAGTCAACCTTATGGTCTTCAATTATATTGAATAAGTCATATTCTTTATTTTCGGATAAAGAAATAAACTTATTACCAATCATGTTAATAACCCTATTTCTTTGAACTACATATGACCATGCAATCATTTCCCATTCCACAACAATTACATTATAAAAATCTTTAAGTAATTCTACTTTTTTTGCAACAACTTGAGGACATCCTCCTGTTGACATATGTGGTGTTAATATTAAAAGTGTTTTCATATATGAATACTACTACTATTTAATGCGGAGTTATAATACTCAAATTTATTTTTAAAATCTAAGTCATTGAACTCTAGATGTAAAATTTTTTCATTGTTTTTTAATACGGTAACATATTCTACGTCATAAAAATTTTCCAATAAACTTATTATTTTCCAATTCCTTGGTTTTATTATTCCTAGATTATGTAATTTATTATTAACAATTACTTTAATATCATATTCTGAGTTAGTGTTATTATGACTTACAAATTTTAAATTTTTATCTTTTGGGTCAAAAAAAGGTACATTCCAATTAGAACGATTTTCATGAACAATATTAGTTTCAATACCATTTAATTTTAAATCATTATAATTTTTTTCAATATATTTTCTCTGATTACTAATTTGATTATATAATATATTTTCAGGAACTTTTGGGTAAACACCAAAATAAGATTTTTTAAAAATCTCGTCATTACATTCTTTCCATTCATCAATTATTGAGTTTGTTTTAAAAGAAAAAAATGCACCAACAAGTTTGTGTGTATAATCCGTGTTGTATATTACGTAATCGTATTCATCTAACAATTTTGAATTTTCAATTATTTCTTTATCATCAGTTATGCTAGTATCATACTCAATATAATGTATTTTACGGTATTTTAAGTCTTTAGCGATTGATATTGATGGTATTATTAAATCTAAAATCGCTTTAATGGTATTACCACTTCCAATATAACTACTCCATATAACATAGTTATCAAAGGGACAAAAAAATCCATTTTGTCTATATTCAATATTGGTTAGAATAACATTATTTTTATCATAATAAAAATAATCAAAGTAGTCAAAAAAGTGGGTATCTAATGGTGTGTGTGATGCAACTAAAATATCGTATTTGTCTCTAAAATTTTGCAATTGTTTTAAAAATGCAAAAAAAATTTCTTTTCTTTTTTTATCAGGACAATATGATGGTATTAAAATTAATTCTTTATTCATCTTTTTTTAATATTCTTTTTATTCTTTCTAATTTAGTTCCTGTATTACCACCAGCATGGTAAACATATTTTATTTCACCATCATCCCAACATCTATGATAAGAATATGGTAATATTTTTATGTTGTTTAATATAACTGGTGTTTCAATATCCATAATCTCTTTATTTAAAATATTTTCACCACCATTAAAAGTAAAATTATCATACAACAATTCATCAAGTCTAGATTGTTCATGAAAAAATTCAAACCTAAATTGTTTTGGTTCGTCCCATAATAAATTTAATATATTTTTTGACCACTCACTATTTTTCCATATCATAAATCCTGTTGTTGTATGTGTCCACATATTACCACTAACTCGGTCTAACTCAAGTTTAGGGATAACCAAATCAACATTACCGTAAATTAAATTTTCAATTGTGATGTCCTGATTAACAAATACCGCATCGGCATCTATCCATACAATATAATCGTATAATGGAAGATATTTTTTTAAAACATCAATTTTAATCCATGTTGGGTGCCAATTAATATAGTCTTCATTTTTTACAATTTCTTTAACATACGAATACCCATTTTTATTTGAATATTCGTGATGATTTAATGATGCGAAATCACCATAATCACATTTACCGTAATTATCCCATCTAATGTGGTCGGTATATGATGTTAAAATACATATTTTCATGATTCTTTCCAAAAAGTTAAAGTTCTTAGATTACCATCACCATAATAAGCCGTAAAATGCTTAAATCCTAATAAAGTCATTCTATCTGTAAAGTTAGATTGAAACTCATCAAATTCTTCGTATGTTTTATGAAATTCTGCGGATAAACACCTTAATGATGATAAATTTTCATCAGTAATTGATGTTAATACATCAACTTCACCACCTTCAATATCTATTTTCATAAAGTCAATTTTGGTTTCCATGTTTTCAAATATTTCATTAATACCAATAATAATGACTCTTTCTGAGTGAATAATAGGTCTTTGGTTTAACATTAAATCTTGGTTTTCACTTGTTCCACCACCAATGTGTGTAAAATCTGTGTGAATCCTAAATGTTGTAAAACCATGTTTACCACCAACAGCGTTTTTATAAACTAAAGTTTTAGGACCTTTGTTCTTTATTAAACAGTTAAAAGTTGGTGTAACTGGTTCAAATGAAATTACTTTTGACGCTCCACGAATTTCTGCTCTGTGTGCAAATACACCAATATTAGCACCCAAGTCTAATACAACATCACCTTCTTTTATATAACAACCAAGTCTCTCATAATCACACCCATTATCGTCAAAGACATAATGGTGAAACATTTCAAACCATTGGTAATTATTAGCGTCAAATTCACCCCTTAAATAGGCTTCCCGTGAAAAATTTTTATTCTCTTGTTCTAAGTTTCTTAAAACTTCTTCACCATTAGGACTTAAAGTCCAAAATAATTTATTATCCATTTTTAATATTTTCAATTAATCTTACAACTGAATCAACACCAGGGTGACATTCAAATGTTTTTTTATTTTCTAAGCAATTAATTAGTGGAGGTACACCTTGAATATTACCCCACTCTTTAATACTATGTTTCATATCGGAACAACAATGTAAATCACATCCACCTAAAACGTAAGATAGTTTATAATCTTGTGAACCTTGTCTATAAGGTTTTCTAAACTCAGGTTTAATTGCACTACCCAACATAACAATTTCAGCGTCTGATGTTCCTGCCAAATGTAATAATCCTGAGTCCATAGTAACAAAACATAATGACTTATTAATCAAATGCCAAGCTTGTGATAAACTTGTCTTATTCATTAAGTTTAATCCGTTTTCAATATCAAAATTAAATGTTGGTTTATTAACATTAAAGAACCCTTTCTCAGAACTATCTTTTCCAATTGATACTACTGAAATACCTAAATCATTTAATTTTTTTGTTAGTTTCATCCAATTGGAAGATGACCAAGTTCTATTTGGCCAAGTTTGAACAGGGTGAATTAAAACATATTTTTCAGGTAAGTTTTCAATGGGTTCGTAGTCTTTAGGATAGTAATTACATTCCATTTCATCAGGTGATAACATGAACCCCAAACTAATTGCATGGTATTGACGAATATCAATACGGGCATGTTTATATTCAACACCCCTTTCGGTCTTATTACCTAAAATATCAAAAGTTGTGTGAACAATAAATTGTTCTCTTATATGACCTACGTTAATTGTATTTGGATGATATGTTTTTTCAACATAAGGGTTATTATCAAATAATTCAGGAAAGTGAGTTACAACATAAATCTTTCTACCATAACTTTCACACAATTTACGAACCGTAGGTGTTGAGCATAAAGTATCACCTATTGCATAACACTCTGATAAATTCAAAAAAACTTTTTTATTCATATTAATTTTTTATAATAAAATGTCTAATATATGTCCACCAACTATAACCAGTATGTTTACCTATAGTATTAAGATATTTGTTAAGTTGAAAATCTAATTCGTTTTCTTTTTGTTCATTAGTTTCATGATAATTTTGGTTTTGATAATAAAACATTAACTTTTTACCTTTTGTTTTTTGTAACAAATTATCTAAACCACTTTCATTATAGAAGTTTAAAGTATAAAGATGTATTTCGGCGGTATCGTCATTAAATACCAAATCAATGTCATAGTACAAACTTTGTAATGTTTCTTTTTGACCTTGGGATAATACTCTTGTCCATAATGATACCTTTCGACCCTTTAAGTTTTTGAAGTCGTATGATCCCAAAGTTGATGTTTCAATATAAATGTCATTAAACATTTTATCAACACCACCATCACTTTGATTAAGTTTATTTAAGGCAATATTAAAATTATCATTAAAATTTGCGGGTATCGTTTTACGATGAGATTCGGAGTCATCCCTTAAATACCATGTATATAATGGTCTTGGGATGTGTAAATACTTTCCAAATGAATTGGACCAAAATATGTGATAACTATCTTCAGCACACGCCAACATGTCATCAACATCGAATGATGGTATTATATTTTTAAATCCTCTTAAATGACCAAAACAACTATAACTAATGTTATTCAAGTAATCACAAGATGGATGATATTGGTTAATTTTATTTGATATAATATCATTATTTATTACATATGATATTGAGTGTCTTGAATTATCACTTTCATTAATTTTAAAGAAGTCAGATGATACCAAAGAGACATCATCTCTTCCGTATAAAAAAGTATTGTATACATTTAGGAAATTTTTATCAAAATCATCGTCAGCATCAACCAAAATAATCCAATCAAATGTTTCATCAAAAAACTCATTTGGTTTCCAATACATTTGTTTTTTTTCCGATTGTTCATAATAAATTATTTTATGTTTCAATGGACTTTTGTCTAATCTTTCAAATACCAAACTTTTAGTATTATCGGTTGAATAATCATCAGTTATGTGCCATTCAAAATTATCATAATTTAATAATTCTATTGATGTGAATATTTTATCAATAAACCTTTCACAATTATAGAAAGTTGTATACACACCAAATTTTAACATATTAGTTTTCGTTAATTGCATATAGTATATTATTGTGTTTATGAACTCTGAAATTATTATTGGTTAGTGTTTTATGTACAAAAGCATCAATCTCATCACCATGAGTTTCAATTACTAACTTATCGATATTTTTTAGATTTTGTTCTGTTATTGTTTTAAATAACTCAAACTCAGAACCCTCACAATCAACTTTCATGTAGTTAATTTTTGAGTCAATTTGTTCAATTAGAGTATTGATATTAATTGATTCTACGTCAACTTTGTTTGATTCTCTACCAAACATATCGCCATATGTTGTAACACAATTGGTTGCCGAAGCGTCCGAGTCAACAAACATACTTATAGTTCCATTAGTTTCACCAATCGCATTATTTATTGGTTCAACATTTGGAAAATCATTTAATAATTTTTTTATCTGCTCATACGAATGTTTAACAGGTTCAACACTATAAACTTTAGATGCACCTTTCTGTAATGCATTTAGAGTAAAAAATCCTTTATTTGCTCCGATATCCAAAACAACATCACCTTTTTCTATAACACATGATGGTTCTTTTTCGTAATCACCATTTACAAATATTTCCCAAAATGTTGGGTAATCGTATCCGTCTAAATAATCTAATGTATATTTTTTGTCATTAACGATTAAATCCATTCCACCAGGATAATACAATCTTTGTTTACCTTGGAATTCATCATTCAAATAAAAATACAAATCGATGTCTCCAAGATTTTTTACTTTTCCAGGCATTGGTGCCCACCAATAATTCCCTTCAGATAATCGTTCGCATCGATTGGTAAATCTATCTCTAATTAACCCCGTATGAACATCTTTAACTACAATACTAACAACATCATCTGTTGTTTTTTTGAAATTAAAATTAATTTTATCTTCATCGGTATCAGGTAGTAGTTCAAAGAACTCTAAATATTTATTTTCTTCTTGGAATTGAATTATTTCTTTCAATTTACTAATAACTTTATCCACATGTGGATGACATTCAAATGTTGGTTTATTTTCAGAACAGTCAGTAAGTGGTGCAACCGCATTTATATGACCCCACTCTTTAACATTATATTTCAAATCACTATTACAAAATATATTACAAGTACCACCAACAAAATCATATTTATAATTTTGGGTATTGTTTCGGTAAGGTATTCTTAATAATGGGTGAGTTGCACTTCCAAGTTGTAAGATATGTGTGTCAGTACAACCTGCAATGTGAAGTGGTCCAGTATCCATAGTAACAATAACCGATGAACCTTTAATCACTTGGTACATTTCTTCTAACTCTATTATGTTAGTTAAATCTAAACCATAAAGATTATCTAATTTAGGGCAAGCTTTAATTAAAGGGTCCACACTAATTGAATCATGAAGTTTTTCAGAGTGGTCCTGACCAATTAAAATCGTAAAGATTTTATTATCGGACAACCAATCAATTAATCTTTGCCAATTTTTGGTGTCCCAAGTCCTATTCGCCCAATTTTGGGTGATATGACAAACAACATACTTTTCAGGTAAATCGTATGGTAATTCAACATAGTCTGGAGTATAATCATATTCCATTTGATGTGACATTAATTGAAAACCTAAATCCATTGCGTGGAGTTGTCTTGTATCAATATGTGAAAACTTTTTTTCAATACCATTATTGTCTTGTCTTCCAGCGTAAGTGAATGATTCATATTTGATAATATTGGACATACCCAAATCATTAAATTCATCAAAACTTAGACAATTATTAACATATTGATTATTTTTAAAAATATGTTTTTTATGTGTAACAATATTAATTTTTTGGTTGTGTGATTGTGATAGGTAACGCAATGTTGGTGTTGACGCCAATGTATCGCCAAAGCTTCTACTGTGAATTAGATAGTATATATTACTCATAAATTTAATTCTTTTTAATCACCCAACTACTATCAGGGTATCTTGTTATTGAATGTGTTTTACCAAAATAATCGTTAACAACATATAGAACATCATTACATTCTATATAATCATGTCCAGCCAAATAACCACCACTTTTAATTTTTGGTAACCAAGTATTAATGTCATTTACAACATCATCATACCAATGCGATGCGTCAATATAAACCAGATCAAAATGTTCATCAGGGAATAATTTGGATGCTTCATCTCCCCTCATATGTAACTTATCAACGTGAGGATACAATGATATCATATTATCAAACAATCCCATAGCTTGGAATATAATTCCATCATTATTCCAATCTTCCCATGTGTCGATACAAGTTAATTTTTTACAATTTAATGCCAAAACTTCGCTACTAACACCAGCATAAGAACCGATTTCTGCAACCACAAATTCTGGTTTAACGATGTCATCACACATCATAAACAAACCTTGAGTTTTGTTAACTCCTCCTTCATCATCATGAAGACCAAACATTCTGTAAGAATTCAATAAAAATTCTTTTCTTTCTTGAGTATTAATCATTATTATTTCCTTTTTGGTAATATAACATTACTTTTCAAGTAAATAAAGTTACCATAATAAAATTAACGCAAAACCATGAAAATAGAAGTATCAATCGGGGAAATTGTCGATAAATTATCAATCCTCCAAATTAAAACACAATTTATCAAAGATGAGGTTAAGTTAGAAAACATAAAAAAAGAATTCCATTATTTATATGAAATAGTATTTACGGAATTAAAAACTAATCATGATGATTATCTTAGATTATTTGAGATTAATAAAACCTTATGGGTTATTGAAGATAAATTAAGAGATAAGGAAAGGGACAAACAATTTGATTCTGAATTTATCGAATTAGCTCGGTCCGTATATATAACCAATGATGTAAGAGCCGAAATAAAAAAAGATATTAATTTAAAATACGGTTCCTTATTTGTTGAGGAAAAATCCTATTCAAGTTATCAATAAGTTATTATAAATCATTAAATGAACAAGGGAGTCAAATGGCTCCCTTTTTTTGTTTTTACTTTTGTGTCGGATTACAATATTAAATGAGATTTATGAAATGAACATTTTTTAGAATGTTATAAACAAATCATTATTCATATAGATAATCGTTAGAATAATTAGAAACCCAGTCGTTTAGTATGGT
>Ga0207942_1000475_pt1 | contig 9791 bp, 21 predicted proteins | sample LakMenEpi12Oct12_FD_150687 | JGI IMG/M metagenome (GOLD analysis project Ga0207942, IMG submission 150687) | Freshwater microbial communities from Lake Mendota, WI - 12OCT2012 deep hole epilimnion (SPAdes) | ecosystem: Environmental > Aquatic > Freshwater > Lake > Epilimnion/Euphotic zone ... | reverse complement strand
GAGAGAGTTAACCAATTTAAATTTTAAAAATGCAAAAGTTTAAAACAATAAACAAAAGAAACGAATCTGTTAAAATCGAAATCGAAGGGGTTGGAACAGTAAGGCAAATCGAATTAGCCGAAAAGCTTTATTTTTTAGGGAAAATAAGCTACAAATGTAAAGAAAAATCACAACGCATTGCACTTACTAATGCCATATTAAATATGGCAATAAATGAACTTAATTTATACCCAAAAGAATTTTAAACATTTTAGACCTCTTAAATGATGATAGTTGTTTCGTCAACGAAGCGGCATTTACCCAATTGTATTAAAAATATTTTCGAAATGACTTGACTCGTATCGCATTATTTACTACCTTTGTATTGTAGTGAGAGAGAGAGTGTTAACCATTTAAACAATTAAAATTATGAGTTTACCATTTAATTTAGGTAGTGTTCCAGCTAAGGCTATGGATATCGAAGGGTTTGATATCATTAAGAATTCATTTCCAACAAAGTCCGGAGTTCGTTATTCCGAAGCGGTGGTTAATGCTCTTAATGATGTAGCCAGTGAGTATCAAAATTGGCCGGAAGACCAGGGGTTTGGTTCATCTGATATGACTTATGTTGTTATGTTGTATATTGATACAATGATAACTTATGCGGGATTGCGTGGGTATTATGAAACTGGGTTTGGGTCTGGGGAGGACCCTCGCTTAAAAGTTGTCGAATATTCAGAAATGGAGTATCACGAAGCTATGTTAAGGAGAGAGCAAGGTATTTAATCAATAAACCATTAAGAATATGAATAGTCAAATGCGTTTACAACCGAATGATATTTTACAGATGGAGCCAATTGCCGGCTTTAAACCCGGCCAATGGATTGCTTCCGGAGAAGTTGAATGGTATAATGAGGAATTGGATATTGCCATATTCGCTACTCCAAATCGGGAAGAAGCCGGATTTTGTCAGTTCTTTTATATGAATGATATCGGTGGAATTGAAAAATTAACAAAAATCAGCTTCGAAGGATTGACTCCGAAGGAGCAGATAGAGAGTTATAAAGATACATTAGCTACCATCATCTCCCATCTTACGGAGCAATGACACTGCTCCTGTTGCTCTGGGTTAACTTTCCTAGACGCACAGATAAAGAAAAAATGAATATGAACCTTTTACAGAAATTTAGAGAAGAGCCCATGTATAATGAGATTATGATTTGGGCAGAACGATTCAAATGGGCTGATAAAATCAAGTCAAAAGCCGGCCATCAGAATTGGTTGTATCGAGATTCCGATGTGATGGATATTCGCATGGAACGGATTTGGAATTGGGTTAGAGCAGTAGAACCCGTACCAACGTTTGAGAATGGCACATTATCCGGTGCAGCACGTGGATTACTCAATATGGCTACGATATCCAAAGCATTTAAATGATAAATTGAAAATGTGGATAACTTTTTCGGAAATGACTTGACTCGTATTCCACTTTTCACTACCTTTGTATTGTAGTGAGAGAGCGAGTTAACCTTAAACCCCTTAGATATGACTATTAGAGAATTTTATTTAGAGAATTACCCAACGGATGAATTGGGATTAGAATTGAATGAGACCCCAACCTTTTCTGGTTTATTAAACCAACTGATTACCAGCGGTGATGTGTATCGATACATTGGAGTTGCCGATAGTGTGATTAGAGAGAGATTGTTTGAGAGACTCGCTAAGGAGTTAAATGTGAAGTATGAGTATGTGTATAATCTTTGGTTAAACTAATTAAACTTAAAGCATTCAAAAATATGAAGTTGTACGAAGTAAATGGATTTTATGGTAATAGAAGTAGAGCTACTATTCTAGTGTATGAACGAACCAATGGTAAACGCTGGTATTGCGTGGAAGGTGGCTTTAATGTCAATTGTACCTACGATGAAATAAACGAAGGATGTGATGTTGAAACGGTATCAGATATCGATACACTGGGTAATAGAGATGGCATCTATTCACTTCAAGAGTTATATGATTTTGTAAATGAATGACACTGCTCCTGTTGCTCTGGGTTAACTTTCCTAGACGCACGGATAAAGAAAAATGTGGATAACTTTTTTCGAAATGACTTGACTCGAATCACATTATTTACTATCTTTGTATTGTAGTTAGAAAGAGTATTAAACCTTTAAATTTTAAAAATATGAATAACTTTGAAAAAGAAACCAGAGATTTTATTGAGACCTTGCCAGTCGAAGTTAGAGAGGAATTGGTATCAATCATTGAGTGGGAGAAAGAACTTAGTTGGTCCAATGGATATGCTGATGCAGTAGAGGAGCTGGAAGATACTGAAAGCTAGTGATTACACTTTAAAAAATAAATTAAAAATGTGGATAACTTTTTTCGAAATGACTTGACTCGTATCGCATTATTCACTACCTTTGTATTGTAGTGAGAGAGAGAGAGTTCTTTGAGGTATTGAAATTTAATTCAAATAACAATTATCGGAAGTTAAGAAAATCCGAACCGAGGTGAGTCTGCCATTAATAGAAAAAGTCGGTTATAATTCCTCTAATTGTTATTTAAATAATATAGTCAGATGGCGAAATTGGTAAACGCAGTGTAGTACAATGTGACCACTACGGGTGAGATACCCAGATTACAGGTTCGAATCCTGTCCTGACTACACGATTTGGGTTAATCTCCAAATAGTATGCCCGATATGATGAGAAGTAAGGTGATTACTTACAAGGGACTTCTGATAGAGAAATGCTCTATCTGGTTTGACTAACCACGGTGAATATCAAAGAGAAGCAAAGAATAACGTGCTCTTATAGTCAAAATAGTCAGGTAGTGTAAGTTAAATAACACCTACGCATTTTAGCGTAGAGATACAGGGGTAGAACCTGTCCTGACTACAAAATCGGCCATAAGAGGATGGGTATAGAGCTGATGCATCAGTAATCTGTACAAGTGGTTGACAGCTTGGAAAGACAAGCAACATAGTCAGGTGGCGGAATGGTAGACGATAATCACGGAAACCTGGTGAGGTAGTGAACGCAAGTGAAAGATATCTGCGGGTATCATACAGGTTCGAATCCTGTCCTGACTACTTTAAAAAATATAATAAAGTTATGACATATACAGAAGCATTAGAAAAATCATTAACTGTTAAATGGAAAGTTAATATGTGTCCACAAGGTGTAAAATGTTGGTGTAGAACAATAAGCTGTGAAGAACCTATTATGTTTAAAGAAATCGGTCAAATCATTGATGCACATGAGTTTTATATAGTCCATAGTGGAGAATTACATAAAGAAGTAGTTGAGCATATTGTTAAGCTACATAATGAAGCAATATTATAAGTTAAAAATTTGGTCAGGTGGCGGAATGGTAGAGGCTGGAAATAACAATACCAACATCGTGTTTGGGTTGAATACAGGTTCGAATCCTGTCCTGACTACAGAGCATAAGTTCCCGAATCTTGATGCAAAGAATAGGTAAATCGGTGACAGCACGGAAAGACGGCAAAATAGTCAGGTGGCGGAATGGTAGACGCTATGAAAATAAGGATATGGGGATTATGCACTCGGTAAACCTACGCATAAGAGTTAGGTGGTTCAGAAGATAACTAGCAGCGGAAAGTCCTTATAAATCCACCATACAGGTTCGAATCCTGTCCTGACTACTAAAATTTAAAAAAAACAAATAATATGAAAGAACTACTTAGAAGAATATTCCAAAAAGAGATTGATAGTGTTAACTTCAACCAAGATGTTGAAGTATATCCTAAGCAATATAGGGATAGTGGTGAAATATACGAGACAGAAGTCAATGCGTTTGAACCGTCATATACAATCACTTTTAAGGACGGGAGAAAACTCACACTGAGTTTAAGTGAACTGATAGTAAAAATATTCAATTCAAAATAACATAGTCAGGTGGCGGAATTGGTAGACGCTATCGTTACAAAGATATGTGGTAAATAGTTTACGCTCCATAATTACAGGTTCGAATCCTGTCCTGACTACAAATGTGGATAACTTTTTTCAAAATAAATTCAAAAAGACTTGACTCGTATTAGCTTTTTCACTACCTTTATATTGTAGTGAGAGAAACGGTTCTCCACTTTAACCCCCCTTTGTTATGAAAGTTTCGATTGAAGTTGCCGCCCGTTTGAATGATGAGATTGATGCCGCCGATACTTTATACGATATTCATACTGATTTGGCTATCAAAGCCTATACCGATGGGCTGTATGGTGTTTATCGTAAACATACTGCGGAGGCTAACTACTATTCAGATGTGATGTGTCGAGCTCGCTTTGCTTTGGCTGGATTAGAATGGTCTTCAAAAAGACTAGATAAGCGTAAAAATAAATGAGAAAAGACTTGACTTGTATTCGCTTTTTTACTATCTTTGTATTGTAGTGAGAGAGACAGTTCTCCACTTTAACACCCCCCTTATATGAGAAAAACTATCGAAGTAACCGAAATGCTGGACTGGGCTAATGGAATGTTAGCTAGAACGGATGTGTACGCTGATGCTAAGTTCAAAGCTGGAATATGTACAGCCATAGAGAATATCCTAATGAAAACAGGCAACTATAAAGGATTTGGTTTCCTTAACAATATGGATAGTGAGACTGGTACACTGGGTTATTATAGTAGAGTGTACTATACCGCTACAAATTAAAGTAAAAATATATTACAAACTATTAAAATGAATAAAATGACAACAGAAATCAGATACAAGGGTATGTTTTTTAATTTTATGAGAGAAATAAAAGAATTGAAAATGTATTTTAGCACAGATTGTTCTTATGCAATTATTGTCAATAAAGACGAGGAAATCTTATTTGAGTTAAGAGCAGATTGTGTTCAAAATGTTGGCTTTTTGGAAGATGAATCTTGAATAATTAAAATAAGGTAAGTTCTTTTTGCTTGGTGTAAACCATGAATATGTGTCAGTAGATTTTGTATTTAATGTTGAATCTAAAAGTTTAGGTATATGAATAGAGACGAATTAGCAAAAGATTTTATGCACGTCAGTGCAACAATGCTTCAAAACACTTCCAGTGCATTTTGGGCAGCCGTATTAGGAGTAGAAGAGAAAACATACAAGCCTTCTAGGGATTTCCATAAGGTAGTAGTGAAATTAGCTTTTCGATTGGCAGATGAGTTCATTGAACAGTCGATAGTATAATAGACACTGCTTAAAGCAACTTCAAAATGGTTATTATGTGGAAATGCAAAAACCCAGTCAGGTGGCGGAATGGAGCCAAATGTTTAATCATGTAAAAAGCTGGTCTTATAGACTTATGAGTTATGTCAACAGCTTAAACATTACAGGTTCGAATCCTGTCCTGACTACAAATGTGGATAACTTTTTTAAAAATAAATTCAAAAAGACTTGACTCGTATTCCGCTTTTCACTACCTTTATATTGTAGTGAGAGATACGGTTCTCCACTTTAACCCTCCTAAAAAATGAAAAAAGTAAATGTAGTAATCGAAGGAATCAAAATGAGTTTACCATCGGAATCGCTTAAATTCCGTAATGATGGTGTTACTCCTTATGTTTACGGACGTGGTCCAATCGCCTCTTCATTGGTTAAACAATTTGTGAAAGCTAAATACCCAAATGTGGTATGTTCCGTTAAATCGGAATCATTCGCTAATGGAAACTCATTAGATGTTTATATATCCAACCCCAACGGTTCTCCTATCGACGTGATGATTTACAGTGATATCAAACGTTTCGCTGATATGTTCCAATATGGTAAGTTTGATGGAATGGATGATTGTTATCATTATTACGAGAACTCCGGTGTTAAGACTGATAAAGGAACTGAAATCGAAGCTGGTGTTAAGTATGTTCATACTAACAACCAACCGATGTTTGGGACAGTGGGTGATTGTGTTCGAATGTTGAACTCTATGATGGCTGGTGAATATTCATTCGGACCAGTAACCTTAGAGAAAGCTATCCAACGGGTATTGAGTTACAAAGTTCCTCAAACCAATATTGATAAAGCATTAGTTTACATTAAATAATTGAATATGAATACTATGAAATTAAAAGAGTATATGTTTACGTTCGAAGGTGGAGGTTGGAACACCGTATGGGCTAAGACCCGTAAAGGAGCTATCAAAGTAGCCCTTAATGAATATAAGGATTCGCCAACCTTAAACCCTATCCCATCATCGGTCCATCAATCGACACCGGAAGGAATGAGAGCAGCCCTATCACTTTTTTATTAAAATAAATAAGAAAAGACTTGACTCGTATTCAATTTTTTCATACCTTTACTATATGAGATTAAGAGATATACAATTGGCACTTTTGATGATTACCCTACTCATCACCCATAATCCATGTTTCATTCGGATATCAGCAATAGAGGCTGAACCGGCTCCTCGTAGTGAATACTTAAATAGATAAACCTTAAAATTATGAATATTAGAGAATTTTATTTAGAGAACTTCCCAACCGATGAGTTTGGGTTACAGATTAGCGAAACCGCTACTTTTGGTGGGCTCTTACGCCAACTGTTTGTTGGTGAAGATGTTTATCAGTATATGGGCGTGAGTTGTAATTTGGTTAGAGAGAGAGTTTTTTGGAAACTCGCAGCATTAATGAGAGTGAAGTATGATTATGTATATGATTTATGGTTAAATGCGTTAAAATGAAAAATATGAATTACATTAGATTTGATAGGCACGCTAATATGAATGCCGATGTGCGTGGTGAAATTATGGATTTAATCATAGACGAAGATGATTACGTATTAACAAACATGCTTTACGGGCTATTCGATGGATATATATATGAGGAGCTAAATACTATTCAAAATCCAAAACTACAATCAGTTATTTCAATCATCAAAACATATCCAGCGATATCAGCATGAAACCATTCACTAATTACATATTGGAACTGAGTCAGGCCAATGATAACAGCTTCGACCAATTTAAATTTGCTTCAAACATATCACTTTCGCGAGATAAGTGTGAAATAACACCGGATGAATTTGATACTTTAGCGATGGAGTTAATATATGTATGTAATCAATTAGATATATATATACGCCCGCACTAACAATGTGGATAACTTTTCCAAAAATGACTTGACTCGTATTCCGCTTTTTACTATCTTTGTATTGTAGTGAGAAAGATAGATATTAAAATTTAAAACCTAAAAATAAGTTTATGAAAAAATTGTTAAAAGCCATTCCAAAGAAACCCACCACATCTTCCTTTTGGGCAGACGAGTGGGCTACATATGATACTGATTCCAATTCATATTATGATGCTGATAGTGGTGATTTTAAAACCACAGTGCTAACCAAAGCTGAAACTTCTACTATATCCATTTTAAGGTTAGCAGCTCATAGGAGAGCAATTGCTAACTTTGTTAATATCCTTACAAATAAGAATATTCCTGTTAAGTTTTATAAGAAAGGAGATTCTTATACTAATGGAGAATACGTTGTTCTTTCAGCGGATGTTACTCCAAAAAAATTCGATGTTGCGGTTGGATTGGCATTGCATGAGGCATCTCATATAAATCTTACCGATTTTAACACATTCAAAAACTATCACGTTCCGGCTCATATCTTCGTCTCGTTTTCTACAAAAGCGGTTGGAATTGACCAGTGCTGGGAACTAATTAAAGGACTTACAAATTGGATTGAAGACAGGCGTATTGATACTTATATATATAATACCTGTCCAGGGTATCGTGGTTATTACAGAGCGTTATATGATACGTATTTTAATGATAATTTGATTGATACCGCACTCGATTCGGACGAATATACCGATGAATCTATTGATTCGTATATGTTCCGTATTATTAATTTTACAAATCCAAATACCAAATTAAATAAATTAAACGGTTTAAGTGAAATTTATAAGTTAATAGGACTTGATAGAATTGATAGATTGAAATCTACGGCGGATGCACTACGATTGGCTGAATCGATTGCCGAAATTATTGCTGAAAATTTACCAATTCCACAACAATCTTCCAATTCAAATTCTTCAAAAAGTGGTTCTAATGACTCTCAACAAAATCAATCGAATGGAGATGAATTGAATGATGGTGGCGATGATGATGGTGACGATATAGATAGTAATGCATCGGATGATGAGCAATCTCCTTCTGTTGGTGGTTCTGTTAAGAATCAACCGAAAATGAAAGGAGCTAATAGTGATGACTCTACCGAATCAGATTCAAAGGCAAGTGGTAATACCGATGATGATGGTGGTAATCAATCGGAATCTTCCGCCGGTGGTAATGATACTAAAAAGCAACTTACTGATAGGCAGAAGCAGATTCTTAAAAAGAAAATCCAAGCTCAAACTGATTTCCTAAATGATAATATAAAAAAGAAATCAGTATCGAATTCCGAATCTAGAGCAATTGATACGATGGAAAAAAGTGGAACGGATTTGGTTACGGTTGGTGGCGAGATGGAATCGAATGGAGTTCGTATTGCTCAAACACAAATTATGACATCGCGAGTTATGAATGAACAGCTAATGCAAGATAGTGGATTCCCATTTGCCACTTGGGACCGTTATAATACACGGTTTATCGGATATAATGAAGCTACTTTAAGAAAGGGGTTACAGATGGGTGCTATGCTTGGTAAAAGATTGGCCATTCGTAGTGAAGAAAGAACCACCGATAATCCCAGACAAAAAAGTGGAAAAATTGACCGTAGATTGATAGCTGGACTTGGATATGATTATGTAAATGTATTTACTACAAAGGATATTGATAAATTTAAAAAAGCTAATTTACATATTAGTTTAGATGCTAGTGGCTCGATGGAGGGTCAATCGTGGGATAAATCGCTTACCACAACGATTGCAATTTGTAAAGCAGCATCGATGCTTAGTAATTTAGATGTTCAAGTATCCATTAGAGGAACTTGGGGACAAAAGGCTTATGTTTGCCAAGCATATGATAGTAGGGTCGATAAATTTGATAAAGTAAAACGTTTATTCCCAGCGTTACACGCTAATGGGACTACGCCAGAAGGATTGTGTTATGAGGCTATTATGAAGCAATTTATTCCGGCTAATAATGATTCTGATTCGTATTTCTTAAACATTTGTGATGGCGAACCTAATTTTAAAGATAATAATGTAGATTATAATGGTCATCCAGCTCTATTACATACAAATCGTATGGTTAAGAAAATTAAAAATAAAGGTATAAAAGTAATGGCTTATTATATTTCGACATATTACGCATCGGCTTGGAGTGAAAATAATTTCAAAACTATGTATGGCGAAGATAGTAAATTCATAAATGTAGATGATATTCTTCAAATTACCAAAACGCTTAATACTCTATTTCTACAAAAATAAAAATGAGTATTAATGTGGATAACTTTTTTCGAAATGACTTGACTGGTATCGTATTTTTCACTACCTTTATATTGTAGTGAGAGATACGGTTCTCCACTTTAACCCCCTTTGATATGTATCCTTATCATTCCCTATCTAAAGCCCAACTAATCGAATTAGTTAATCTTATCGAATCTACTTTGAGTAATTCAATCATCGAATCGCATACGGCTTCCAAAGAATATTCCAAAGAAGTTCAATCCCAACTGGCATTTGAAGTTGGCCACCTTAATGGATATATACGGGCATCCTTGGAACTTATCAATGATTATAAAAATTGCTAATAAATGAAATGTGGATAACTTTTTACGAAATGACTTGACTCGTATTGATTTATTTACTATCTTTGTATTGTAGTTAGAAAGAGATATTAAAATTTAAAACCTAAAAATAAGTTTATGAGAAATCA
>Ga0207942_1000465_pt1 | contig 9899 bp, 11 predicted proteins | sample LakMenEpi12Oct12_FD_150687 | JGI IMG/M metagenome (GOLD analysis project Ga0207942, IMG submission 150687) | Freshwater microbial communities from Lake Mendota, WI - 12OCT2012 deep hole epilimnion (SPAdes) | ecosystem: Environmental > Aquatic > Freshwater > Lake > Epilimnion/Euphotic zone ... | reverse complement strand
AGCGAAGCTAAAAAACCAAAAGAAAATAACATAAGTATTGTTGTTATAACTAAAGCTTCACCTAAAGTACGTCAGCAAAAGACTGGTATAAAAAAAACAAAAAAAGAAATTACAGTAAGTTTCTTACAAAGATCTTGTGAAAAAAGAAAAATACCTTTTTTTGTTATCAATACTAAACACTCAATCATTACAGACAAAGACGAAGAAAAAAATACTTTAACAATTTATAACTATGATGGTGAAGATAATGAACACACATTCATAGGTAAAGATACAGTTGTTATAACACGTGCAGGTGCAATTGAAGATGAAGCAGGTCTTTCTTTAATATCAGCATTTCAAAACTCTGGTGCCTTTATGTTAAACACAAGGTCATCAATGTTAACTTGTGATAATAAACTAACGTCTGCTCTATTGTTTGAAAAGTTTAATATACCCACACCAAAAACCGCTTTCATATCAAACGAAAAGAATATAGACAGTGCAATTAAAATTATAGGTAATAAATTTCCAATGATAGTAAAAACATTAACAGGCACACAAGGTATTGGTGTTGTTAAAGTAGATAGTTATGATTCTTTAGTATCAGTTGTACAAGCTCTATTTAAACACGATGCCGAATTATTAATACAAGAATATATGCCTACAGATTCAGATGTAAGAACCTTTGTTGTAGATAATAAAATATTTGCTTGTACAAGACGAGTTAAAAAATCTGGAGAATTTAGATCAAACGTACATAGAGGTGCGATAGCAGAACCATATAAATTATCTGATGAAGAAATAGAAATCGTTTTAAGAACAGCTAGAGCTTCAAAAGCATATCTTGTAGGTGTTGACCACATTATATTCAAAGATAAAATTTACGTATTAGAAGTAAATGGTTCACCAGGTACAGGTGCCGATTATGAAGGATATCATTACGAAGATTACGCCGATACACCTAACACAACAGGCCCAATTAAAGGCAAACAATTAGTTGATAACCTTGTTGATTATGTAAGTGATAGGAACAATTGGGATAGACAATCAATCATAGAAATTGGTTACATTGAAACTATAGAATTAAAAAGTGTAGGTTTAGTTAGAGCTAAATTAGATACAGGTAATGGTGCCGAGGTTAGTGCATTACACGCTGAAGAAATAGAAATTAAAGATGGTAAAGTATCTTGGAAGTATGATGGTAAAAAACATACAAGTAAACTTGAACGCAAAGTAAAAATTTTTAGAGCAAACGTAGATGACGACAAAGGCGAAGAAAGGCCAGTTGTTAAATTAGATGTAACATTCAATGGGTTTGTTTATAAAGATGTAGAATTTGGTCTTGATGAAAGAATCAGATCACGTAATGACGTGTTGTTAAATAGAGATATGATAAGAAAATTTAACGCTTCGGTAAATCCAAACCGAGAGTTTGTGTTAAGTAGACGAATCAAACCTATTGACAAAAAGTAAATAATGTAATATAATACAATAAAGGATACATAATGAGCAATTTGAAAATATTTAGACTATCAACAGGTGAAGATGTTATTGGTCAAAAGATTGATAACAACAATTCAGAAGTAACAGATATAAAACAACCATTTGTGATTGTACCAATGCAATCAAAACCAGGTGGACCTGTTTCATTAGCACTAACACCATATATGCCTTATGCTGAAGAAGATACTGTATCTATTAAAAAGAACAATATTGTAGCAGAGGTAAATCCAAAAACAGAAATAGGAAATTCATACAATCAGCATTTAGGATCAGGAATTATACAAGCAAAAAAACCTAAACTAATTATTGATTGATGATAACAATATATTTTGTAAGAAACGGCTCTAAGATTAGAGTTGAGGTACCTATTGGCCGTACAATAATGGAAGCGGCTAAGTATTTTAGTCCAGTTTCTATAACAGAAATACCAGCCGACTGTATGGGTTGTTGTGCTTGTGCCACTTGCCATATCTATGTTGATGAGAAATGGATTGACAAACTGCCTAAAATAAAAGACAATATGGCAGAATTAGAATTATTAGAATATGAAAAGGGTTACAAAGAAGGAGTTAGTAGATTAGGTTGCCAAATCTTTTTAACAAAAGAACTTGACGGATTGATTTTACATTTAAAAAATGATGAACTTTTATAAATCAGTAATTGAATATAAAGGCAAACTTCTTGTAAGAGGCATACACGAAGGCCAAGAGTACAAAGAAAAAATAGATTTTGACCCTACTCTTTATTCATTAACTCAACAACAAACAGAATTTAAAAGTTTACAAGGACAATTTCTTAAACCTATTACATTTAAAACTATTGATGATGCTCGTAAATTTAGACGAGAGGTGGCAACCGAAAATTCACCTATCTATGGTTTAGAAAGATACCATTATCAATATATTAATAAAAAGTTTCCTGAGAACATTAATTGGGATAAGAAGTTTATTAAAATATTCACACTTGATATAGAAACGGCCTGCGAAAATGGCTTTCCTGATGTAGAAAATCCTATTGAAGAATTACTTTGTATTACAGTTAAAAATCAAAGTAATAAACAAATCATAACTTGGGGTGTCGGCGACTATAAAACAGACAGAACAGATATTACTTACGTTAAATGTAAAGACGAAAAACAATTAATGTTTGAGTTTATGAACTTCTGGACTAAAAATTATCCTGATGTTATCACAGGCTGGAATACTAAATTCTTTGACTTACCTTACCTGATGAATAGAATTATATTAATAGCTGGCGATAAGGTTGCAAACAAAATATCTCCTTGGGGATTGTTTCAAAGAGAAGTAATATTAGCAAGAGGAAGACCTAAAACAATTTATGATATAAAAGGTATTACTAACCTAGATTACCTAGACTTATATCAATGGTTTATACCAACAAGACAAGAGAGTTACAAATTAGATTTTATCGGTGAATTAGAATTAGGTCGTGGTAAAGATGAGATGAAACATAATACATTTAAAGATTGGTATACAAACGATTTTCAATCATTTATTGATTACAATATACAAGACGTGGAAATTGTTGATGCTTTAGAAGATAAACTTGGACTGATTGATTTATCATTAACTGTTGCCTATGAATCTAAAGTAAATTACGGTGACATCTTTTCGCAAGTGCGAGTATGGGACACACTGATTGCAAATCATTTACTAAAGAAAAATATTTGTATTCCACCACGTGAAGATAATATTAAGAACGAAAAATATGAAGGCGCTTATGTAAAAGAACCACAACTTGGTATGCATAAGTGGATAGTTTCATTTGATATTAACTCACTATATCCACATATCATTATACAATATAATATTTCACCAGAAAAAATTATAGGTGAAAAACCATCAGGCATTTCAGTAAACAAAATGTTAAATCAATCTACACCTTTAGCATATTTAAAAACAGAAGGAGCTTGTATAACTCCTAATGGCGCTTTGTTTAAAAATGACAATCAAGGTTTTTTACCAGAGATGATGGAAACAATGTATAATGAACGTGTCATTTACAAAAATAGAATGTTAAAAGCAAAAAAAGAATATGAGATAACTAAAAATCCTGAATTGATAAAAGAAATATCTCGTTGTCATAATATTCAATGGGCAAGAAAGATTGCTTTAAACTCCGCTTATGGTGCTGTTGGCAATCAATACTTTAGATACTATGACGTAAGACAGGCCAGTGCCATTACAACAGCAGGCCAGTTTATCATTCGTTTTATAGAAGAAAAGGTTAACACATATTTAAATAATATATTAAAGACACACGATAAGATAGATTATATCGTGGCTTCAGATACAGATTCAATCTATGTTACATTAGATAAACTTGTAGAACATACTTGTAAAGATAAAACGGAAGACCAGATTTGTAACTTTATAAACAAAGTTGTTGATAGTAGAATAGAACCATTTTTAAATAAGTGTTTTGAAGAACTTGCAGATTATACAAACGCATTTAAGAACTGTATGGTAATGAAACGAGAAGTAATTGCCAATAAAGGTATATGGGTGGCTAAAAAAAGATATATGTTAAACGTATTAGATGAAGAAGGCGTTAGACTTTCTGAACCTAAGTTAAAGATTATGGGTATAGAAGCCGTCAAATCTTCAACACCACAAGTATGTAGAGGTAGAATTAAAGAGGCCATTCAGATTATAATGAATAAAGACGAAACAACATTACAAAGTTTTATTGCTGATTTTAAAAAAGAGTTTTTTACTATGTCGGCCGAACAAATATCTTTTCCAAGGTCTTGTAATAATATGAAGAAGTACTATGACAGTAATAACATCTTTTCTAAAGGCACACCAATACACGTTAAAGGAGCTTTGATATATAATCACCAGATAAAACAGTTTAAACTATCAAACAAATATCCTTTTATACAAGAAGGAGATAAGATTAAATTTCTTAAACTAGTTGACGCTAATCCATTTAAATTTGATGTAATTAGTTACATTACTACACTACCAAAAGAGTTTAAATTACAACAGTATATAGATTATGAAACACAATTTGAAAAAACATTTTTAGATCCAATGAGATTTATATTACAGTCTATTGGTTGGTCACAAGAAAAGAAAGCAAACTTAGAGGCATTTTTTCAATGATGAATTGGGTATTTTATACATTACCAAAAAATAAAAGAATACATTACTTTGTTTGTTTATGGTTATCTTTAGTAGTTATACCATCTTTATTTCCTGAAAAATATAATCTTAACATTACGCAGTCAGCTATAAATTTTTTATGTTATGATATTTTATATTATTTTTTATTAATAAGAGGACACTTTGATAGATGATACCATTTCCTAATAAAAAATATAAAGTAATTTATGCTGATCCACCTTGGTACTTTAAATCATATAGTAAGAAAGGTGAAGGAAGAAATGCTACACAACATTATGATTGTATGAAGATTGAAGATATTAAAAATTTACCAGTTAAAGATATATCAGAAAACAATTCAACTCTATTAATGTGGGTAACAGATCCTTTTTTAAAAATGTCATTTGAAGTTATTGAGTCTTGGGGATTTAAATATAAAACTGTGGCATTTACCTGGGTGAAAACAAATAAAAAAAGTCCAGGATATTTTAAAGGTTTAGGTTATTGGACAAGAGCCAATCCTGAAATGTGTTTGTTAGCAACTAAAGGCAAACCAAAAAGAATAAACAATGGAGTAGATCAACTTGTTGTTTCTAAATTAAGAGAACACTCAAAAAAACCTGATGAAGTTTATGAACGTATTGAAAAATTATTAGAAGGACCTTATATAGAATTATTTGCTCGTAATAAAAAAGATAATTGGTCTAGTTGGGGAAATCAAATATGAAAACATTAAATAAAGAACAGGCACTACATTGTGCTAAAATATTTAAAGATTATTTTGGTAATTTTAATCGTATAGATGATTATATGAGAGATCAAAAACTGGCCTCTATACAAAATATTCCAGCTGGCCTTCCTGGTATGACACTTGAAGAAGATTTATTTTCTGATTTTACAATGTCGCCTAAAGATATGAAACTAGAAGTCCAAGAAATAGACAATGTTACTTGGGACACTTGTATTAATATGATTTCAAGCCATAGTAATATGGTAAGTATTCCTGGTAAAAATTTAAAATTAGCAGTAAAAGAAATGACAACTAATAAGTTTGTAGGGTTTATAAGATTGGCTTCACCAGTTATTAATATGAAACCTAGAAATGAAATGTTAGGCAATACTCCTGATCTATCACAGTTTAATAAAACGGCCATTATGGGATTTGTTATAGTGCCGTCACAACCTTTTGGTTATAATTATCTTGGTGGTAAACTATTGGCCGCTATTTGTTGTAGTCACAAAGTAAGAGAGATGATGAACAAGAAGTATGATATGAACCTATGTTTATTTGAAACTACAAGTTTATATGGTAACAGTAAATCATCAAGTCAGTATGATGGTATGAAACCTTATGTCAGATATAAAGGCCTAACTGATAGTGATTTTATTCCTATGTTACACGGATTACCTTTTGAAAAATTAAAAGACTATGTTCAGGATATAGTAGGCGATCTAGTAAAAGAAGATGCATCTAGTAAGAAATTAAAATTAACCAATGCAATTATAGGTTTAATCAAACGATCTTTAAAAGACGATAAGACAGAACTAGAAGATTTTAATAAAGTTATCAACAACGCAAAAGACTTGACAGAACAGAAAAGATATTATATAAGCCATTATGGTATTAAGAATTATATAGATATAGTAAATGGTAAAACAAATACTATTATTAAGGACGATACCTACGATAAGTTTGAGTTAAATAACATAATAGAATGGTGGAGAAATAAAGCCATTACTAGATATGAAACATTAAAAAAGGAGAACAAGATAAGAAATGAGATTGAGATTTGGACAAAAAATAAAGACTTACAAATCATCCGATAAAGAAATGATTTATATAAATAAACTTATAACATATTTGATGTGATGGTGGAAGAAATTTTAACAAATAGAGAGATGGATAAAAATAACCTACTAATACACAAGCACTTAATTATACGTGCTGAAGTAAAAAACCCCCCAAAAGACGAACAGAAACTTGCCGAGTGGATGAAGCAGTTTATTTCTTTTATCAATATGAAAATTTTAATGGGACCTTATGTTAAGTATTGTGATAAAGTAGGCAATCGTGGTATCACAGGTGTGGCCGTTATTGAAACAAGTCATATAGCAATACACGTATGGGACGAGACCGACCCGGCCATTATGCAGTTTGATGTTTATAGCTGCTCAGAATTTGACCCTTATAAGATAGCAGACAAACTTCAATCTGATTTTGATGTAACAAAACTAGACTATAAGTTCCTTAATAGAGAAACTGAATTGAAACCTATACGATTAAAGAAAGATACAATGAAAAATTATGCAAATAGTAATAACCAACAGACTTCAGAACCCACCCTATTTAATATCTCCTAACTTTCCTCCAAAAGAACTTGACAATCTAAAGGAAATGTTATATAATGAGAATATCAAATACGTATTAATATCTAGTGAAAAGGAGAACTTAGAATATGAGCAATTTTTTAAAAGACATAATTAAAGATGTAGGCAATGAATATGCAACACTTGTAAGTGATGGTGTTGATAGCGCTGACGTAACAAATTTTATAGATACAGGTTCGTATTCTTTCAACGCATTATTATCAGGCAGTATATTTGGTGGTCTTCCAGGAAATAAAATTACTGCAATCGCAGGTGAAGCCGCAACAGGTAAAACATTTTTCGCTTTAGGTATTTGTAAAAACTTTTTAGATAAAGATAAAGAAGCAGGTGTAATTTATTTTGAATCTGAAAGTGCAATCTCAAAAGAAATGATCGTATCCCGTGGTGTTGATGCCACAAGAATGGTAATTGTTCCAGTTGCAACAGTACAAGAATTTAGAAATCAATCAATAAAAGTATTAGACAAATACTTAGAACAGCCAGAAGATAAAAGAAAACCATTAATGCTTGTGTTAGATAGTTTAGGTATGTTATCTACTACAAAAGAAATGGAAGATACGGCTGAAGGAAAAGAAACAAGAGATATGACAAGATCACAAATTGTCAAATCAACATTTAGAGTTTTAACATTGAAACTTGGCAGGGCAAAAGTTCCAATGATAATGACCAACCACACATATGACGTAATAGGTTCTATGTACCCACAAAAAGAAATGGGTGGTGGTTCTGGTCTTAAATACGCTGCCTCATCAATCATCTATCTTGGTAAACGCAAAGAAAAAGATGGCGACAATCAAGTGATTGGTAATATTATCCACTGTAAAAACTACAAGTCAAGGTTAACAAAAGAAAATGCACAAATAGATGTAAGACTAACATATAAAGAAGGTTTAGACCGTCATTATGGATTGTTAGAAATTGCAGAAGAAGCTGGCATATTCAAAAAAGTATCCACAAGATACGAGTTACCTGATGGCACTAAAGTGTTTGGTAAATCTATTAATGATGAACCTGAAAAGTATTTTACAAAGGAAATATTAAAACAGATAGATGAAACAACAAAGAAAAAGTTCCTCTACGGAGCCGAGTAAATATCTATTCGTTCAAAAAGACGGAGACGATTTTACCTGTATAAAACTTACAGAAGAAAAGTATAAAGGAGTCATATTTAAATATGGCGATGTTGGCTTTGCTAAAGATGAAAAGCCAGATGGTACATTGCCTATGCGATTTAAATATGATATAGTAATGAATCCTTATGACAAAGATATATCTACACAAGAATTTACAGATTATATTGGCGATATATTAATAGAACTATTAGAAAAACAATTGACAAATGGAAAAGTTGAATTTAAATAATGAACGAATAGAGATTACAGTATTACGTAATTTCATATTTAATGAAGCGTTTACAAGAAAGGCCTTACCTTTCTGTAAAGAAGATTACTTTACAAATCGTAATGAACGATTATTGTTTAGAGAAATAGATATATTCGTAAACAAATATAAAAACATACCCACAAAAGAAGCTCTTGTTATAGAACTAGGCCAGAGAAAAGATATAAACGAAGATGAATTTAAATCAGTAAAAGATTTACTAGATACAATATCAAATGAAAGTGTAGACCTACAATGGTTACTAGACACTACAGAAAAGTTTTGTAAAGACCGTGCAGTACATAATGCAGTATTGACTGGTATTAAAATACTAGATAAAAAAGATCCTAAACTTACACCAGAAGCAATACCTGGTATTCTTGCAGATGCATTGGCCGTTTCTTTTGATAATCATATTGGTCACGATTACATAGAAGATGCAACAAGAAGATTTGATTTTTACCATACTAAAGAAAAGAAATATCAATTTGATTTATCTTATATGAATCGTATTACAAAAGGCGGTGTGCCACCTAAGACTTTGAATATTGCATTAGCAGGTACAGGTGTTGGTAAATCTTTGTTTATGTGTCACTGTGCTTCTAGTTTTCTAACACAAGGTTTAAATGTATTGTATATTACTTTAGAAATGGCAGAAGAAAGAATCGCAGAACGTATTGACGCCAATCTATTAGATGTAACTATGGACGATTTACATAGTATGCCTAGACAATTGTATGATGACAAGATTGAAAAAATTAGAAACAAGACTGCTGGTAAATTAATTATAAAAGAATATCCTACAGCATCAGCACACGCTGGCCACTTCAGAGCATTACTTAACGAACTTGCTTTAAAGAAATCGTTTAGACCAAATGTTATCTTTGTTGACTATCTAAATATATGTTCAAGCAGTAGATTTAAAGGTGGTAATATTTCTTCGTACTTCTTCATTAAGGCAATAGCCGAAGAACTACGAGGTCTTGCAGTTGAGTTTAATTTACCAATCTTTAGTGCAACACAAACAACAAGAACAGGTTTTGTAAGTACAGATATTGGATTAGAAGATACTTCAGAATCGTTTGGTCTTCCAGCAACTGCTGACTTTATGTTTGCATTAATATCAAATGAAGAACTTGAAGCACTAGGTCAAATGAAGATTAAACAATTAAAGAATCGTTATAACGATCCATCTATCAATCGTGCCTTTATTGTGGGTGTAGATAGAGCCAAGATGAGATTGTATGATGTATCTAACAATGCTCAGAACATAGTAGATAGTAACCAAAAAGAAATACCAGTAAAAACAAGTTACGATAAGTTTTCGGATTTTAAAATATGAGTAAACAAAAAGTAAGATTTCATAGAAACGATAGGAGACCTGGCCACCTAGGAGAGCAATTGTCTTATGAAAAGAAGATGATTAAGAACAAAGGTAACATCTATTGGCAGGCCGTTGAACAACCAACAGGTACAATTGTTAGACAATCTTTCTTTGAAGAAGATATATCTCAATTG
>Ga0207942_1000464_pt1 | contig 9954 bp, 11 predicted proteins | sample LakMenEpi12Oct12_FD_150687 | JGI IMG/M metagenome (GOLD analysis project Ga0207942, IMG submission 150687) | Freshwater microbial communities from Lake Mendota, WI - 12OCT2012 deep hole epilimnion (SPAdes) | ecosystem: Environmental > Aquatic > Freshwater > Lake > Epilimnion/Euphotic zone ... | reverse complement strand
CTTTCCGTCCGCCGCACATTTTCTGCAATCGCTCGAAGAAAAAGCAAAGAAGGCGGTAGGTTATGCTCGGAGGCCGTAAGCCAACAAAGCCTAAGGCCAAAGCGGCCGCCCGCGGAGCCTCGAAACGGGACGCCGTGCGGGGCGCAATCGAGGCATCGGAGCCTGTTGCGGATATTGCGACTGGCCGTCCGCTCGTCGACATGCTGTGCGCCGACGATACTTTGTCGGCTTCGGCGGTTGCGCGCATCCGAGCGTTTGGCGAGCGCACGTTGTCTCCGTCGGATCTCGCGGGCCTGCTTGCTTTCCGCGTCGAGAAACTGCGGAGCCTCGTCGAGTCGGGCGACCTCACGGCCGAGCGCGAGCTGACGGGCTGGGACAAGCTGGGAGTCTTTGCGACCTCGGTCGTCCAGCTTCAAGCCGCGCAGGCCTCGGCAGGGGGCGCCCAGATTTCTATCACGTGGGGCGGATTTGCACCGCCGCCACCGCCCGTCGGACGGGGCGCGCGCAAGACCGACGCCAAGATCGGCGACATCATCGACACCGAATAGAACCACGGGGTGGCCGTGCAAGTAGCACTTGACCTGTCGCAGGCATGGAAGCCGTACGACAAGCAGGCCGATTTCATCTTCGGCGACAGTCTGTTTCAACTGTTCCTGGGCGGTGTCGGTTCGGGCAAGTCGCATGCGTTGACGTGCGCGGCAATCGTCCGAGCGTTGCGCAACCCTGGGTCGGTCGGTGCGCTGCTCGGCCGTACCGAGATCGACTTGCGCACCGTGCTTTTGCCAAACCTGTTTGACCGCCTGCAAGAAATGCAGGACCAGTCAAAGGTCAACTGGATCAAAGACTACGACAAGGGAAACGCTTGCCTGCGGTTGTTGAACGACTCGGTGATCTGGTTCCGCCCGTACAACCGCATTTCCAAACTACGCGGTCTCACGCTGACCTGGGCGGCAGCCGACGAAGTGGAATGGAGCGAAGCAGACCCCGAAGAGATTTGGACTGTTATCACGGGACGTCTGCGCGGCCACGGTCCATGTCCCGGGTTCCTTGTCGCCACATCGCCCAACGGCATGCGCGGCATCACCCGCAAGTTTGTCGAGGCCCAGCGCAGCTATCTAGAAGCCAAAGGCCGCGGCACGACCACGGCACCGTGGGACGCGTATCGCATCACCTCGGCGACCTCGTTCGACAACCCCTACCTGCCGCAACACTTCTTCGACAGCTTGTCGGCGATGTCTCGCCGTCGGTATCAGCAAGAAGTCGAAGGCAAGGTTTTGCGGCCGCTGCATACGGTGCTGTCGCTCGAGTCGCGGCATTTGGTTGAATGGAGCTGGCGGGAGCATCTCACGCTGCCGCGCGTGTACGGTGTCGACTGGGGCGGGCAGGACCACCACGTCGCGGTCATGGCGCAGGTGCGACCCGACGGGCAATGGGTTGTCGCCGACGAGCTCGTTTGCGACGGCATGCCGCGGGGCCATTTCCAAGACCGCCTGCAAAAGTGGATGCTGTCGCACGGCGGTTCGCCGCCGCGGTGTATCGGCGCCGACCGTGCGGCACCTGTCGAAAACCAAGACCTGCAAGCGCGGTGGCGTTCGACTCAAGTTCGCTGGATGGAGTCGCGCGAAGAGCAGCAGGTTACGCGCGGTCTGGAGTGCATGCGGGATATGATGGATCCGTTGGACGGCGAGCCCGCGCTTGTGTTTTCGCACTCGCTGTCCCAGACGGTGCAGGGGCCGACGGCTGGCATTGTGCCGGCGCTGCGCGGGTACACGTACTACCTCGACAACGACGGCCAGCCGACAAACAGGCCGCGCAAAGACAACATTCACGATCACGCTGTTGACGCGCTGCGTTACGCGGTAATGGCGTCGGCAGACTTCACCGACCTGCACGGCGGCAAGCGGTTGCAGCAGCGGCAAACGGCCGACCGTCCGCCCGAAGCATCGCGGCCGGGGTGGTCGTCGCGGTCGGTGCATTGACGTTGCAGGCGCAGGGGTTGCGCGGTATGCTGTAGCGCGGAGGTCCACCGATGCCCGTGCAGTTGCAGCCGCTGTCGCTCTACAATGTGTCCGAGTCACAGCAGCAGGGCCAGGAGCTCGACCAGCTCCTGCGGCTCGACTTCTCGTCGATACCTGCATACCTGCGGCAACACCTGCCGAACACCGACGCGCCGATCCGCAAGATCCCGTTCGTCCGGCGGTACGTCGAAGAGCTCGGCGGGCTGTACCAACGCCCCGTTGTGCGGCGGTTCCTTTCGCCCGCAGATCCGCAGGCGCTGCCGCAGGCTGCTTGGCGCAAGATGGTGACGGTGTACGACGAGGCCCGCGCGGACGCAGCGATGTCGGTGGTCGAGTCGGGGTTGTGGGTGCATCAGACCATGGCGGCGATGGTGCTGCCCGACGGCGCAGGCATTTCTATCCTGCCCGTGTCGCCATGGCAGATGGAGCCCAAAATCCTCGACACGCTGCGGCCGTGGGACGTCGCGGGATGGGAGTCAGTCAAGATCACCGTTCCCGATACCATCGACGCCGACACGGGCGTCATCACGTGGGGCACGATTGAGTTGACCCGCACCGAGGCATGGCGGTACGTGCGCGGCAGCAAGATCGGCATTTACGCACCCAACGGCTCGCATCCTTTCGGCACGGTACCGCTTGTGCTGGGCCACCGCGTCGCTCCCGAGTTGGGCAGGTGGGCGGCACCGCTGAACGAGCCTGTCCACAACCTGCAGATTGCGTTGTGCTTGCTTGAGTCGGAAACCGAGCTCGTGATCCGCCACAGTGCTTGGCCGCAAAAGGTGCTGGAAAACGCAACGATCGCGCAGATGACCGAGCAGATCCAAGTGGGTCCCGATAAGGTCGTTGCCCTGTTGCGCTCAGGCGACCCGACGGCGCCCGGTCCTGCGCTGCGTGTGGTGCAGGGGCAACTTCCCGTCACCGAGCTGACCACGTGGATTGAAGGTCGGATCAAGCTTTACTGTGCCATGCTCGGCATCGACCCGTCGGCGTTCCTGCGCGTCAACACGGCGGTAACGGTGTCGGCCCGTTTGTTCGCGCACGCAACCCGCGCTGAAATGCGCGACCGCATCCGCCCTGTGCTGGAACGGTTCGAGCGCGAGCTAGCCAAGCTGAGCGCACAAGTGCTGAACCTGACGGGCATCGTCGCTTTGCCCGTCGATACCCTGACGGTTGACCTGCGGTGGCAAGACACGGCAACAACGATCGATCCCGTTGCCGACACCACCGCCATTTCCGCTGCGGTCAAACTCGGATTGCGTTCTGTGGTCGAGGAGGTTGCGCAACGTGACGGTCTGTCGCTTGCGGCTGCCCGCGTCAAAGTGGACGCCAACCTGCAAGAAGCGCGCGATCTTGGCTTCATCGAAGCGGCACCTGTTGCCGCGTCTGCTATTGCGGCGCCGTCCGACGTTCCTTCCTCCAACGTCGATCCCGAGGATGTGTTGGCAGAAGGCGCGCCGGTGCAGGATACCGCGCTCAACGGCGCCCAGGTGCAACAGCTTGTCGCGATTGTGCAGCAGGTTGGCGCTGGTCAACTTGCACCCGATGCGGCGGCATCCGTTATCACTTTGGCTTTCCCGCTTCTTGATCCTGCAAAGGTCGCGGCGATGGTACAGCGGGCCGCGGCATTTCAGCCGCGTGCTGTGGTGGTCGTGTGATTTCGGTCCAACTGTCGCGGTCTGCGTTCCTCGATGGGGGCGTTGTTCGGCCGTTGGTGGTCAACGCAATCGAGGCCGCTACGGTGATGGCGCGGGCACTGCGCGAACAGGCGTTCAACGACAAGCGCAAGTTGACGTTCTCTCGAAGTTCTCGAAAGTTTCTCGGCAACGAATACATGGCGGCGCTCGGCTCGAGGTTTCAGAACCGCGAGGGCTGGAAACGTGCCAAGCGTTTGGTGCACATCTTGCCCGAGGGCGGATGGATTTGGGCGTCGTCCAATGCCTGGCACGAAACGGCAAAGAAGGACGATGCGTCATACAACCGCACGGGCGGTATGTGGCGCGGTTTGAAGGTTCGCAACTACGGGCCGAACGCGGCAATCATCGAGTTTGCAGGAACATCGATCGGGCAAGAAGTCAAATACGCGCGCATTGGCAAAGAATACAAAGACGGCAAACGGCGGTTGCAGGTCGTGTCCAAGAAGGTGCCAAACCGCCTGAAAGCATATTCCGTTTTTGCCTATCGCAACACCAACTTGCTGGAGCCGTCCGCGGAGCTGCAACGGGATTTGGCAGACGGTGCGCACGACGCGGTGTTGCTGTGGCTGTCGAAAGCAACAGGCGCAGATCCCGGCACCTTGCGCGCAGTCTCAAAAACGGGTAGAGAGTTCGCGGCGGCGTTGTCGCCGCAGTAGGTAGGACATGTCCGAAAACGCACCACCCATCGCGGTCGCGACCGCGACGGCACCCGCGGTAGATACCACGGCGCCAGCTGTTCCGCAGGCCGCGGAACAACCAAACCAACCCAAGTCGGTACTCGCTCCCGCTGTGGCCAAGCCTGCGGCACCCGAGCCGCCTGCGTACAAGCAGCGGTTGCAGGCGCTGCAGACGCAGCTCAAAGAGCTGTCCGCGATGAAAGCCGAGCAGGCCAAGGCGTCCGAAGAGTCGCGGCGGTCGGCAATGTCCGAGCGCGAGAAACTCGAAGAGGACCGCAAGGCGCTGCAGGCCGAGCGCGATGCATTGCGGCAGACGCGGCGCAAAGACGCAATGTCGAAGCTCGGCATCCTCGAGAAAGCCGCGGCGCTTGTTCCTGACGTCGATCCCGCCGACCCCACGGGCGCCGCCGCGCTTGAAGCGTGGGCCAAGGACAATCCCGAGTTCGTCCGCCGCGCCGATGCGCAGTCGACACCGTACGACGTGCCGCAGGGTTCGCGGCTTGCACGTATTCTCACAGGCGCCGAAAAGTCGCCGCTGATTTCGCGCGATGGACTGCGCAAGCTGTTGGGGGGTTGAGATGGCTACACGTAACGCTCGGCAGCCTGTTCCGTCGATGGACGAGTCTTTCGACACCTCAATCGTGTTGCCCGATCCATCCAGCTTCAAGGCTGTCGACATCGATCGACCGATGACCCACCCAGGCCGCGTGCAGGGTCTGGACTATACCAAGTGGGCGGTGGCGATCGTCGATCTCAACTCCAAGCCCGACCGCATCGAGGCCGAACGCCGCCGCATTGCAGGCAAAGGCTACCAACTCCTCGGCGGCCGTCCCGTCGTCGAGGGGTGGGCATCGGCTGAGGTGTGGGTCATCCCGCGCGAAATCCACGAACAACGGTTGGCGGCGCGACAAAGGATGATGATTGACGGCATCGCGACAGGTCGTTACACTGAAAGCGTTATGCCGCGCGAGGTCATCAACCGCGGTCGCGGCTAGGACACGGAGCCTGTTGCGCCCGGCGAGGTAGGGCTTTGAGCGGCAACTTTACGCCGCAAGAGGTTCTACTATGGCCAGCTCGCAGAACGCTAACCGCATCCTTCAGACCTCGTTCGCTCAGGGTCTCACCAACACCGCCCCGCTCGTCCAGCGCGCGGGCCGCATCATCTCGACGGGCGGCGCTCGCACGGTCGACATTGGCGGCGGCGCTTTCGGCGCCATCGGCGCGACCCTGACGAACACCGCCACGACTCAGGCGCTGAGCGACTGGTTTACCTTCACCGCCAGCCACACGGTTACCAAGAAGGTTGTCAAGCACATTGCGCCTGTCCACACAGTCAACGGTGATTACGGGTTCGAGCAGCTCGGCGCCCAGCTTGCGCAGTCGGCGATCAAGACCTTCGATAAGTTGTTTTTCGACGGCCTCGAAGGTCTGTTCGCCGCCAATCACCCTCGCCAAGGTGTCGGCGACGGTCTGGTCGGCGCGGGCAAGAAGTACCTGGACACGGGTCTGCTGCTGGCAGGCGGCGCGACTCAGGATAACCTGGTCGCCTCGGCGCTCGACGAGACCTCGCTGAACGCGGCGATCAAGCTCATGCTGCAGTACCGCAGCGACCGCGGCATCCCGCTGCACCTCGGCAGCAACGGCGGTCTGGTGCTGGTGGTTTCGCCTGCCAACGCCAAGGTCGCGCACGAGTTGGTTGTGTCGCAGCTGTCGGGCCAAGACAACGCGTCCAACTTCGTCAAGGGCATCGTGTCCGATATCGTGGTGTGGCCGTTCTCGACCGACGACCGCGACTGGTTCCTCATCGACCTGGCCAACGCCCCGGTCGGCATGGCGCTCGGCAGCGACCCGACGGCGCGTATCGCTCTGTCGGTTGACGGCCTGTTCTACGAGGCCGTGGCCGAGGTTGACTGCTGCTTCTTCAAGAGCCCGTACGAGTACGGGATCATCGGCAGCAACGTCCCCTAAGGTGCGAAAGGTGATGTCCTCGGCGTCGGCGTAAGGGGGTGCTGCGGTGGTAGAGATCGAAATCAAATACGATGCCTCTACCACCGTGGTGCACGCCGACGCCGAGGGCGTTGTCGCCACATCGGCGACGTGCAAAGTGTACAAGCCCGACGGTACCGAGCTGTCGACGTCGGCGGTTACCCTGCCCACCGCGTCGACGACCACCGCAGCAGGCACGACCGCGACCGCGCTTGTGCTGACGTCTGCAGTCGGGTTTGCGGTCGGTGCGCCGATCGCTATCACGTCGGACGGCGTCGTGTACGTGTCGCGGATTGCGCGGCTCGACGGCACCACCGCCCACCTGGTCGATGCGTTGCCCGTCGCGGTGGATAACGGCTCGACGGTCAAGGCAACACAAATCTCAGCGGTAGTAACGGCGCCAGGTGTCGCTAACATCGGCGCAGGCTACCGCATTGTGTGGGCATATAGCAGCGGCGCCGAAAGCCGCCAAGCATCCTATCAAGCCGCCGTCGTGCGGTGGCCGTGGTTTGCTCCCGTTGCAGGAGCCGACGTCCGCAGCACGCTTGCCAACACGTTTCAAGAGCGCAAGTCCGAGGCGTTCTGCGACCGCGTCGCGGCTGTCGTCAACGACCGCATCCGATCGGCAATCCTGCGGACGGGGCGTCGGCCGTGGCTATACCTGTCGCCGCTTGTGTTTGACGAGGCGGCGCGACAAGGCATCCGCTACGCGCTTGCCGAAGAAGGCGTCTACCCAGGCGGAGACGCAATCGCAGCAATGCGCGAACTGCGCTTTGCGTTCGACGATGCGATGGCGCAGGCGCTGACGGCTGCGGCTTACGACAGCAACGCAACCGGCACCGTCGACGACAGCACCCCGAACGCTGGCGCAATCTACACGCTGCAGGCGGTGCGGTGATGGTGTCAATCGTCGATTTGCTCGACAGCCTGCGCGCAGCCATCGAGGCCGCGTCGCCGTCGGACCCTGTGTCCGAGGATGACACTTTCAGAACATTTACCCTCGGTGCGCCTGTTCGTCGCAGCACGCGCGCGGTCCTTGTCACCGCGTCGCCACCGATCCGTCTGTTGCCCGGCTCGACCTGTACGGACTGGGGCACCACCGTTTCGTTGTCGGTGATCTACGCAATCGGGCAGGCCGAAGAAGGCCAGCGCACAGCGTACGAACGCGCGTTGCTCGACAGCGAGACAATCGCCGCGGCAATCTATGCGTGGTCCGCGCAGGGCAACGCGCTGCGGGTCGAGCTTGCAGAGGGCGACATCTCGCCAGACGGCGATGGGGCATTGATTTGCGAACGCACCGCAACGGTGCATTGGACGAGGGGGTGAACTGTGGCTACGTGGAATGATTACAGTGTTTCGCTTGCGCCGCAGATCTCGGGCTTCGGCAACCCGAATATGACGGGCGCGGACTATCGCACGGTCAAGTGCGAGGCGCCGTCGTTCTCGTTCGACACCGCGGTCACCGAGCTCGCCTTGCTGACCGGCCAGATCGGCGCCGCTCCCGAGCGCGTCATCGGTCGCCGCAGCGGCACGTTCGGTTTCAAGATCCCGCTGGAGGGGTTGAAGTCCGGATACGATCCGACGCTTGAGAACCCTGGCAGCGCAGGCGTGATCCCTCCTTGGATGTGCCTTGTTGCCAACGCGCTCGGCAGCAACGTTGCCGCGGTTGCCAACGCCGCCAACTTTTGGAACGGGGCGCACATGAACAACAGCACGTACCAAGCCTCGGGCGTGGCGTCGGCGACGACGACCGCGATCACCTACGATGCGCCTGGTGCGTTTGCGGACGTCGATGCGGGCGATCTTGTGCTGACGGCCGAGTCGCCGACATCGACCACCCTGCAGCTTGGCTTTGCAAAGTCGGCCGCGGGCAACGTGGTCACGCTGTTCGAGGCGTCGAAGAACGCAGTCAACAGCAACACCGCCGACAACTACGGCACCGCCACGGGTTGGCTGTCGGCCGCGGCTTACAGCCAGATCCCGATGACGATCAAATTCACGGGTCAAGACGCGACTCTGGCGTACATTATGCAGGACTTTGTGGTCGAGGGCTTCCAAGTCACTTGGAACAGCGGCGAGGTGCCGACGGTCACCATCAACGGCAAATTCTACGATTTTGCGATGGACAAGACCGCGGGCGGTTTGGTTGTCCCTGCCGCTTTCGACCGCGTGCCGCAAATCGTCGGCAGCGTCAACGGCTACGCGTCGCTGGCTGGGTCGCAGAAGTGCGGCATGGAGTCTTGCACGCTGGACTACGCGATCGAGGTTGTCGACATCGTGTGCCACGCTGCGTCGCAGGGCATCTCGGCCGTTGCCTACCGCAACCCGCGGATCCGTGCATCCGTGCAGGTGCTGCACGACACCGCTGACACCGTGTATGACAGCGCCGGAAACGCGGGCAACGTGGGCAGCCATCAGTGGCAGTCGTTCTTTGAACGCGGCGTTACCACCTCCATCGGGTGCTACGTCGGCAGCAAGGTCGGCCGCGCGTGGGCGTTCCTGATCCCGGCCGCATACTTCACCGCGGTTGCGACCGAGAAGCGCGGCGAGTTCCTCGCATACAAGCTCGACGTCGAGGCGACCAACTACACCGGCGACACCGCCATCCACACCGAGACCACCACCGACAGCCCGCTGGACTCGATCTTCCGCATGGGCGTGGGATAGTCTCGACAGGTAGGGGCGGGCGGCTCGTGGTGCAGCCGCCCGCCCCGCGAACAGTAGCACCACGCCCCCACACATGGAGCACCACCCATGCAGTCTATTCTTGCGCACCAACCCTTTCGCGTTGCCTTTGTCGAAGGCGAGTTCGTCCCGTCCGTTGCGGGCGATTGGACGATCCAGAGCCTTGATTACTTCGAGTGCCAGGCAATCTACGCCGTGGACGACACCACCGAAAACATCCGCCAGACGCTCGCGCGCGGGCTCGTCGATTGTCCCGCAGGCAAGGACGCATTCCTCGGCTGCCCGTCGGTGTTGTACGTGCTCCCACTCTACCGCGCGATCTGGGCTGCCACAGCGGGAAACTTGCAGGGGCCGACGGACGGCAAGTAAGCCACGGCGGCCAGCCTCAAACCATCATCTCAGCATTGCCAAAACTCCTGCGGTTGCAGGGCCGCGCAGGCATCATCCGCAGCGTGTTGGGATGCACGGGCAAACCGCACGGCATGCCCGATACCGACGTCCCGGAATTGGCGTGGTCGCACTGCCCGCTGTGCCTGTGGGAAAGTCCGCAGGTGCAAAGCTTGCGTAACCTTGCTAGACTGTCCGAGGTTGCACCGCTCGCAGGTTGGCCTGACAGGTACGCAGCCTGGGCCGTGCATGGTGTCGTGATGTTGCGCGAACACGGCAGGGGGTGAGCGTGGCTGCGGGTCGCATCGAACAGGTCATCTCCTTACGCGGGCAGGACAACGCCACCAAAGTCGTCGAGGACGTCAAGGGCTCGTTTCGCGGTCTGGCCGTATCCGCCAAAGATGTGGCCGAGAAATCGGGAGACATCGAGCAGGGCTTGCGCGGCGTCAAAGACATCGCGGGCGATTTGCTCGGCGACCAGATGCGAGGTTTGCTGGATGTGGCGGG
>Ga0207942_1000460_pt1 | contig 10084 bp, 15 predicted proteins | sample LakMenEpi12Oct12_FD_150687 | JGI IMG/M metagenome (GOLD analysis project Ga0207942, IMG submission 150687) | Freshwater microbial communities from Lake Mendota, WI - 12OCT2012 deep hole epilimnion (SPAdes) | ecosystem: Environmental > Aquatic > Freshwater > Lake > Epilimnion/Euphotic zone ... | reverse complement strand
CTGGTCAATATAGAGTTTACGGTACGTATTCAGGTACGGAATTAAGACCAAAAGTTGTAGGTGAATTTTACCTAAAAGGAAGTAACACACTACCTTAAAAAAAATAAAATAGGGATTTATTTGATTTTAAATATATTTATTGTAATATTGTACTATGAAAACTATGAACACAAATACAAATTTAGACACACCTACAACTCCTAATGGGGATGCGGGCACTATGTTTGTACGTTCAGAATCGATTATTTGGTAATAATATTATAGCCAATTATCTAAACCCTGAACTAATACTTCAGGGTTTTTTTATGTACGGGGTATAGTCTTGGGGTGAGACGCTTGGTTTGGGACCAAGAGGCGGGAGGTTCGACCCCTCCTACCCCGACAAAAGTTTCCTTTATTGAAAACTTTGATTATTATTATAAGGCCCTTTAGCTCAGTGGTAGAGCAGTTGACTGTTAATCAACTGGTCGTAGGTTCAAATCCTACAGGGGCCTCCGAGGTGGGTGGAAATAATTTCCAATGTTGTAGTATCGTGGATGGAGTAATCCTGAAGCATAAACAGACAAAAAGAAAGAAATGAAGAGAAAAACATTCTTATTGACTGTGTTGTTATTGTTAGGAACAATGACAACAAAAGCACAAGAGAAGCAATTACAAAGTAATACTCAAGAGAGTATCTCAAAAGAGAGTTTGTATGAGCAGATAATTAAGTATGGTATAAAATTTCCTGATATTGTGTTCGCACAAGCTATATTAGAATCAGGAGAGTTTACATCAAAGCTGTTTAAATCAGCTAACAATCTTTTTGGGATGAAGGTCCCAACCAAAAGAGAATCCGCAAGAATTGGGGTAACCCAAAGTGGATACTCAAAATACGGAGATTGGGGTTATAGCGTGTACGATTATTCACTGTGGCAAGAACACATGTTGAAAACACGTAACGATATAACAAAAAAACAATATTTTGCGTTATTAGGTAAAGTTTATGCCGAGGACCCACAATATGTTAACAAATTGAAGCGAAGAATATCGGAATATAACCATATCTTTGTGGAGTAAAAACCGCTGGGGGTTTTAAATTACTCAGTGTACTTTTTAGGTTAAAGTCATGTAGGGTGTTTACACCAAAACCTAAATTGGTCCCGTGGTTGAATGGTTACAATTCCACCCTGTCACGGTGCGAGATACGGGTTCGAATCCCGTTGAGACCGCAAAAAGCCTCCTTAGCTCAGCTGGCTAGAGCAACTGATTTGTAATCAGTAGGTCGTTGGTTCGAATCCGACAGGAGGCTCATTTTTAATTTTAAAATAAACAAAAATTGTATGAAAAAACTAAAAGAAATTTCGGGAAAAGATGTGATAGTTATTCTTGTATTTATTGCGTGGGTTGTTGGAATGGTTTATATATTATCTAATACAAAAATCGTATAGTAAACAATGGGGATGTAGCTCAGTTGGCTAGAGCGCTTGATTTGCATTCAAGAAGTCGTGGGTTCGAGTCCCTCCTTCTCCACAAATAAATAAATAAAATATGGCACATCCTAATATACACGCAAAAAGTTCCGCAAAAAAGTTTGGTGGGAAACCTGAAGACTACATTCATTTACACGAGTGGTTAGATGAAACCAAAAGTTGGATGGGAGATTCTTTGCATAGAATGTTCAGACATCATAGTGAGGGTATTTTTGAAATGGAAAAAAAGTTTGGGACAGAATTCATTAATAGTGATGAAAAAATTGTTTACACTCGTTATGTTGGAGAACAACACGTAAAAGAAGATTGTAACAATTATTTACCATCGGCAAAAGAATGGATGAACAATATTTTAGAAAATAAACGACCTCAATGGATGTTGAGGACACTTAAAATAGAAGATTGATATTTATTGTTATGATAGAAATTTTAACTTCAGAAGAAAAAAAATACTTAAACAGAACTTGTAACTATCTTGCGTCATTAGGTATGACAGAAGGTCTAATTGGTGTTGAAATGGATTCAGACCAATATGACTTATCACATGAAAATATTGATTGGAAATACATTCAACATTTTGATAATAACTATAGAGCAGAACTACCTGAAGGATTACTACCAATTCTTAAAAAAGTAATGAATCATGTTATTGATGAGGATTTATATGATTATCCTGATATTGACTCAATGAGTTATCAAAGAATTGAGATTGAAATTGATTGTACCCGAAAAGAACTTACAGTAAGTCACAATTATTCATATTATGGTAGAGGAGATGGTAGCTCAGTTGAATATGATTCTGATGAAGATAAAGAAAGATTTGATAAGTGGATGGAAGAAGACATGCAAGATGTTGAGGTCCCAAGTGATGGTATTTTAACTTTAAGTTACAATGGCGGTGGAGATTCTGGTTATATTGAAAGTTCATTTGACGAAGTCTTGGATGCGGTTCCTGCATCAATTGAAAATTGGTGTTATAGTCAACTTGAAAGTCATTTCGGTGGTTGGGAAATCAACGAAGGTTCTGACGGACGATTCATCTTTAATTTCAACAATTCAACCGTTGATTTAGACCATACTTACAACACAGAAGAAAGTGAATCAAATACTTTGTTTGAGGTTAACTTTTCAATATAAGTTGTAATCTTTAATTTTATTTCCTAAATTTGTATTAAGAAAGAAACCAAAGTCGCCTGGGTGGTGTAACGGTAGCCACGCTAGACTTAAAATCTAGTGGACATAAACGTCCGTGCGGGTTCAAGTCCCGCCTCAGGTACAAATATGGTCTCATAGCTCAGATGGATAGAGCAACGGTTTTCTAAACCGTAGGTCGTAGGTTCGAATCCTACTGGGACTACAAAATCATTATCGTACCTTAGTGAGATACGACGCAATTTATACACTTAAACAACACGGGAGGGGCGTCTTTCCCGATGTGGCTGAAGCGATAATGATATTTGCCCCGATGGTGGAATGGTAGACACTCAAGTTTTAGGAACTTGTGTCGTAAGACGTGTCGGTTCGAGTCCGACTTGGGGTACCAAAAAAAAATATTTGACAAATACGAAACTTTTCGTATTATTGTAATAATTATAAAACAATGAGAACATCAATTAAACATATGTCGTCGATTATTAAGCAACAAGAGGTATTCTGTAGCTGGTATCGTCATATGCAAAATTGAGTTCGGATATTAGGTAGTACGTTAATAACAAGTTAGAAATAACAAGATATTAAAACCCCGAACTTTGAAAAAAAAGTTTGGGGTTTTTTGTTTTTATCAAACTTTCGTATTACCTTTGTATTCACAAACAAGAAGAAAGTTCTTTGACATCTTGGAAAAAAATAGTCCTTTAGCTCAGTTGGTTAGAGCATCTGGTTTACATCCAGAGGGTCGTAGGTTCGAGTCCTACAGGGACTACACAATTGGCCCTTTCATCTATCGGTTAGGATATTAGGTTTTCATCCTAAAAAGACGGGTTCGACTCCCGTAGGGGCTACCGTAAAGTCGGGGAGTAGGTTTTTATGTTGGTTGGTACCTACTCCCCCAGACAAAAAGAAATTGATAATGGTTTTCTCCATTCAACGGATGTCGACAATCCAGAATGGAATCAGAATTCATCACCCTTTGCTGAGGCCTCATTAAAACTCAGGAAGCAATTAAGATTGGGACGAGACGGGTATCCCAACATTATCAACAATATTGTGTTGTTCCTGTGAGATAGGAATGAAATAGTCGGACGTATTTTAAATGTAATACTGTTTGCACAACACAGAGGACTTCTCAACCTCAAATTTGGTGTGATAGCTCAGTAGGTAGAGCAGTAGACTGAAAATCTACGTGCCGGTGGTTCGATCCCACCTCTCACCACGGAGTCCCGAAATAACGGGAAACCCCCACTCCCACATGGCAGCCAGTCCGTTAACCTGGTGAAGTGGGGTAAAATGGTCAGGTGGCGGAATTGGTAGACGCTATGTGGTAAAGCTAACCACAAACAAAGCTGTGACGGACTCAAAAGTACAATGAGTTGAAATAGAAGATTACGCACGGTTATAGGTTCGAATCCTGTCCTGATTACAAAAAAGATTTGGTGAATTAAAATATTAAACATATCTTTGTATTGTTAAAAAAATAGTCATGGAAGATAAAAAATCATTAAATAAAATCAAAAGAGAAACGCAATTGTTTTGGCTTGGTGAAAATCGCCTTATCAAATGGTCGGATATTAAGCATTTACAATTAGAAGATGATGATGTAATCAGGTCATCATGGGAAGAGGACGATGATGACGGACGCGGGCTCTATGTCGGAGAAATCACTAGAATGGTTGAAGAAACTGATGAACAATATCAAAAACGTCTATCTAATAATGAACTACATAATAAATGGGAAAAAGAAAGACGTTACGAAAGTTATTTAAAACTTAAAAAAGAGTTTGAAGAATAAAATATAGTCAGGTGGCGAAATTGGTAGACGCAGTCCTCGGGATAATGTCAAGAGGGTCGCGCCCTCAATTTACAGGTTCGAATCCTGTCCTGGCTACAAAGGCAGATTGTTACTAATTCATAGCACCTGAAGAAAGTGGGAATGTCATAGAATTAGAATTTAGTCAGGTTGCGGAATGTTAATAATTAACTTAGTGCAAGAATTAAGCTAACTAATAGTGGCGAGGAACCACAACTAAGTTAATTATTAACCATAAAAAAAATTTGGCGGATTAAAATATTATACATATCTTTGTATTGTTATAAAATAGTCAGGTGGCGCAAATGGATGACGGTCAAATAGGAGATAATATCAATAGGATGAAAGTATACAGGTTCGAATCCTGTCCTGACTACTAAAATTAAATGTTATGGAAACGATTAATATTACAACAGAAGAACTAAAAAAATTAGTTGAAACAGCAATTCAATTTGGGATCGATAGTCCTGAATTAGTCCCAAACCAAAAAGGAAGAGAAAAAATTGCAAATTGGATGGTAGATAACACCATTAAAGATATAAAAGGACAAAGGTAATAAAATAGTCAGGTGGCGGAATTGGTCACCAAAGTAAGCCGTCTCCAAGCTTTGTGTAAAAGAGATGAATGCCTAATTTGAAAACTACTTACAGGTTCGAATCCTGTCCTGACTACAAAAATATGAAATTGAAAGGATAAATTACGTAATAGTCCAATCAATCAAGGGTTAACATCTCAAATGGTATGGATTTAGCGGTCCAAAGAGTATGGCAGGGGTTAACCATCAAAAACTTGGGAACGACCGATATGCCTTCATATTTCTTATGGTCAGGTGGCGCAAATGGATGACGGTCAAATAGGAGATAATATCAATAGGATGAAAGTATACAGGTTCGAATCCTGTCCTGACTACAAAATTAATAATTTAAATAAACAAATATGTTACCAAATTATCATACAAAATTAAATTTTGACGATGTCATAATCGTATCAACTAAAGAATTTCCGGGGATATTTTTTCCGGCTAAGATTGAACAAATCGTTGAATGTAATTTTATGGATAAAAATTCCATTAAAGTGGGTCGACCTGTTGGTGTTTACTATCAATATAATCTTAGAACCGTTGATTACGAAGATAACCCATTTATTAATTTTCCTAATGTAGACACTAATTTCCTTACTTGGGACGAACTAAATAGTTTTGACACTTTGGATAGGTGGGTTGAAAATATGGGTTATTTTATGAAAGGTGTGATTAAAATAGAAAAGATTGGATAGAATGAAGTTGGATATTTAGAAAATATATTCTCAAAAATCAAATAAAAATAGTCGGGTGGCGGAATTGGTTAGACGCTAAGTGTGGGTTCGTAACCCTTGACCGTCTGGTAACAGATACACAGAGTAACACTCGTACAGGTTCGAATCCTGTCCTGACTACCAAGTTAACCACACTAAGACTAGAAACGTGGTGACGGATCGGAAAGACGACAAAACTACCACGATGCTTCCCGTAAGATCAGCACTATTTTCAGTGGTGATTTCTCCACGTAAACGAATAGCCCAAGGCATAAGTTATGGTGGATTACCAAACCTATCCTTAATGGACGCATTAAGTGAAGTTTGGGACATAGTCAGGTGGCGGAATTGGTTAGACGCTAAACCATTAGAGATAAAATGTAGATTCTCAGTAAGGTAATATACTACATTATACAGGTTCGATTCCTGTCCTGACTACAAAATAAATAAAAATTATGGAAAGATTAGTGCTTGATTATACTCATTGTTCTGAACCAGAATGTTGGGAACATAATATTCCTTTTGAATATGAATCAAAAGAGAAATTTATATTTGATGTGATTGAATATCCAATGTTACTTAATTCTCTAATTGAATGTGTATATGAATGGATGTTGGATCCGGCTTATGAACATAAGATAGAGTTATTAGAAAATATTGATCAATATATTTTTACATTAGATGAATGGTTTGAAAAAAATAAAAAAATATGAAAGAAATACTTGAAAATAAAGATGTTGGTGATTACGTACATGTTGATGGTTATACATCAATGGCACAACAAAACTTCCGTAAAACATCTATAATTGGAGTTGATTATAAATTTGATCCTGATACAGGTGATAAATTTAAAATTCTTCAGATTGATAATGGTGAATGGTTTGATAGCCGGAATGGTGGTTGTTACTCAAATGAAAACTCAATGTATTATATTGAATAGTTATTTAGTCAGGTGGCGGAATATAGACGCAGAAGTTAGAAGAGAGGGATTATCAATGTTGGTTAGTGGATTAATTACCTTATCTAATGGATCAAATAACACACACCAACTATTATGTGTTATACAGGGTTGTATCCTGTCCTGACTACACTAATTAAGCTAGTTTATGAACAGCCTTTGAGGTGAGATGCTCTCATTAGAATGGAAGTCAGGTAACTTAACTGGTAAAGGGGTTGCGATAGTTTCCGTTACAGGTTCAAATCCTGTCCTGACTACAAAATTAACTGAGGATCCGAACAAAGAAAGTAGGTAATAAGGTGTGGGATAGTTACGAATAACCACTATGGAAATTGGGATTATAACTCAAGCGTAAATAGGTTATAATTAGTAAGTTAATTTTTTAAATAGTCAGGTGAGCGGAATGGCTATCGCACTGCAAAAACAGTTCTTATTTCGACATAAGATAACCAAGTGAAAGGCACTATACAGGTTCGAATCCTGTCCTGACTGCAAAATTTTTTTTGTTATTTAATATATTTTTTGTATTTTTGTATCCTAATCAAAAGACAATATGAAAAGAAAGACTATAAATGTGGATTTAGTGAAAGAAAAGGTTAATAAGTTATTATCTAATCCAAACATTATAATGGAGGAGAAATTGGGTGTAATAACAATGATTGAGTATGTATTACATGAAACCAACAATTATAATGGTTTTATGTATTTAACACTTAATAATGGTGAGGCTCCAAAACTTGGTACTGATGAATGGGTAAGTAGGAAATATTTTTAAAAAAGATTTGGTGGATTAAAATATTATACATATCTTTGTATTCCAATAATAAAAAAAGATGGAAAAATTAAGTAAAAAATATAAGACCTATTCTATAACAATGTACCGTAGAGGTATGGAGTTGGAAGTGATATGTGTAACCACAAGTAAGAAAAAATTTGCCGCGTTATGTGATATGCCCATCTCGAATGTTAATAACCATGGTTACTCATATGATTTACGTTATCCAATCTGTAATGAAAATCCAGATAAGTTATACGCAAAACCAGGAATGGGTGGTGAAATAATGTATATCACAGAAAGAGGTGTGATAAAACCGTTGGAGGACTACATTAAGTTAATTGTCGAACATAGGGAAAAATATAAATCGTATAAAGATTATTTAGAAAAAACAAATCAAAGATAAAACAAATAGTCAGGTGGTTTAAAGTTGGTTCGACTCCAAGATAGGATATGGTATCGTTGCGATTGGAAATTTACAGGTTCGAATCCTGTCCTGACTACTGACACGCACGGCAGCCGAAATGTAAAAGCGCTCAATGATTAGGCAATGCGAACGAACACACGGTCTACCTCACAGTGCGTAGGTAAGCTTCAAGGATCGTTGACAGCTCGGAATAGACGAGCAAATTTAGTCAGGTGGCGGAATTGGTTAGACTCGCTAATATAGGTATCGAAAGATAGACGATTCTACTCCGCAGGGTCATATTAGTCTATCCTAAAGTGATATGAGTAGACGCAATAGGAGTTACAGGTTCGAATCCTGTCCTGACTACAAAAGTGTTGAGTTCAAATCCCAGTAGGGAAGTTTATAAAGTATCTAAATAATAATTTAATTTAAAAACAAAAAAATAACTTACGAAGATGAAAAGTTCAAGTAGTATCATTAATAGACAAAAAGAAATAGATAAGTTAAGAACAGAGTTGGAAACAATTTTAGCTAAAACTAAACACTTATCTAAAGGTGAAATAGGAACAAAAGGATATAATAAGGTTATAGACGAATTGAAAAATAAAATATTAGAACTTGAACAGAGAACTAAATTAGATAGGATTAAAATTGGTGAAGGTGTGGATGATTTAAGTGATAATAGATTTAAAAGATATAAATGATATTACTTCTACCGTTTTGCAGCTACCAGAAGGGCGGGATTTAGAACGATAAACTTTAAATAAAAATAAAATTATGGAAAATAAATGTTATCAAGCAACTAATGAAGATTTACGTGAATCAGATTTAGAACATTACGAAAAATTATCAACAGAATGTCATCATTGGTCGAGTGGTATTCCAAGAGCAATAAACTTTTACTATGATTATAAGAGTATGAGTATATGGGAAAAGATAAAATTAGCATTTAAGAAATAGTCAGGTGGCAGAATGGTAGATGCATGATGATAAAGTAGGGTTCGGATGTACTCGGAGGAAATTGATTCAGTTAGGTGTACAACTAATACAGGTTCGAATCCTGTCCTGATTACAAATCTCAGGAGTAATTAATCTGAGACTGAGTGATTCGAAACACTCGATTGATTATGGTGTAATGGCGCACAACACCCCCCGCTGAAGTTCGAGTCTTCAGATTAGGTACGGTAACCAGGGGAGTAAGATTAAGGTTCGAATCCTTTTTAATCGGCAATTGGTAGTAAAATGCGTAGGTTGATAAGCGTGGAGAGACGTGACGCAAGGGTACACACTAAGGATAGGTAGTAATACCCAACTCTCTAATGGTGTGTGAAGCTGGGCCCAAACTTATGGTCGCTAGGCGGGATTCTTGATAAAGTCAACCACTACCTTTTACATGTTGGCTATAGCTCAGTTGGTTTAGAGTGCTTGATTGTGGTTCAAGAGGTCACGGGTTCGACTCCCGTTAGTCACCCAAATAGGTTGGGATCCCTAGTGGTAGCGGCGTTAATCATGATAATCAAGCCACAAGTATCTAGTAAGAAGTGACAGATGGGTTCGTCACGACCTAAAAATATTTTTTTGTTAATATGGTATTTTTATGTATATTTGTATTCCAAACAATAAACATATGATCAGACTAAATACAAATTTAAATAATTTAAATCACAGAGAAATTAGAAGAATTGTTGATAAAACAATAAGATATAGTGTATTTAAATTTGGAATTAACAAAAGAAAAGGATGTTGTACTGTTGTAGTTAAGAATCAAAGTAAAAACGCCGAAATTCAAAATTTTGGTGAGTATAATCCTGATACTAATACTATTTATATCTTTAAAAACAATTGTAAGAATGTTAAAGATGTAATTGAAACAACATTACATGAATATGCCCACACATTACAACCAATTGTAAGTAGGTATTATAAAATGTTAAAAACACATGGATATGAAAAGCATCCAATGGAAATCGAAGCAAGAAAACATGAAAAATATTGTAAAGAAGCTTGGATTTTAATAAAATAATTATTAGGTTTGTACCTATTAAATGGAGAGGTGGCAGAGCGGTCGAACGCGGCGGTCTTGAAAACCGTTTTAGGGGAGACTCTAACGGGGGTTCGAATCCCTCCCTCTCCGCCAAGTAAAGAGAACCGTGAGTCCGCGGATGGAAACAACCATAGGACGATCAAACGTCATACTTTACTTAAGACCCCA
>Ga0207942_1000449_pt1 | contig 10171 bp, 16 predicted proteins | sample LakMenEpi12Oct12_FD_150687 | JGI IMG/M metagenome (GOLD analysis project Ga0207942, IMG submission 150687) | Freshwater microbial communities from Lake Mendota, WI - 12OCT2012 deep hole epilimnion (SPAdes) | ecosystem: Environmental > Aquatic > Freshwater > Lake > Epilimnion/Euphotic zone ... | reverse complement strand
GTTTGAAAAACCTTTAAAAAAATGGATTCGCAGAATATTATCAGCAAACAAATATCCTGAGTATTTAAACGAAATTCCGAGAGGAGACAAAGTTAAAGTGTATAAAGAATTGTATAGCATTATAAGCAACGCTATTATCGCAAAAGATTCAGAAAAACTGAATATTTAATATATGATTAAGTTAAGACCAACCATAACATTCTTAGTCGGCCCTCCCGCATCAGGTAAAAGCACATGGGTATCAAAAAATTCGGGAGATGCCACAATAATATCAAGAGACGATATCCTAGACAAACTAAGAAAGGATTATAATTTATCCTATGTAGAATCATTCTCAAACCAAGAACTACAAAATAAAGTAAATTCAGAACTTAATAATCATATAGCAAAATCATTAAAATCTATTAAAGATATAATAGTAGATATGACTAATATGAATAAACGTTCAAGGTCATTTATATTAAACAAAGTACCTGATATCTATACAAAGAATGCCGTAGTATTCAATGTTCCAAAACCTGAATTATTGCGTAGACTTAAGAAAAGAGAAATGGAAACAGGTAAAAGTATTCCGCTACATGTTGTAGATAGCTTTATAGATAGCTATGAGAAACCAACAAATTCAGAATTTGATAACATTATTTATAATTAATAAACTATTTATATAAAATACTAAATATGAAATTACTTAAAATTCTTTCAGAATTAGAACTTCCTAAAAATAAATGGATTGGTTTAAACGATTCAGAGGTGGAGGAGATAAAAGATAATTTATTCGATTTAATATCAACTGCCTATAGAGGGGTTGAAGGTGGTAATTTAAATTATAAAACACCATCAGATGTAACAAAAGATAATGTAAATTACATAGCTATAGACATCGATGAGTATCCTGATGTAGATGCTATACTTGGATTCAAAAAAACAAATTTTGGTAGTAAATATGTTGTTATGGGGCATAAAGGAACTAAGGATACTAAAAGAACAGTTATAACTAAAAATGCAGAAGTATTGAAAGAACCTAAAAGTTATTTGGAAGGTTCAGGAAAAATAGCTGAAATTCTTGCAGTATATAATGTTTCTGTAATAGATGACGAAGATACCGTTAGAAAAGTTATTAATAAAGATGATATAGAATGGTTAGGAAAAGATGGAAAATATACCCGTAGTATTGGCGGTAAAAAAGTAACTAAACAATTATTTGGTAAAATTAATGTATAATAATGAAAAAAATACAAAAATTACAAGTAACCTTAAACGAGGTTGCTAGAATGCAGCAATTAGCAGGTATTATTCCACTAAATGAATCAAGTGCTAAGATTAACGAATCCATATTTGAAAAAGGTAAAACTTATGGTGGAAGTAAATGTGAAGGAGGATGTTTTACGGGTAAGGAGGGATTGGAGAAGATACTTAAAATATCAAAAGAATCTCCCAACAATGTGTTTATCATCAGAGATGATAACTATTCTAAATTACAACCACACTTTGTTAAGAATGGCGTAATTGCCAAAGCAAACACAATTGGAAATCCATCATATGATTTGGATAGACATAAAGTAAGAAATCTAAATATAGGTAAGGATGTTATTCTTTCTATTAAATTATTTGAATCAATTAACGAAGCTTCTAATAATGATGATACTTATTTTGATACCACAAGTGAAGCAGTAACGTATGCCAAGACTCAAGCTGAAAAAAGGGGATTCGAAATCGATGAGAATGATTGGCATTCACAAATCACTATGGGTGGTAAATATAATAGAACTCGACCGGGAGTTGGTAAAACAAATTCGTTTAGTGTCGGATTACTAAAGGGTGGGAAACCCCAAAGAAAGAATCTTAACATTTCTATTTATGGAATGGAAAGTGGTAAGTTTGAATTGACCTATTATATAAACTAAATCTAATGAAAAAAATACAAAAATTACAAGTAACCTTAAACGAGGTTGCTAGAATGCAGCAATTGGCGGGTATTCTGACTGAAGCTAAAGTAAGCAAAAAATACACTCATTTTATAGTTGACAAAAAAACTAATAAAATATTAAATGGATATGACTATAAAGGAGTAGACAAAAATAGCATTCAAGATTACTATATGGAAGATTTAAAAGATATGGGTTTAAATAAAAAAGATGTAAGTTTATCAACTGCTAAAAGTCTTATGTCTAAAAATATAGACCCATTTGATAAGTCTAATTGGTCAAATTAAGCATACTTCATATAATTACTAAAAATGAAAAAAATACAAAAATTACAAGTAACCTTAAATGAGGTCTCCCGAATGCAGCAATTGGAGGGTATCATACCACTAAATGAAAATGGTATAAGTGAGATTGCAGTATCTAGGAAAAGGGTTTTTGGTAAGAAGTAAAACTTAAAAATAACTACATTACATATGATAAAATTTTGTGGATACGATTGGATTACTGAGGAAAGATGGGGTAAGATTCATCCCGAAAAATCATATGTTTGGTATGACGAATCATCTGTAATATGTAAGAGTGATACTGAAATATCACTACTATCCAAGTATTCTCCAAAATATTTTGAAGATATTGATGTAGAATCAAAAATGGGTATAGGATTAATATCTTGTACTCATAAATTTGATTATGGTAGATTCGATTTAGAAGCAATGCTTCCCGACTTACCATTTAGTTGGGCAGCATTTTGGATGTGGTCTTGGTCAGATTGGCCTCCCGAAATAGATGTATTCGAAGCATATTCAGATAAAAATGGAAGTTATGAATTATCTAAATGGTCTAAGTTTTTCAAAAAACAAAATAGTAGATTAGAATCAAATGTTCATGTTAGAAAAGATGGAGTTAAACTTGATTTTCCTAAGAAACCTAATAAGTTTTCTGATACAGATTTAAGATATCAATTTAATAAGTATTCAGTAGTATGGCTTCCTGAAAGCATTAGTTTCTATATAAATGATAAATTAATAAGAATTATAGATGACTATGATATCGTTTCTAAATTCGCAAATCACAAAATGAATGTTGTAATTAACAATAGTTTATATGACGTGCATTTAATTCATAAAATAAAAGTTGGGGGGATGACAATAAAAAACTTCAAGTACACCTCCCTAGCATAACATAAAATAATAAAAAAATGGCAGAGAATTTAGATAGAAAGATAATTCTTAGAAAAGCTAATGATGATTTAGACCCTATTGAAATAGATATCGAAAAACATTTTTTTGACCAAGCTGCAAAAAGAGGTATATCTGAAGAAGATATTGTAGATTTTTTTGATAAACTAGGTGATAAGAAATCTATATTTTTAGATTTTATAAGAAAACATTTTGAGATAGTTGTTAAAGATAAAAAAACTAAATTGAATGTTCCTTTCATAGCACATAATAGAAGTAAGAAGGTTAGCGGTGCTACAGCTAAAACTATTATGGATAAGGATGATTTCAAGACTACGAATAAGATTATGACCATATCTGAAAATAATAGATTAATGGAAACATTTATGTATAAATTTAAAAATTCAGATACTGATACTAAAAAATTAATTATACAAAAAATTGTAGAGTACTATAATAGATTTTAATATTAATGTGGAATCTATTCAAAGCACAGTTAATAGCTGAATATACTCCAACAACCTACAACTTTGCAGATTTGGTTAAAGTTGGCAGACATGGGAGGTATACTGAGAATCTATATAAACTTCATTTTGATATATCATCAGGAGGTAGGATGGTTGCAAGACCTGATATACCTAAGTTTTTCGAAGCAGCATCGATGATATATTGTAGTCAAAATAGATTTAACTTTAATGCTACTAGTGATTTATTGTCAAGTCAATTGGCAATAGACCATACGTATTATTGGGTTGCTAGGATTATTGATAGTCCATTGGCTACGATTATCACCATCTTCCCCGGCATTTGGACTAATGCCTTCTTCTCCCCAAACTTCGGATACGGAGCACGGGTTTGGGTAGATGCCCTATCCCTATCCATGTATCTCCAAAAGACAACAGTAATCGGGATTCGAATAAGTAAAACACCTCCCTTCCTAGTCACACCATGGTCAGGATTCATGTTCAAAAGTTTAGATGGTGGTGTAACAGCTGCCTCATTCATGCAATCACTATCAAGTGTAATACAATCTCAAATAAGTTTAATGAGTTCCATCGTATATCAAGGGGATTCTTCTAAATTAAATTTCATGATAGATGCATATACTGATGCATATTCTTCTATACTAACTCCTGAATTATTTGATATCGCTAATAGCATACCTAACATGTATGGTGTTGACTTTAGAAATATAGACTTGACAAACCCATCAAGTGAGGCTGATAATATTGTGTTAGATAAGATTAATAACTTTAGCAATGATTTTATTTCAAAGTTTTGATATTTATAATAAACAATAATAATTATGTACTATAGATTTGGCGCAAAAGGAGATGATGTAAGAAAAATACAAATCGCATTGGACTTGAATCCTGTGGATGGAATATTTGGCAGAATGACTGAAGCAGCGGTAAAAAACTATCAAGTTAAGTTAGGTCTGCATCCTGATGGAGTTATTACTCCTGAAGTATTAAAAAAATTGTTGGAAGATGATTATACAACAGACTTACAAGAAAGCAGGAATACTCCCCTAAGTATACTCAAATTTTGGATACCTAAAGAACAATATGTATCTCAAGAAACTGAAAAGAAATATTTATTTTTACATCACACAGCAGGTTCTCACAACCCATATAATACTATTGATATTTGGAGTAGAGATGATAGGGGCAGAATAGCTACAGAATTCGTTGTAGGTGGCATATCTCTGACAGGAGATACTAAATATGATGGTGAGATAGTTCAAGCGTTTCCTGAAGGTTATTGGGCTTTTCATCTAGGTAATGTAAACAGATTTATGCAAAGCCATTCAGTAGGTATTGAGATATGTAACTATGGCTACCTAAAAAAGATTGGTGATAAATACTATACAGTATACGGTGGTTTAGTCGATTCTAAATATGTAACTGACTTAGGATATAATTTTAGAGGCACTAGGTATTACCATAGCTATTCTGACGCTCAAATCGAAGCTTGTAGGAAACTTATACTTTATATAAGAGATAGAGATAATATAGATATATCTAAAGGTATATTGGAGTATCTTAAGAAATTTGACCCTGCAATAGCATTTGATTTCTTTAATGATGCTGTGGAAGGTAAAATACGAGGTATGCTAACTCATACAAATGTTAGAAAAGATAAATCTGATATTTATCCGCATCCTAAGATGGTGGCTATGTTGAAGAGTTTGGCTTAGTGGAGTATTAGGAGTGATATAGTATATTTTTATTTTACAAATTTATGCAACATATGCATAAGTGGTATCTTCCCCACTTTTTAGTAATGAGGATACTCTTGAATATCCATCCAAAAGTATTCCATCAACTACAACTATTTCAATTGATAAATCTCTTGGACTAACATCGTATTCATCGTACCTCTCCTCTCCTGAATCATAATAATCTTTAAAGTCAGAATCTGTAGTAAGCAATGACTTTATATTAAAATCATCTACGAGCTTAAACTTTCTAGTAACTATATCTTTTTTAAAACCATGAGGAATATTTTCTTTTTCAGGTGTATTTGATTTTATATGATTCCAAACTACACTGCCTTTGACTATGTCAGATTCGGTTAGTAGTGCTTCAACTAATTTAACTAATTTCATTTGTTAATGTACTAACAATAATGATATACGAACATCTCCTCTTGATGCAGCTAAGTCACCGTCAACACCCGGCAAGATGGCTACAAAGAATCTACCTTTATTCGCAGGAATATCAAATTTATTTCTTGGATAATTAATAATCCAATCTCCATATCTTAGTATATCATTGATATCGGTTATACCATATCTTTCTTTATATTCACTATATAATAAATCTCTAAACTTTAACCAATGACTCTGAGAATTCCATGCATATGATTTTTTTGGAACTTTAATATATTTTTTAACTCCATCTACTGTTATTTTTTTCTTAACCATAACAGGATTTCCATTCTCATCGTTAAAATCTCTTAAATGAGCATATTTTTTCCAAGTTGGAGTATTTACTATAACTGCTTTATCTGAGCTTACTAAATCATCATTATCGGTATCTATATCCACATCTCCTTTCAACTTATCTACTATAACTGATAATTTAGTCTTCTTGTAATCATTATCTTCATCATTGAATGTAGAATTTATTTTATACATAGAACCCTCAGAAAAATTCAATATAAAATTAGGTAATCTATCTAACTTTTTATATGCTGATGGTTCTTTAGTATATGCGTAGAATATTACAGGTTTATTTGCATTATAAAAATGATTAGCAACATCCTCGGCTAAATCAACATATGCAGGACTGAAAAAATCACCTGAATCATGATATCTAATTAATAATTGAAATGTAGTTTTTTCTTTGTCAGCCATTTTACTAAATTTGCTGTATAAAGAATTAATCTCAGATATTAATTGATTTTTAAATCCATCATAATCATTTATAAGATAATTTAGCATTCTATTCATTTTCAAAAATGAATTTTCAAACTGTACATAACCTCCTTTCATTGCAAAACATACGTTGATGCAACTTCCTGCCCCGGGACAAGTTGTTGTAATAACAAAAGGTTTATTAGAATCACTCTCATCTACAATCAGACCTCTTAGCGCAGGTAATCCTAAGTTCCAAACAACTTCAAAATCACCTGACGAATGCTTGGCTTTCATATTTTGAGTCAGCATTGTTTTAGGTCTTGTTGATATTAAATCCCTCAGTTTATTTAAATCGTATGGAATTTTATCACTATCAACAATTTTAGTATACTCATTACCACTTTGGTCAAGTATTTTAATTTTGTCAATAGTTTTATTATGTATATACGGTAACTTAGCCTTTCTACTAAATTTTAGCTTACTCAATCTACTTAGTGCATCTTTCTTAGTTCTAAATACATTTTTAGGTATTAGGATATCGTTTGTAGGATTTACTATGTAATTATTATCAGTAGATATCTTCCTAGATGCTTCGGGAGTAAATAACTTATCGGGAATTCTGACACTTTCATCTGAATTATCAACTTCATTATAATCTACAAACCCATAAGTTCCGTCTTTTCTTTTCTGCAATCCATGCTTATCATAATCTCTGATTGCTACTATAGAATTTAATAAATCAGAAAATTCTAAATCATTATAAGTATTACTGTCTTTTATAATATTATCTAAATCAAGTTCATTATTAGTTTTATATTTTTTATAGAATTTAGAAATACGTCTACGTATTTTACCATCTACTTCATAAGGTTCTACACTTCTTTCAGTTTTAGAATCTTCTAAAGATTCATCTAGTCTTACTAATTCCTTAGAAGCTTTTTCAGGAGTATAATTTTTACTATACATATCAAAAACAGTTTCCCATGAAGTATTAGTTATTTTAATATCCTTATAAGATATTTCATCAACCATTAGTTCTATAAGTTTCTTAATCCAATATTGTTGTTTAATATCAATTTTATTTGGATTTATAGTATTTTCTAATATTTTAGAAAGTTTAGTACTAGTATGTTCTAAAATTTTATTATTAATTTCAATATTTAATGATTTAATTTTTTTCATAATAGATAGCTGAGCTTTAATTTATTCTGAGATTATATTAATTGTTTTAGGTTGTTGATTTTCTTCATAAGGTATACTAATCGATAGTAATCCTTTTGACAACTTAGCTTCAATTCTATTTAAATCATATTTAGCAGATACTTTGTACCCTAAGTCAAATGACCTTTGAGCTATAGATTTAAAAACATAATTGTAGCTATCATCTAATTTTGGCTTATCGTATTTAATTCGCAAAGTATCCAAAGCAGTAGTTATTGATATATCATCTAAATCTGCTCCAACACAAGCTATTTGAATTATTAACCCACTATCTGATTGGATAATGTCTAGTGGATAATTAATTTTACTATCGTTAACTGAGGTGTAATCTACCTTTGTATCGAAGTAATTTTTAAGGAAAACATCCATTGAATTGTATGGAATTTGAACTACATTTCTAATCATTTTTTTTAGTTTTGTGCCTCCTGAGATGGCGGTTTATAAACGCTCAGCTATCTTATATACTATAAATATATACTAATATTTAATTGTAACAAATATCTTGTTCTAACTGCCCTAAAATAGTAGCACATTCGTAATATTTATAATCTTTTGTATTTTCTCTAATTATATCAGTTGTGAAAAACATTCCTTTTAAGAATATATTTTCATTTTTATAATTTTCTATATCTTGTAAATTGTTGGAATATAAGTGGATTAAATTTAAATCTATGTCAATTACAACATATAAATCATTATTAATATTATCATCTATTCGTTTTAAATCTAAGATGCTATCTGCATCCTCTGAGGTATATTCTATATAACTATCTGAATCATCTTCATCATTCAGTAATTGTAAATTATTATCTGAAGTATACTCTAACATATCATCTGAAAACATAGAATCAAATAAAACTTTACTAACTTTTTCTAATCCTAATTTAAATAAAGTATTAGTAAAATATATCTTAGATTCATTAGTTAGCTGAGCATAATACTCAGTTATGTTTTCAAAATTTTCAGACTTTTCTGTCATATATTAATTTTTAGTATATTTGGTATATATTCTAAATCTAAATAATTTGCTTGATTTTGTTTACTGAGGTTTGTAGTAATTTTATCAATAAATTTACTTGATTTATCCTCATCTACAAAACCAATCTTAGAGGTATTATTAGATAATGCAACATGAATACTTCCTGTTTCCGAAATAACATCAAATTTAATTCTTTTGTTTACGGTATATTTTTTTATAATAATGCCAATTTCATATTTTTTTGTAATTGGATTTTGAAATATCACTCTCATATGTTAATGTTTTGTTAATGTTTTATAAAAAGTATTGTTTTTAGAAAAAAAATCTGTAACTTTGAAAATATATAAATATATAATACTATATACTATATACTATATACTATATACTATATACTATATACTATATACTATATACTATATACTATAAAATATATAATATATAATATATAATATATAATATATAATATATAATATACTAATATAATAATATAATACTATACTATATTTATATATAAATACTAAATAAAAATTATGAAAAAGAAATTAGTAAATGAAGAAATTCTAAGAATTCAAAAATTGGCAGGAATTATCAAAGAAGGTAAATATGTAAAATCTTCTGAGAATATAAATGAAGGATTTTTAGATGATATAGTATCTCGTATGAAAGGTTCAAGTCAGCAAGGAAAATTACTTAAAAATCTACTTGCTAAATTGGGTATAACTAAAAACCCATTTGAGATTTATGGCATAACTGCAAGTATGGATTATGAACCTAATCTTGATTTACAAGCATTTCTATATTCAGGAGGAGATATTAGAACTAAGATACCATTTTCAAAAGAATATAAAGAAGTAGTTGGAGGTTCTATTATTAAATCAAAAATTGTCGTAAATTATAATAGAGATATCCCTACAATAAAAAGAACTGAATTTTCAGTTTGGGATATAGTAAAAGGTAAATGGATACCTGCGAATGACAATGAATTAAATCAAGAACAGCCAATTACGATTGAAAATATGAAAGATTTTGATGACCCTGAGATAGGTTCATTTGTAACTAAGGTTACTATGATGACTATTGAAGATGCAGTTAAAGTGTGGCATAGGAATAGTGAGTATGGTAAAAAAATACGTAGAGTACTTGATTATATGAATAGTAAGAATATCACGAAAATGACTCCTAATGATGCTGAAGAATCTAAAAAAGCATAGATAGTATAATTTTATATAATATTACTGAAATATATTTATAGAGTATTAGAAACAATTACAAAAATAAAATGTATTATATATGAGTTTAAATATTTTTTAATATGATTAAGGAAACTTATAAAGGAAATGCTGAAGCTAAAATACTTGAAGTTTCAGATATGATTTCTAACATCAAAAGAAGTATTCATAATAAGCAAATGAATGAGTCCAAGTTATTAGAGTTATTAGAAACTATGGAAAAGGACTTAAAACAATCATTATTTTTTATGTCATTATGGTAAAGGAAAAATTCG
>Ga0207942_1000445_pt1 | contig 10229 bp, 8 predicted proteins | sample LakMenEpi12Oct12_FD_150687 | JGI IMG/M metagenome (GOLD analysis project Ga0207942, IMG submission 150687) | Freshwater microbial communities from Lake Mendota, WI - 12OCT2012 deep hole epilimnion (SPAdes) | ecosystem: Environmental > Aquatic > Freshwater > Lake > Epilimnion/Euphotic zone ... | reverse complement strand
CATCCTGGAACCGCCATTTCATTACAACCTGGTTTATCGCTGCGATGTTTAAGTCAATGACTCTTGGCCAACTTGAATCATGGATCCAGATCGTTGCCACAATCAAGATCGTTGGTTCGATGGCTTGGTTTATCGTCATTGCATCAAATCTGACCATGGGAATTGCTTGGCACCGTTTCTTGGCACCGTTCAATATCTTTTTCCGTCGTAACGCAGATGGAAAATCTTCACTTGGCGCCCTGCCAGTAATGATGTCGCACGGTAAAGAAATTGATTTTGAAGATCCAAAGGAAGATGATGTCTTTGGTCTTGGAACACGCGCAGACATTTCTTGGAAGGGTCTGTTGGATATGTCCACATGTACCGAATGTGGTCGTTGCCAATCGCAGTGCCCTGCTTGGCACACCGAAAAACCATTGTCACCAAAGCTTTTAATCATGGCTATGCGCGATCACGCCTTTGCTAAGACTGTTGAAAATGAAGCACTAGTTGGTGAAAATTCACCGATTAGTTTGGATGTTTTGTGGTCGTGTACAACGTGTGGTGCTTGTGTGAATGAATGCCCAGTTGATATCGAACACGTAGATCACATCGTTAACATGCGTCGTTTCCAGGTTCTGGTCGAATCAGAGTTTCCATCAGAACTAGGTGGAACATTTAGAAATCTGGAAAAAGCCGGTAACCCTTGGGGTGCTAACCGCGCAGATCGCGAAGCTTGGATTGCTGAATGTGATTTCCCAGTAAATGTTGTCGAAGGTGAACTACCTGAAGAAGTTGAATACTTATTCTGGGTTGGTTGTGCTGGTGCTTACGAAGAGCGTGCAAAGAAAACAACTAAAGCTGTTGCAGAACTTTTGTATATGGCCGGAGTTAACTTTGCTGTTCTAGGTAAGAAAGAAACCTGTACCGGAGATCCTGCACGTCGTGCTGGTAATGAATTTTTGTATCAAATTCTTGCTCGTGAAAACATCGAAACCTTTAAAGAAACTTTTGGGGATCGACCAAAGGGTAAGAAGAAAGTTGTTGTTACGTGCCCACATTGCTTTACAACAATCGGCCGTGATTACGGACAACAAGGTTATGAACTAGAAATGGTTCACCACACTCAGTTGCTTAATCAACTGCTTCGTGAAAAGCGTTTGTTGCCAATCAAGATGTCTCACACCGCAATGACTTTCCATGATCCTTGCTACTTAGGTCGTCACAACGAGATCTACCAACCACCACGTGAAATTCTGGAAGCAACTGGTGTTGAACTAACTGAAATGCCACGAAACAAAGAACGTTCGTTTTGTTGTGGTGCAGGTGGCGGACGTATGTGGATGGAAGAAAAAATTGGCACACGTATCAACATCAACCGTGTTGAAGAAGCGATCGCAACGGGTGCAACTGAATTGGCTGTGGCCTGTCCTTTCTGCCGGGTGATGACCAGCGATGGTATGAACGCCAAAGAGTCTGCAGTTGAGGTCCTAGATGTTGCGCAGGTTCTGCTGCGCTCCGTTAAACAGGAGTAAGTTCAAGGAAAATTAGGGGTAAATTCCGCTCATTCTCAGGAAAGACACAGGCTGTGAGAGCATTCTCTGGTCATGACTACAACATTAGACAAGAACAGCCAGCGCATTCTCGTTGTTGATGACGAAGCCAGCATCAGCGAACTGATTTCTACAAGCCTGCGTTTTGTGGGCTTTGATGTCCGCACTGCGGCCAATGGTGCAGAAGCACTACGTGTAGCTGAAGATTTCAAGCCACATGCAATGGTTCTTGATGTCATGTTGCCTGATCTTGATGGTTTTGAAGTGTGCAAGAAGATTCGTAATGAAGGCGTTGATACAGGAGTTTTGTTCCTGACCGCTAAAGATGGCATGGATGACAAAGTTAAGGGTTTAACTCTTGGCGGCGATGATTACATGACTAAGCCATTTTCATTAGAAGAACTTGTTGCACGTTTGCGCGCACTTCTCCGCCGCACAGGTGTGGATCAAATTGAAATTGATGATGAAAAGATGCGCTTTGCAGATCTAGAACTTGATGAAGCAACGCACGAAGTTCGACGTGCTGGCGAGTTGTTGGATCTTTCACCAACAGAATTTGCATTGCTACGTTACTTAATTATTAATGCAGATCGCGTTGTATCAAAGGCACAGATCCTTGATCACGTATGGCAGTACGACTTCCGTGGCGACATGGGAATTGTTGAAACGTATATTTCATATTTGCGCAAGAAGGTTGACGCCTTTGAGCCACCGCTAATTCACACAGTCCGTGGAGTTGGCTACCGATTACGGATGCCGCCTAAGTAGTCAATGAGATCCAGAAACCTAAAAATAGATTGGGCGAATTCAAGTCTTCGGAATCGTTTAACGATCGGAGTACTCGTTCTTTCTGCGATTGGGTTCGTGGGTGCAGGTGTTGGATCTCAAGCTTTACTTCGTAATTATTTAATTCATCAAGTAGATGATCAGTTGCTCAGCGTTGTCGCAGGTACCGAAGAGCGGCTAGATCGCGCCGGAATCGCACGTGATGCCGACGATGATAATCAACGTTCGGCGCAATCAGTTACTCCGCTTAACCGAGTTCCAACATCTATCTCGGTAACGGTTTTAGATCCATTTGGAAACCTAGTCGGTGGGTTAGGTGGTGACTTTAACTCCAATCAAATCACTGATTATGTGAAGGGTTTGCTGCCTGGACAAGTAGCCGAATATGGAAGTAAACCTTTTACTATTGAAGCACCCGGTGCAGATTTTCGAGTAGCAACAACGGTTTTGCCATCTTCATTGGGATCTGTGATCGTTGCGCAATCATTGGCAGATTTTGACAAGACAACACATCAAATTGCAGTTGTCTTTTTAATTATTGGTGGTTTGGTTCTTCTCTTTATTGCCTTTGCATCTAGACAAGTTATTAAAGTCGGTATGCGACCACTTGAGCGAATTGAAGAAACCGCTGAAAAGATTGCAGCTGGTGATTTATCTGCCCGTCTTGAAAATTATGAGCCAGATACCGAAGTTGGTCGTTTAAGTACTTCGCTCAACATAATGCTTTCGCGCATTGAAGAAGCCTTTGATGCTCGCATGCGCAGTGAAGACAAACTGCGTCGCTTTGTTGCAGATGCCAGCCACGAATTACGCACACCGTTAACTGCAATTCGTGGATTTGCTGAATTACACCGACAAGGCGCAGTACCTGATGGTGAAAAAACAAATGAACTAATTGCACGAATTGAAAAAGAATCAAAGCGCATGGGATATCTAGTAGAAGATCTTTTGATGCTTGCGCGCATGGATCAATCGCGCGAATTGGTAATTGCAGATGTTGACCTGAGCGCTTTGTTGCAAGAGGCAGTAACTTCGGCGCAAGTTGCGGGGCCAGATCATGTTATTACATCTAACATTTCGGCTGGCGTAATGACTAAAGGTGATGCTGACAAGATTTATCAAGTTGTAACTAATTTGCTTGCTAATGCTCGTGCACACACACCAGCAGGTACTTCGATCACAGTTTCTGCATACAAAGAAGGCGCTGATTCGCTCGTAACCATTGCAGATAATGGCCCGGGCTTAACTTCTGAAGATCAAGCGCGTATTTTTGAACGTTTCTATCGTGTTGATGCTTCACGTCAACGCAACAGTAAAGATGGAAGCGGTTTAGGGCTTTCGATCGTTGATGCGGTTATGCGCGCTCATGGGGGCGATGTAACAGTGGCTTCAGAGCTTGGAAAAGGTGCAGCATTTACGCTGCGATTTAAAGGTTAACTAACGCAACTCTTTTAGCCTAAGGACTCCATAGATTTCAGAACGGCAATACGTTCTTGAATTGGAGGATGTGTAGAAAACATCTTTGATACTGATTTTGAATCCAGTGGTGATTCGATCCAAATATGCGCAACCGCAGTAGATCGTTGTTGAACCACGGTTGAATCTGCCGCAAGGACTTCGAGTGCCGAACGAAGACCTGCAGGATTTCTCGTAAATGAAACCGCGGTTGCATCAGCTAAAGATTCACGTTTGCGCGAAATTGCCGATTTCAACATGATCGCTGCAACAGGAGCCATGATCAAAATAATTAGAGATACAACTAAAGCAATTGGATTAGCGTTGTTGTTTTCGCGACGTCCGCCAAAGAACATCATGCGCGCCAACACATCGGACACGATCGCAATCGCCCCCGCGGTAGTTGCCGCAACCGCGCTCACTAAGGTATCTCGGTTGGCAACGTGCGCCAGCTCGTGCGCGATAACACCTTGCAGTTGATCACGGTCCATCACATCTAAAATTCCAGTGGTAAATGCAATCAGTGCATGATCTGGGTCGCGTCCAGTTGCAAAGGCGTTGGGTGCATCATCAATAACGATGGCAACTTTTGGCATTGGCAAACCGGATGCAATTATCACCTCGTGAATCAAATCAAATAACTTGGGGTTATCTGATTCTTGAATCAACTTTGCACCAGTCATCGTTAACACTAATTTGTCAGAGCCGTAGTAAGAGCCCCACACTGAAATTAATGAAATACCAACTGCGATAGGAACAATGCCAGCACCAGTTCCGCCAAAGTATGAAAGCGCGGCGTAAACAACACACCACATCAATGCGCCCATACCCATGAGCAAACCAAATGTTTTGCGGCGATTAGCCGCTTGCATTGTTCTAAAGTTCATTGTTAGTTAAAGGAAACGTTTGGAACGTTACGATCTTGTGGATCTTCAACCTCATAGAACTCGCGCTCTGAAACCTTTGCAAACCCTGCAAAGAAGCTGCTCGGGATGGTCTTAACCGCTGTATTGAGCGAGCGCACATTGTCATTGTAGAACTGGCGAGCAAATGCAACTTTGTTTTCAGTTGTTGAAAGCTCTTCTTGTAATGACAAAAAGTTTGTAGATGCTTTTAGATCTGGGTACGCCTCGGCAACTGCAAGCAATCCACGCAACGCTTGAGTCAACATTCCATCTGCTGCTGCAGTATCTGCAACTGTGGATGCTGTTGTTGCTTTTGCGCGTGCAGTTACAACTGCATCAAAAGTTGATTGTTCATGCTTTGCATATCCCTTAACGGTTTCCACCAAGTTAGGAATCAAATCAGCGCGACGCTTAAGTTGTACCTCGATCTGGGCCCATGCTTCATCAACTGTGATGTTCAGGCGAATCAGACGGTTGTATTGAGAGATAAAAAAGACAGCGATAAGAGCAACTGCAGCTAAACCAATGATGAGTTCCATACCTAATTAAACCGCGCTTTCTGCCGGTTAATTCCCGACGACTTAATTTATTTTCGAACGATGAAAGTTTAGGAATGAACGACTTGGTGTCGGGCCGCGCTGTCCTTGGTAACGTGAACCGTACTTCTCGCTGCCGTATGGATGCTCAGCGGGAGATGAGAGTTTGATGAGACACAATTGCCCGATCTTCATTCCGGCAAACAACTTAACTGGCAAGTTAGCAACATTTGAAAGTTCAAGCGTGATGTGTCCGCTAAAGCCTGGGTCAATAAAGCCTGCGGTGCTGTGTGTGAGCAAACCTAGGCGACCAAGTGAAGACTTACCTTCTAGGCGTCCAGCGATGTCATCAGGCAAAGTGATGACCTCGTAGGTGCTTGCTAAAACAAATTCGCCTGGGTGCAAGATAAATGGTTCATCACCGTCGGCCACAACTTCGCGGGTTAGCTCTGGTTGTTCGATCGAGGGATCGATCACGCTGTACTTGTGGTTTTCAAAAACGCGGAAGAACTTGTCCAGGCGCACATCTACAGATGATGGCTGGATCATCGCCTCGTGGAATGGCTCGCAGCCGACTCGGCCAGCTGCTATTTCTGCGCGGATATCGCGATCGCTAAGTAACACGGCGTGAGCCTATACGAGCCGAGGCCCCAAAACTCACGCTCAAATGGGGTTGCGTAAGTTACTGGCGGGTAGGACGATTACGCCATGAGCCATTACAAAGCAAATCTACGTGACATTGAATTCTGCCTCTTTGACCTATTGGGTCGCGACAAAGTTATGGGCACAGCTCCATACGGTGAAGTTGATCGCGATACATCAATGGGAATGCTCGAAGAAGTAAAACGTTTATGCGAAAACGATTTGGCCGCTTCATTTGTTGAAGGCGATCGCGTTGGTGCGATCCTGAATAAAGAAACTGGCAATGTCACTTTGCCAGAAAGTTTTAAGAAGTCTTACAAGGCATACGTTGATGGCGAATGGTGGCGTGTTGATGCACCAGTTGAATTAGGTGGAATGAAGATTCCTCCATCAGTTCGTTGGGCAATTGCTGAAATGGTTTTGGGCTCAAACCCTGCAATTCACATTTACGCATCCGGTTACGCGTTTGCACAGGTTGCTTATGTTCTTGGAACAGAAGAGCAAAAGAAGATTGCAAAGTTAATGGTTGATAAGCACTGGGGTGCAACGATGCAGCTAACTGAACCTGATGCAGGTTCAGATGTTGGTGCGGGTCGCACCAAGGCTGTTCAACAAGCTGATGGAACGTGGCACATCACCGGAACAAAGCGTTACATCACTTCAGGTGATGCTGATTTCTATGACAACGTTGTTCACTTTGTACTAGCACGTCGCGAAGGTGGCGGACCAGGTACAAAGGGTCTTTCATTGTTCCTGATCCCTAAGTTCATGTTTGATTTTGAAACAGGAGAACTAGGTAAGCGCAACGGAGTGTTTGTAACTCAACTTGAAGACAAGATGGGTCTGAATGTTTCTGCAACCTGTGAAGTTAACTTGGGCGAAAAAGAGCCAGCAGTTGGTTACTTGCTAGGTGATGTGCACGAAGGTATTGCACAGATGTTCAAGGTTATTGAATTTGCTCGCATGATGGTGGGAACAAAGGCGATTGCAACACTTTCTGCGGGTTACATGCAGGCGTTGGCTTATGCCAAAGAGCGTGTACAGGGCGGTGACATGAAGGTAATGAATGACAAGGCATCGCCTCGCGTCACCATTATTAAGCACCCAGATGTGCGTCGTTCTTTGATGGTTCAGAAGTCTTACAGCGAAGGTATGCGTGCACTTGTTCTGTACACCGCATCGATTCAAGATGAGATCGAACTAGCAGTTCAAGCTGGCGATAAGGATCGCGCAGAAGATATGGAAAGACTCAATGATCTATTGCTACCTGTTGTTAAGGGTTACGGATCAGAAAAGTCTTGGACACTTCTTGGAACAGAATCACTACAAACATTTGGTGGCGCAGGCTTTACTCGCGATTGGCCACTAGAACAATATGTACGCGATGCAAAGATTGATACTTTGTATGAAGGTACAACTGCGATTCAAGGTTTGGATTTCTTCTTCCGCAAGGTTGTTAAGGATGGTGGACGTGCACTCGGTCTACTAGGCAAAGAGATTCAGAAGTTTGCTGAAAGTGGCGGAGCTAATGCAGATGAAAAGAAGATGCTGCTTAAGGCACTTGATGATCTGAATGCAATTGTTGCGGTTCTTGTTGGACATGCAATGGAGTCACAAACAGATCCAGTACACATCTACAAGGTTGGATTGAACTCATCTCGTTGCTTAATGGCTGTTGGCGACATCATCACATCGTGGTTGTTGCTACGTCAGGCAGATATCGCAGTCGAGAAGTTGCCTAACGCTGGTAAGGACACAGATTTCTACACTGGAAAGATCGCAGCAGCTAAGTTCTTCGTTCGCAACAATCTGCCTCATATCACCGCAGATCGTAAGATCGTAGAAGGAACTGATGGTGCAATCATGGAGCTCCCTGAATCAGCGTTTTAGGCTTGAATCTGCTTTCTAAATTTGTGAGGTAGCCTTCTCGGATGCTTACAAAGCACCGCGGAGAGTTTTACCTGATTATGGGAGGGTTGGTTTTCTCCTTTAATGGGGTTATCTCAACCATCGTTTTGGACCATATTTCGCCATTTCGTTTAGCGCAGGTGCGTTCTATCGGTGCATTCTTTATTCTGTTGGTGATCGCTTTGATTATTGATCGCGAATCGTTAAAGACTCCCAAGCAGCTAATTCCCAAGCTTGCCGCCTATGGAATCATTGGTTTTGCTGCGGTTCAGGCGGGTTATTTCCTGGGTATCCAACGCGGGGTGCCACTTAGCCTTGTTTTGATTATCGAATTCACCGCACCTATTTGGATCGCGTTGTGGATCAAATATGTTCGCAAAATGTTTGTGCCCGGATCTATGTGGGTCGCAATCGCTCTGTCATTGCTTGGGCTAATACTTCTCGCACAGGTGTGGAATGGTTTGAGTTTTGATTTGATTGGTTTGCTAGGCGCACTCTTTAGCGCTTTTGCGCTCACTGCTTACTTTTTGATTGGCAAGAGTTTTGGAACCAGCAGATCTGCGTTGTCGCTAACGGTGTGGGGTCTTGGTATGGCAACCCTTGCCTGGAGCTCATCGATGCCTGTCTGGCAATTTCCATTTGAAGTTTTCACAATCGATATGGATCTGCAAGGTGTATTTGCTGGCAACACATTGCCGGGTTGGGTGTTAATTCTTTGGATCATCCTTATGGGAACAATTGTTCCTTACCTATTTGTAATTAGTGGTTTGCGATTGTTATCTGCATCAACATCTAGTGTTATTGGAATGATGGAACCTGTTTTTGCAGGAATCTTTGCGTGGATCTGGTTGGAACAAAGTTGGAATGGTATTCAGTTAATTGGCGCAGTTGTTGTGCTTGTTGGAATTTACATCGCAGATCGCGCACGATCTGAAGCGGGTTAAGCCCCGAAGTTATCCTCTGGTGCAGCGTTGTTAGCTTCACGCTGTTGCGTCCAGTCTTGTCCACCACCTGGGTTTTGTGGCATATCAACAAAGCGTGCATAGTGAAGTTGTGCTGAAACAACAATCTTTGCAGTTGGTCCGTTACGGTGCTTAGCAACAATTAAATCTGCTTCACCGGTTCGATTTTGATTGTCATACATGTCATCGCGGTGCAACATGATTACAACGTCGGCATCTTGTTCAATAGAACCTGATTCACGAAGATCAGACAACATTGGACGCTTATCAGTACGTTGTTCTGGTCCACGGTTGAGCTGTGAGATCGCAATAACGGGGATATTGAGCTCTTTTGCCATCAATTTAAGCTGACGAGAGAACTCAGAAACTTCCTGTTGACGGTTTTCAACGCGCTTACCCGAAGTCATCAACTGCAAGTAATCGATAACAATAAGTTTTAGATCGTGACGTTGCTTTAAGCGGCGAGCCTTTGCGCGAATTTCCATCATTGAAAGGTTAGGGGAGTCATCAATAAACAATGGTGCTTCTGAAATTTCACCCATGCGTCGAGCAAGACGTGACCATTCGTCATCAGATAGCGAACCAGAGCGAATATTGTTGAGACCAACACGTGCTTCGGCAGACAACATACGCATTGTGATTTCACTCTTTGACATTTCAAGCGAGAAGATGACAGAGGTTTGGCCGTTGTGAATTGATGCGTTACGTGCAATATCCAAACCAAGTGTTGACTTACCCATCGCAGGACGCGCAGCCAAAATAATCATGTTTCCTGGGTGCAAACCATGTGTTAATTGATCAAGATCTTTAAATCCTGTCATTACACCTTCAACACCAATACCTTTAGAGATTGCTTCAATCTCATCGAGTGCTTGTGGCAAAAGTGTTGCTAGTTGCACATAATCTTCTGATGAGCGACGTTCGGTAACTGCATACACTTCGGCTTGTGCAAGGTCGACCATTTCATCGACTTCACCTTCGGTTGTGTAGCCATATTGAACAATCTTTGTTCCAGCTTCAACCAAACGACGCATGATTGCGTGTTCGCGAACAATCTTTGCGTAGTAACCAGCGTTAGCTGCAGTTGGTACTGATGAAATTAATGTGTGCAGATATGGTGCGCCACCTGCGCGTGCAATATCTCCACGCTTTGAAAGCTCTGCTGAAACAGTTACCGCATCGGCTGGTTCGCCGCGGCCATACAAATCAATAATTGCATCGTAAATTAGTTCGTGTGCAGGGCGATAGAAATCGCGATCACGAATAATTTCGATGACATCTGCGATTGCATCTTTAGATAAAAGCATTCCGCCGAGAACAGATTGTTCTGCGATTAAATCCTGCGGAGGTGTGCGCTCGAACTCGGCGCCAACAGAGTTGATGTTGGGATCACGAGGGCGGTTGTTGGGGAGTTCAGCGATGCTCACGCGTAAAACCTCCCATATGGCACTGACAAGCCGGTGCTTGTAGATGCGTAACTTAGGCGCTAACCCCTATCGCATG
>Ga0207942_1000441_pt1 | contig 10259 bp, 9 predicted proteins | sample LakMenEpi12Oct12_FD_150687 | JGI IMG/M metagenome (GOLD analysis project Ga0207942, IMG submission 150687) | Freshwater microbial communities from Lake Mendota, WI - 12OCT2012 deep hole epilimnion (SPAdes) | ecosystem: Environmental > Aquatic > Freshwater > Lake > Epilimnion/Euphotic zone ... | reverse complement strand
CAAAACAACATTGCCCGAGCTTTTCGACATCTTTTTACCTTCAAATAGCAGGTGTTCACCATGAACCCAAAGATCTACTGCTTCCTGATTAATCAAGGCGTTTGATTGGGCTCGTTCATTTTCATGATGGGGGAAACGTAGATCTATTCCACCTACGTGGATATCAACATGGCCAGCTAGCAGTTCTAGTGACATCGCTGAACATTCGATATGCCAACCAGGAAATCCCTTTCCCCACGGGGAATCCCACACCATTTCAGTGCGATCACCAGCTGCTTTCCATAACGCCCAGTCAGCATGAAAGTGCTTTGCGCCATCTTCCGAGTATTCATACCTGTGTCCAGGCTTCAATGAATCGAGTTTGTTGCCACTTATTGCGCCGTATGTAGCAAATTTTTCAGCGCTAAAGTAAACCGAGGAATCCGAACCAACGTAGGCAAACTCTGCATCGACCAATTTTCCGATGAGTTCTAGCATCATGTCGATGCTTTCACTGGCGCGTGGATAAGCGGCAGCTCGTTGAATATTCAGCGCTGCTAAATCAGTATGAAATCTCGCTTCGTATTTTCGCGCAATCTCAAAAGGATCAATTTTTTCTAACTTCGCCTGACTTAACATCTTGTCATCACTAACAAAATCTTCTGACATGTGTCCGACATCTGTGATGTTTTGGATCAGGTATGGGGTAGCCCCGTTAAGGCGTACAACTCGAGCAATCAGATCTGACAGCAAAAATGTACGAAGATTTCCAACATGAGCATCGCGATAGACAGTTGGTCCGCAGCAATACATGCGGATGCGTTCTTGCGTTACATCTACATCTTTTAGTTGACGGGATTGAGTGTCATATAACTTCATACCTTCTCAATCACCTGCTTCCAGACAAAAATCTCACTATGAGAGAATTCGATTATCTCGCCATTCTTTTTACGCAATGAATACGGGGTAACTAGATGGCCCAAGATGTCACGGTAGCCCCCTTCGGGCTCATGAAGCCTGATACTTACCCGCGTGCCGATGAGTTCGGTGAACTGAGTTTCGAGCTCTGATGGCATGAGACAACGATAAGCCCACCGTTAAATAACGACTAGCCGTAAATATCGCGCAGCAGCGTTAGTTGGCGTTAGAATTCCACACCAGACACCTTGTCCCACAATTTGGAGGCCGCTCGTGACCTATGTGATCGCAGACCCATGCGTCGATGTAAAAGATAAATCCTGCATCGAAGAATGTCCGGTTGATTGCATTTACGAAGGCGATCGCATGCTCTACATCCAGCCAGATGAGTGCGTGGATTGCGGTGCATGTGAGCCTGTTTGTCCGGTAGAAGCCATTTATTACGAAGATGATGTGCCTGGTGTGTGGAAAGAGTTCGGCAAGGTCAACACAGAGTTCTTTATTGAAATTGGTTCACCAGGTGGTGCGAGCAAGGTTGGTCCAACCGGCACCGATCACGCATCAATCGCAGCCCGCCCACCAAAGAGCGAGTAACCATTGCGTGCCCAGCTCCCAGATTTTCCGTGGGATGCGTTAGCGCCATATGGTGAGAAAGCTCGAGCCCACCCACAAGGGATTATTGATCTTTCGCAAGGGACTCCAGTAGATCCCACACCTGAATTTATTCAACAAGCTTTTCGCGCTGCTTCAAATTCTCCTAGTTATCCAGTCACCGCCGGAACTCCAGAACTTCGCGCAGCGATTAAAAAGTGGGCAACTGATCGTTTAGGTGCGACAGGTGATTTCGATGTGTTGCCAATAATTGGATCCAAAGAGTTAGTTGCTTGGCTTCCAACATATCTTGAATCACAAACAGTCCTGATTCCTGACATTGCATATCCGACATATCACGTAGGAGCTGTACTTGCTGGCGCAGATTCGGTGCCGGTTGCAATTGATGCAAGTACTTGGCCGCAAGCAGATTTAGCGTGGTTGAACTCTCCATCAAATCCAACTGGGCGAGTACATAGTGCTGAAGAGGTTAAAGCTTGTATCCAATGGTCGCGCACAAACAAGTCTGTTTTGATTTCAGACGAGTGTTATCTCGAATTTGATCAGACGGCCCACTCTGTTTCAGTTTTATCTCAGACAGGCGGAGACAACACAAATATTCTTGCAGTGCATTCATTATCTAAGCGTTCTTCGATGGCGGGCTATCGCGCAGCATTTATGGTCGGAGACAGTGCACTAATCGCTCGAATTCGAGAGATTAGAAAACACGGAGGAATGATGGTTCCGCTGCCAGTTCAAAAAGCAATGACTGTTGCACTTGCAGATGATGGTCATGTTGCCGAACAACGCGCTCGCTATAACGCGCGCAAAGATGCGATGCGTCCTGCACTAATTAGCGCAGGATTTACCATCGAGTTCAGTGATTCAGGTTTGTACTTGTGGTGCACCCGCAACGAGGATGCATGGGCCAGTGTTGCTTGGCTGGCAGAGCGTGGAATTTTGGCTACCCCCGGAAGTTTTTACGGTGAGCAAGGGAAAAACCATATTCGTATTGCAATGACCGCATCAGATGCCCAGATTGCTGACGCGGCTCAACGTTTGAAGGCGTAAAAGTGGCAGTTGCAATTCTGCTTGTCGGAGGCTTTGGAACTCGCTTAATGCCATTGACGCGCAATACTCCAAAGCCCATGCTTACAGTTGCCGGAATTCCAGTAACTGAACATCAATTGCTGATGGCCAAAGCTGCAGGAATCACAAAGATTGTTTTAGCAACTTCCTATCTTTCAGATGTTTTCACGCCTTATTTTGGCGATGGATCCAAGTGGGGGATGAGCATCAAATATGCGGTTGAAAAGGAGCCGCTTGGGACGGGTGGTGCAATTGCAAATGCTGCACAATTATTTGATTCACAAGAATCTATTGTGATTTTAAATGGTGATGTACTTAGTTCTCATGATTTAGCAGAGCAAATTCGCCAACATGAAGCCAATGATGCAGATGTGACTTTGCATTTAACCCAAGTAGAAGATGCACGTGCATTTGGTTGTGTACCAACTGATACCCAAGGGCGAGTTACGGCATTTCTTGAGAAGATGGACAACCCAGTCACTAATCAGATTAATGCTGGATGTTATGTTTTTAATCCACGCGTGCTCACGCACATTCCTTTAGCGACGGTAGTTTCAGTAGAGCGCGAAACATTTCCGCAGTTAGTTGACAGTGGTGCAAAAATTTATGGATATCTTGAAAATGCATACTGGCTAGATATCGGAACACCGAAAGCGTTGCTCAAAGCTTCAACAGATATTGTTCTTCGAAACGGCCCAGGCTTAGTGATGCCCGATGCCGTTGTCGATTCCACCGCTGTGATCACCGGGGGCAGCTGTATTGGCCGCGGAAGCACGGTGGGGGCGGGCACGCGAATTAGCGGTTCAATCATCGAAGCCGGCGCTGTGATCGGCCGTGATGTTGTCATTGAAAACTCATTTGTTGCCACAGGGGCGGTAATCGATGATGGAGCAAAAATAGGGTCAACTTTCGTCACAAATGGGGAAATTCTTCCAATTCCTTTGTAGCGCACGCGTGAATTCCCCTTTTCGGGCTTGACATCGGCGAGTTACACGCGTGTAATTCACTATTAAGAAAGTCTTTTCCAAGAGGGATGAGACAAGATCTAGCTAATGGAGCATCGACGTTATGCCGATTCAACCCGCAGCCCAGAACTCCCCAATCCCCACTTCAGGTCCAACAATCACTCTCGCATCTGGCGAAAACATGGAGCTTTCCTGGCAGGAGCGCGCGCTGTGTGCGCAAACTGATCCAGAAGCTTTCTTCCCAGAAAAGGGTGGCTCAACTCGTGAAGCAAAGCGCGTATGTCTTTCATGCGATGTTCGCTCCGAATGTCTTGAGTACGCATTAGCTCACGATGAGCGCTTCGGAATTTGGGGCGGTCTTTCAGAACGTGAACGCCGTCGCCTAAAGCGTCGCACTGCGTAAGGTTCACATTTCTCTCACGAGAAAGTGAGTTATAGCTATGGCTTCCCAAGCCGCAGTCGATAAGCATCGCGTAACCGCTGTTCTTGTTTCACACAATGGAGCGGTGTGGTTACCCGAAGTTGTTGCAGCGCTCACTTCGCAAACTCGTCCTATAGATCTGATCACCGCGGTAGATACTGGATCGCAGGATGCATCTACAAAACTTTTAAAGTCTGCTCGAATTCCATTTATCTCCGCAGATGTTGAAACAGGTTTTGGCGAAGCTGTTTCTTTAGCTGTCGAAAAATTACCTAAGAATGTTGATCATGAGTGGATTTGGTTAATCCATGATGATTGCGCACCTGCACCAACTGCGCTCGCAGAGTTATTAGCTGCAGTTGATGATCGCCCACAAGTTGTAATGGTCGGTCCAAAGCTATTGGGTTGGCATGACCGTACACACTTACTTGAAGCCGGAATAAGTATTGCTGGCAATGGTGCACGTTGGACGGGACTTGAACCTTTGGAATATGACCAAGGTCAGCACGATGGTATTTACGATGTATTGGCCGTTAGTACAGCGGGCGCATTGATTCGTCGTGATGTATTTGAAGAACTTGAAGGCCTTGACCCTAATTTAACTTTGTTTAGAGATGACGTGGATTTTGGCTGGCGTGCTCGCGCAGCGGGGCATTCGGTAATGGTTGTAACAAGTGCAGTTGCATTTCACGCCCAAGCATCTGCAACAGAGCGCAGAGTCGTAGAAGTTGATGGAGCATTTCTGCATAGACCGCTACTTTTGGATCGTCGAAATGCTGCGTATGTATTGCTTGCGAACTCTTCTTGGTGGATTTTGCCATGGCTGCTAATACAGATTCTTGGTAGTGCGATTGCAAGAGCTATTGGCTATTTAATTGCCAAACTTCCAGGTTATGCCGCTGATGAAATCTTGGCTGTAGGAGCATTGGTTATCAGACCTGGTGCATTGATTAATGCACGTAAGGTTCGAAGAAAACAACGATTTGTATCAGCACGAGTAATCGCTGAATTCATTCCACCACGTTGGTCCCAGATCCGACTTGCATCCGAAAGCGTTGTCGATGTGGTCCGCTCAAAACTATTTCCTGAAAATGTACAAGTTTCTACAACTTCTGTTTTGGATGCTAACGACGATGAAGATTTGCTTACTCCGGTCAACACAAGTCATTGGTTTGGAATCTTCAAGCGCCCCGAAGTTATTGGCTTTCTGCTGATTGCACTGATCTCTATTCTCAATTCACGCAATCGGTTCGGGGCATTGGTTGGGGGAGCGCTACCAATTTCACCTTCAGGTGCCACAGATCTATGGCGAACATATTTCGAATCCTGGCATCAAGTTGGCATGGGTTCATCTGTTGCAACGCCGACTTGGGTAGCAATTACCGCCACCGCATCTCTTGTTTTCTTGGGCAAGGTGCAATTTCTGATTACAACCTTCTTCTTAGTTGCACCCATCATCATGATGTTTACCGCCTCCAAGCTCCTAAAACGGTTGACCAAAAACTCATGGATTTCAATTCCTGCGGCTTTCCTGTACGCAGTTTCACCGGTTGCCATCGCCGCAATTTCTACTGGCCACATCGCAACCGTGCTGTTCTTGATTCTGGCGCCATATGTTGCATTGTTGCTCCGCGATATTGAGAAAATTGAAGATTTTAGCTGGCGAAAAATTGCTGGCATTTCGCTGCTGCTTGCAGTCCTCTACGGCTTCTCATTAATGATTTTTGTTATTGGTTTCGTGGCTGGATTAGTTTCAACACTGAGCGATTATGAAAAACATGCAAAAGAGGCAAATTCGCCGTTGTACTTACTTCGCCTTCAAAAGCGGGTAGCTCTGATTTTTACTCCATTTCTCATGAACGTTCCATATTCGCTAGAAGCTCTTGTTCACCCAAGCCGCCTATTAGTAGAACCGGGCTTGTTGATTTCAGGCGGCGGTCCATTTTTAACCTTGCTTGGTAATCCTGGCGGAGCTAACTCACTGCCCATTTGGCTAGTAAGTCCAATTTTATTGGTGTTAATCGTTTCATTATTCTCATCAACGCACGCACGTCGCATCGCTGAATATGGAGTTGGCGCACTTGTTCTAGCAGTAATTGTTTCTGGGCTTTCTATTTCAACTCATGGCAATGAAGCATCATCAAAAGTTTGGTCAGGTCCTGCAATTGTTCCGGTAACTCTTGCAGCGATTGCTGCCGGAACAGTACTTCTAGATCGATTGCGCGAAACATTAATTCTGAGCCATGTTCATTATCGCCACATTCTTTCCGCTTTACTTCTCTTTACAACCTTTGCTTATTCTGTGGCTGCAATTGGCTGGTCAGTAAGTAAAGGTGCAGATTCTTTAGTACAGGCAAATCGCGAAACGGTAATGCCAGCATTCTTAAGCGTCGAACGAGACACCAAGATACTTGTCTTGCGTGAAGTTGGAAGCGAGAACCAAAAGAAGATTCAGTACCACCTTTCACGCGGCAAAGACATTTCTCTCGGTGAACCTGATGTTGCGCCTGCGCAAAGTTCAGCGATTGCAGAAGCAGCACGTGGACTTATCGATGGATCAGGTGTCACAAGCAGTTCAACGTTAAGTGATTTTGGCGTCAAGTATCTTTTTGTGAAAGCACCATTTAAAAAAGAAATTATTCGTTCTATTGACGGCTTAGGTGGCTTCACGCGTACATCTGCAACATCTTTAGGTGTTGTATGGAAAGTGAGCGCTCCAGCATCACGCCTTATGTTTGTTGGTGCCGATGGCGTTCGAAAAGAGCTGCAAGCCGGCGAGGTCGGAGCACGGACTTACGTCCCATCTGCAGGCACACTCATCCTGACTGAAACTTATAACCGCTCTTGGCAGGTTCTTGAAAATGGTTACAGATTAGAGCGCAGCAAGAATGAACAAGGTTTACCAACATTTAAGGTCACCGAAGCTGGTGAGATTTCTTTAATTCATGATGGAACTACTCGACGTGCCTGGCTGTCGCTACAGTTGATTTTCTTTGTTGTCGTACTTGTGATGGCCCTTCCTGCAGGCCGTCGCAAGAGTGAAATTTCAGAAAAGGAGTTGGCATGAACTTTTCCCGCCCGCTTCGTTTCATTGCATTCATTGCCGCTGCAATTATCATCTCGTCAGCGCTCAATGTTGCCGTAACAAAGCAGAGTTTTTCAGAAAGTTATCCTGCGGTTGTATGTCCGCCTACTCTTTCTGGTCTGGCAGCTCAAATCTCACTTTCCTCGAAGAAAACGCAATTCCAAAGATTACAGAATCGAAGTACTAAGACTGAAGCCGTAAAGGTTTTGCGCCTTCCAGTCATGAAGGATTCTTTGCTCTTTAATTCAGAAGGTTCAACTCCCGTGGTTTGGCAAAGCCGATCAGGAAGTTGGGCTGGCGGAGCATTGTGTTCTGGACCTGCTTCTTCGCAGTGGTTTGTTGGTGCAAGTGCAGATATCACCACGAAAGGTCGACTCATTGTCGTAAATAGCGGACTCAGCGATGCCGTGGTTGATGTCAATGTGTTTACTGAAAACGGTGAACAACCTCCTCGCACTTTAGATGTTCCATCTAAAAATTATCTGGTTATTTCAGTTGATTCACTTGCACCCGGAGACAAGACGTTAACTGTCAACGTTGTTCCTCGCTCAGGCAGAATTAACTCATTCATGATTGACGAACAAGGTAAAGGTCTGCGCGCACTAGGTGGAGATTTGATCAATCCAATAACCTCTGCAAGTAAAACTCTTGTTATTCCAGCAATCCCTAATCAAAAGAAAAAGCCCGGTCAAAACACAGCTTCGACCAATGTGCTCAGAGTTTTAGCTCCAGGTGAAGTTGATGCAAGTATCACCGTAGAACTTATATCCGCAGATGGAGTTTTCATTCCTGTCGGACTGAACTCAAGAAATGTTGCAGCTGGGACCGTCACTGAATTCACTTTTTCTCCAAGTATCTCTTCACCAGTTTTCGCACTCAAAGTCACTTCAACCGAACCAGTTGTAGCTGCGGTTGAAACATCAGTTGCAGTGGGGGGCAGAAGAGACTTTACGTGGAGCACTCCAGCACCCGAGTTATCTGCCTTCACAATGGCTGTTACTGGTCTGGCACCGCTCATTGCATTTACGGGAGCAGAAATCAACGTAGCACTTGATATCACTTTGGTTAATGGAAAAGTGGTTCGGAAAACTATTAAGGGAGCCGATATTGCTACATGGAAAGTCCCAGTAGCAGCTCGTTCTTTTACGATAACGAAGGTGGGTAAGCAGACTTACGCAGGCGCTTTAGTGTCTTCGGTAAATGGCTATGGCTACTTCCCAATTGCAGCCGGAAGCGTGCTCACAAGAGTTGAAGTACCTGATTCAAATATTCGCATTTTAAATCCTTGATAATCCCAAGTTTTCCTACCCGCTCCCACTAATGTTTCTCTTATGAGAACTCAAGGCGGTAGAGGCTGCTCCCGTGCAGGATGCAAATCTCTTGCAACGATGACCTTGACCTATGTGTACTCCGAATCAACTGCAGTGGTTGGCCCACTAGCAACTTTTTCAGAGCCACATGCATACGACTTGTGTGTTGTACATGGAACACGTTTAAAGGTTCCACATGGTTGGAGCGTTATTAAGCAGGAACTTGATGGTGTTTCGCAAGGTCCAAGTGATGATGATTTGATGGCGATTGCAGATGCAGTACGCGAGGTTGCTTCAAAAGAAGTTGATCCAATTACTCCAACTCCATCAACTTCTGCACAACAGCAAATTGGTCGCCGTGGTCACTTGCGAGCAGTTCCTTCATAAAGAACATGGATCAAATCCCGAATATTTTTAAAGCTTATGACATCAGAGGCTTAGTAGATACCGAAATCGATGCAGATTTTGCCTTTGCAACAGGTGTTGCATTTGCTCGTTTCTTACAGATAGAACGTGAGCCCGGAACAATTGTTATTGGCGAAGACATGCGTCCCTCATCTCCAGAGCTTGCCGAGGCATTTTCTGCGGGTGCAACTTCGCAAGGCATGGATGTAATTCGAATCGGTTTGGCTTCAACAGATATGTTGTATTTCGCATCAGGAAAATTAGGGCTGCCCGGTGCGATGTTTACGGCAAGCCACAATCCAGCTCAATACAACGGAATTAAATTGTGCTTAAGCATGGCGCGCCCGATAGGCAAAGAGTCAGGATTGCTGACAATCGAAAACTTCGTTCGAGAAGGTTCGCCGATTGCTTTGCGTAATGTTGGAGTCGAAAAGCATCGAGACATGCTTAATGAGTATGTCGATCATCTTTTATCGCTAGTTGATGTCACCAAAATTAGGCCCTTAAAAATAATTGTTGATGCTGGCAATGGTATGGCTGGCCATACCGCTCCTGCAATTTTTGCAAGGCTTAATTGCGAAGTAATTCCTATGTACTTTGAGCTCGATGGTTCATTTCCTAACCACGAAGCTAACCCGTTGGATGAATCAACGCTGAAGGATCTAAAGCAAGCAATGATTGATCATAAAGCCGATCTTGGCTTAGCTTTCGACGGAGATGCAGATCGTTGCTTCTTAGTAGATGAGCGAGGTGTGGCAGTTAATCCTTCGGCATTAACGGCATTGATTGCACAACGAGAGTTAAAGAAGCGACCTGGTTCAAACATTATTTACAATTTGATTTCTTCACGCGCGGTCCAAGAAGTTATTGAAGAAAATGGTGGAAAAGGTTTACGCAGTCGAGTAGGTCACTCGTACATTAAGAAGATGATGGCCGAGAGCGGTGCCATTTTTGGTGGCGAGCATTCTGGTCACTTCTACTTCAAAGAATTTTGGATGGCAGACAGTGGTGCACTTGCAGCTCTACATGCGATTGCAGCTCTTGGTGAAAGCTCTGCCACGATGTCCGAGCTCCTAGCTCCATTTATTCGATATAGCTCAAGTGGTGAAGTCAACTCAAAAGTTTCAGATACCCACCAAGCAACTGAACATGTTCGCAGTACTTACAAATCACAGGATGTTTCGATGGATGAATTGGATGGATTGACAGTCAATGGGGATACCTGGTGGTTCAACCTTCGCCCATCAAATACCGAGCCTCTCCTAAGGCTTAACGTTGAGGCTTCTACTCAGGCTCAAATGGAGTCGGTACGTGATGCGGTTCTCTCACTAATCCGCGATTAACCCCCGTTTTCCATTACGAGCTTTTCTCAAGAGGGCAGTAACCTATGCCTATAGCCGCCTAGCACAGTAGAGCCCTACGCCTTAGGTATCCAATTAATACTTTGATTACCAATTAAGGAGATTTACGTGAACGTTCCAGTTACTTCAACTCTT
>Ga0207942_1000432_pt1 | contig 10423 bp, 14 predicted proteins | sample LakMenEpi12Oct12_FD_150687 | JGI IMG/M metagenome (GOLD analysis project Ga0207942, IMG submission 150687) | Freshwater microbial communities from Lake Mendota, WI - 12OCT2012 deep hole epilimnion (SPAdes) | ecosystem: Environmental > Aquatic > Freshwater > Lake > Epilimnion/Euphotic zone ... | reverse complement strand
ATTTGCAGACAACATATACACCTTAAAAGAACTATTTGCAAAATACAACTGCTCAGGAATTTTAATACACCATAGCAATAAAGATAAAGAAGCTACAGGCGTGAACAAACTTCGTGGTAGCACTGCCATAGCCGGGGCGGTATGGGGAACTTGGCAACTTGACCATATTCTTAGACCGGACCCCAACAATAAGAAAAAACTCATCATTGACCCTAAAGACCCTGTGAGAGTTTTGTCTGTATTTGCCCGTGATGCCGAAGGACAAACCCTGAAGATTGAATTCAACCCTGAAAATAATTCCTGGGAACGACTGGGAATAGAAAATGATGCAACCGAGTTGAGTTACAGAGAACGAATACTATCTATCCTTCGCAAAAACTCCCAATGTGAAGGCTTATCAGGACGTGAAATCATGCACTTGTTAGAAGAGGATGGAAACAAGTCTATTTATTCAGAGTTAAACAGGATGGTTAACAAACGTCTGATCACTTGTAAACCATCTACAACTGACAAGCGTATCAATATTTACTCACTCCCAGTTAGTCAGCAACCCCAAAATATAGGGGGGGACTCCCCCTCTCCTATACCCATAGATCCAATTGCTAACTATTATTCTCAAACCCTTACTACATATAGCTTTGATAATAGTCAGCAGAATAGTCAGCAATTAGTCAGCAATAGTCAGCAATCGATTAAAAAAACTAACCTGCTAACTAATCAAAACCTTTGTCCTGTAACAGTTCTAGTAGATAGTCAGCAGGTTATAGAAAATGAGGGGGGAGAGGGTGTGCCTCCAGTTTGTACGGAAGTCGTAAATATAGCTGATAATATTCTCAGTGCTGAACTTAAAGAACAAATCAAGGTAGGAGACATGGTGTTAGTGCCACACCCGCAAGCCAACGATCAAGGGGAAAGAGTTCGGGAAACAGGAGAAGGCTGGGTAATGGTTGACTACTTCCCTCAACAATTCCCGTTAAATGAGGTGATCCGTCTTTAGACAGCGATCGCATTGCCTTGTATGTCGTCATGTATCAAACCATTACTGCAAGGGGACTTGAGGCGATGGCATCAGTACAGAACCAGGACAAAACGGGGGCGGGGCAGTGGACAATTACCCCAAGTACAAACTACTGCAATCACTTGGTTTCGCGTGTAGGTATCTGGAAGTAGTTGCAACGGAAGCATGACCTAAACTTTGACTAACCAGATGAATTGGAGCGCCCCGATCTAATGAATGGGAGGCGTGTCCGTGACGTAACCAATGTGGAGACGGGTTCTCAAGCCCGATCCGTTTTGCTGCTGACTTGACGACGTTCCAGATAGTCGCGCGAGTCATGAAACCGTTGCCCTGCCTAGATTTGAAGACCGGATCGGACTTACCAGCATCACCCCTTAACTGTTCCAATTCCCTCCAAAGTTGAGTAGGGATAATGACGTGACGGGTTTTAGAACCCTTACCAAATATCGTGGCCTGTCCGTTCCCCTGTCTATCTTGTAAATCCCCCCATGTCAATGCAGCTAATTCACTGGCGCGAAGTCCACAATAATAAAGCATCTTGAGTATCAGCTTATTCCTGGTATTATTTTCGCCATGAATGAGTAAAATAATTTCCTGTTCACTCATGATCCGTTCCGTCAAACAATCTTTTGGCTTAGGTGTTTTGACAGGTTTCGCTACGTTATATTTCATTATCCCTAGTTCGTGGCAAAAAGATATTAACGATTTAACTATACTCATATAGGTCTTAACCGTGTTAGGTGACGACTGCAAGCTATCAAGAAACAGTTGCACGTCGTCTAAACCAGCATTAACCAATGGCTTATTTATAAAAGTTAAAAACTCATTGCTTATACGCTTATATGATTCTTGGGTAGCTGCTGCTTTACCATGTAGCCACATATTTAATATTACATCTAAAGGTTTATCAGAATATTGATTAATAGGTGTAGTGTAGTGTGTTTCCTGCTGTAGTATTAAGCTCATGATTTTATAGTACCTTTATACTATTTTAGTTAATTTTGAGTTTGACATAATTGACGTTATGTCAAACTCGTGATTTTTAATTAATCCCTACCGACTTGATAGGGATTATGGGGATTATTCTATTTAAGCGTGTCGTAAATTACGTCGGTTAACCATGACCTGAAGCAGACGATCAATAATTCTCATTGCATCTGGAGACAAGCCCCGGCATAGCCTGATTAATTCCTGACTATCATTATTCTCGATTGCTTCGGCAATAGCTTGACTATTATCCCAACCTCCCATAATCCGATAATGTGCTGCGAGTTGGGCTGCGGCTGCTGATGTTGCGGGTGTTATCATATTGTTAGATCCTTTTGTGGGATTGATAGCAGCCCGTTGTACTTGTCAGGTAGTCGGGCTGCTTTTGTTTTGTCTACAGTTGTTTACTGCTGTCTACATATTCAATATAACAACTTGTCTACAGAATGTCTACAGAGTAAACATTAAAGTTACTTATCTTGTCTACAGTGTCTACATTTAGTTTACTTATGAGTGTTGACAGAATGTAGACAAATGTAAACAAAGTAGCTATACTCATGATGTAAACACAAAGTAAACACTGTAGACATTATGACCATTACTAATAATGCTCCTATCTCATTTCGTCTAACAGATGATGAATTGGAACTGTTACGGCAGTATCAGGAAGATGGGGAAAAAAGTTTAAATTTGACTGCTAAGAGACTTCTATTAAACGCCTTGGGTGTAGATGCAAAAAAGCCTAGTATACAGGTTGTCAACACTGTAGACACTAACCAGATTAAGGAATTGATAGAAACTGCTGTACAGGAAAAATTAACCGAGTTGACAAAAGTAGACAATGTAGACACTGTTAAAAATCTGATAACTGAATCTTTGGAGTATGGGGATATCAAGGATGCGATCGCTGCTTCCTACGCGGGTATGATGGCGCAATTCAATGGACTGCTTGAGGAATGGCAGGAACTTCAAAAGCAGCTACAGGAATTAAAATCAATTCCCCCGGCTGTTCCCCAATTACCAACGGCGGAAGGATTGACAACGGACAATGAAGAATTGACAACTGACAATTACCAACTACCAGAACAGGAAACAGGAAACAGGGAACAGGGGACTGGAGAATATGAAGATGTTGATCAAGTTGACTCCGAAAACAATTCGGATACCCAATCACCACTATGGGATAAAGTATTAATGAAAAATCCTGTTGATTCGATTCGGAAGCAATTAAAGAAAAAAAATATTACCAAAAGTGCGGAAGAGATAAAGCAATCTTTTTTAAATGCCGGATTTGATGGCAGTAATCATCAATCTTTGCGCGAGGAAGTGATAAAAAATTTGTCGCAGGAATAACCAAATAACACCCCTAACCAATCTGGTAGGGGTGTTATTGTTAGGTGTAGGTTGGTTAGAGTTTATCTATCTAATTCCTTACTGGCCGTTGTAGCTGCATCTTCCAAAGCTTTTACGAGCTGATCGCATCCTCCCAAAGTGTAAAAATGCCGGCTCATTGCGTTAAGTAGTTCCCAAGTGGTAAAGCCACAATCATTAAAAGTGTGGAGAATATCACCCATGTTCGCATCAAGTGCTTTTGCCTTAGATTCCATTAGAAATTCCCGTAACTGCATTGTCTTTAGCTCCTAATTTTGAATTTTGGCGTTATTGCCAGTGCTACCAAGTAAATTTGATTTACACCATCACGGCAGTTTAAACTTTGGCAACTGATGATTTATTCGTCAAAATTAATTGGTTTACCATTAAAATGATCATGAATCTTTTGTGGGTGAAACCAACTTGGTAACGTCTTTTCAACATCCTCCAACGAATTACCCGCAGCATCAACTAACCCATATTTAACAACGATTCTAGGTAGTGGTGTTTCCCCATTAGCACTAAACTTTTGTACTAGAATCATTCCTGCTTTGCGAGTGTCTTTAGTACCTTCAGCAAAAGAGGAATTAGTATCATTATGAGTAATTCCCAATAGGAAACATTTTGCTTTTCTGGTATCAGTCAAGCTTAACTTAAACCATGTATCAGCAAGTTCCCCTATTAACCCGCGCAGGTTTGTAAATTCATCCACAATCACCTGTAACCTATTATCAGGTTTAGATTTAATTCTATTTCCCCAAAAGATGACATTATCTTGCATAGTAGAGGCGATATCATCTTCTATTTCTGCTATGTTCTTAGGCTGTAGAAACTTCCAAACTTCGGCATTGTCTCCAGTAGCATGACGGTCTATCAGATAGTGGATAGGAGCATCTAAACAATACTTTCTAATTAGTGCGATCGCACTCGCTGAATATGTCTTTCCACTACCTTGATTCCCGATTAACCACAATGGTTTTAGACTGTTGATAATTGTCCATAACCAGCCGTCCTCGTGCTGTTTTAATGCATCTATTAATGATTGTTTTAGCTGTTCATCTGGAGTAGGTTGTTTAGTGTCTTGAGTAGGTTTATTTAACTTGTCGATCTTCCTTTGTGTTTCCAAAGTCTCCAGATTATTCTTAGCGGTTTCTTTGTCTAATTCTGATAACTGCAATTGATGCCCCTTTAAGGATAATTGCCCCTGCAATTGTCCGTTTAAGTGGTCAAGTTGTATTTCACCCTCACTCTTTAATTGCTGTACTGTTTCTGCTGTTTGACGGGCTATAACTTGTTTAGTAATCTCGCTTTGATTTTGCTTTGAGAACCCAAACAGATCAATGTGAGTTTGTTCTATGATATCCGTCTCCAGTGCCTTGATTTTTAGTAGTTTGAATTGACTATGTATTGATTTTTCCTGATAGTCAGTTAAGGCTTTAGATACACCATAAGCACTTAATAAAAACAAACTGGCACATAGTCCGTAACTTACGGCTTTAGGGTCTTCCGGTGGTAAAAGTTTAACTACCTTAATATTCTCATCAAATAGTTGGTTACGTCGCTCTCTGTCAACTAAAAATGATATTCCTCTCTTGATTTTGGATGGACGGCAACTGCTTTTAACATTACAGTACAGGGTTTCCTCATGCTTAATACTATCTGAGAACATGGGAACTGATGCAATGAAACCTGATGCTAAAAGCAAGCCTACCAATATACTAGAACTGCGTCGCTGTTTGATTAGTTGTTGGTTGAATTGTTGTATCTCTTGCATTTACTTATCCTTAATAGTTCTATGCTGCTGTGATTGATTTTGAAACCAGTTAACTAAGTCGTTGATGCTGTGAAAATAATCTATTGTTCCTATCACTAGATAATTAATAGCGATTGCAGTTATTAGTCCCGATAAAACTAAATTAAAAAACTTTTTAAATGTTCTGATCATTGTTATTCTCCGTATTATTATTAGTAGTTGAAAACTTCTTAATTAACCCAATTAAAGCGGCGCAACTGATACCAATTAATAAGGACATACCAGGGCTGGGCAACTGGAAACTTAACCCTTCATTACTTCTAATCTCGCTGTATGTTTGGGCAATTTCTGAGTAAGTGTGAGCAATTTCTGATGATATTTTGGCTGTTCCATTCCAGGAAACACCAATACCAATTCCTAGTTTTACTATTCCTATTAGTGGCTTTTGTCCTAGATCAAAACTCCAGCTATCCGAGTTTATGGAAAAACTAAAACTATCGCCAAAATCTATTAATCCTGGTAAGCAGGAAACACAAAAACTAGCTAATTGGATAATGCTTAATGTGACCTGTAATTGGAATAATAACCAAGATAGGGAACAGCTTGAGAACTGACACGCGATAAACAATAATCCTGAGTCTATTCGTTTCCGTCTTTCAATATCTGCATAGATTTTATTTTCTATATGACTCAAATAACGAACTGTTTCGCCTGGTAATTGTCCAGTTTCATTATCTTGATCAATATCTTCTAAGCCGGGAGGAATATTTGCTAACATAGTAAATAAGTAATAATTGACCTGATGTAGTCCCCCCGGTAATTGACAGTTACCAGGGGGATTCTAATTAGAAACCGAGCGCACCCATAAACTCCTGAATCTTGCCTCTAATTCCTCTATAGTTCTTTTGGGGAATTAGATCCAATCTTGCATCGTTACCATTGTCCAAATATTCGTTAACGACTTTACCCTGATACTGTTTATCAGCTTCCCGTTGTTTAAATTCCGGTCTATTTGATTGCTCTAAAACTGCTGTTTGTCGGTCAACATCAACTAAAAAAGCGTCCATATAACCCTTGACCTCTTGATAGTTCATCTGGTAGCTGTGACGGGTATTTTCGGCTTGTTTATCAGTTAAATATTGACGTGCCTGTTCTACTCTACCGTTTACATATTTCCTATCAGCTAACGCAGTAGAATCCATTGCTTTGGTAATTCTCAGTGATGCAGTTCCACTAGCCTTGAGAATGTCGGCAAGTGCCAGATTATAAGTTTCTGTTCCCTCGATGATTGTTAAATATGCGTCCTTTAGCTTAGGAGCATATTCAGTCATAAAGGTAGCTTGTTTATTCAGTTCTCCTATCCTTTGGATGCTGGTTAAATCCCCCATACAAGCCTTTTCAAAGTCAGCGAGGGTAATACCAAATTTAGAGGACAATTGACTATTTAATGCTTTACCCTTGGGTGTGACGTGGTTCTTTATTCTCATGTTTCTTGCTGGTTTTAGTTGTTTCATTTTGGTAGCTCCAAATAACTGTTAGGGTCGGTAAAATAACGGTGTTCTGGTTTCCTTATTGACTGATTAAACCGAAGATTATCAACTGCAAATAAACCAGATATTAAGATTAATCCTATTAATAGATATTGAGGATTAATCTTAATTTTGAATTGCCTACGATGCCTTGAGTGCGGGGATATCAAAGGCTGAAAGGCAACTTCTGACACTGCTTTTAAATTGCTTATTTGCCTCTTGAATATCCTGGTTTATGCTTCTTAGTCCATCAGCTAGTAGTTGAGAATTTTCGCTATTTTTCTCAGTCACAACTTCCCTAACTTCATGGATCATCTGGTTAATTTTGGACTGATTAACCATAGATTTGTGCTGAATAAATGCCATGATTGCTGATTTGATTGCATCTATATCTTGATCAAAGTCATCCGAGGATATGCTGATATTTTCAGCAATCATGGATATCTCACTGGCATCAAGTACAATTCCCATCTGATCAGCAGTAGATGCGACTAGCTCATTTTTGGGAGAAACTACGAGGGGCGCGGGTTCTGTTTGGGGTGCGATCGCAATATCATCTAAACTGGATATAGATAAGTCATCTGTATTGCTATCTAGATTAGATATAGATAAGTCATCTATATTGTTATCTAGACTGGATATAGATAGCTGATTAGCATTGCTCATGAATTGATTTTGAATGCCCAATAACTCGGTTTCTGTGGGGTTTTCAATGTCAGCAATCATTAACTCACACTGGGTTTTTATTTCTGGCAAGGAAACCTTTACACCTTGACGACTTAAACGGGACTGGATACGTTTTGCTATTGTATTCAACATTGTTTTTCTCCTATTTAACATTTCTTGGGTTTACGCCGAATGCTATTTCATAAGCTTTGTCAATTGTTTCCTGGTCTTGTTGGCTGCGGGTTTGAGTCTCGTCCTGAATAAGAATATTTGCACATTGATCAGCCAAATCCGAGGGGATATTTTGGGATTCAAAAGCTTTTTTAAAGGCTTCTTTTTTGCTCATTTTTACGCTCCTAATCGGTGATTCTTGGCTTTATAGATGAGCGCGTTGGTAATAACCATCATCGCTGTTTTTCTGTCATACCATTGTTTACGTTTAAATGTGGTATTAGCACGGTAGAACCATCGGTAAACTGTGGTGATATCAGGAGAAATGTTTAATCTTTCATTTATCAACTTAACTAAATTTTCTCCTGATATTCTTATTCCAAAATCCCCTAAACTTAGCCCTATTTCTGATAGCTGACTTCTGATTTCTGGGTACAGGTTGAAGTATCTGGGGTTGATTTTTCTGAGTGCAATTAGCCCTTTTATTCCTTCAACATCCAGTGGGATATCGGAATTAATGGCCAGTCGTTTAATTTTTGACCAGTGAGTGTCGCTGCATCGTTTACCCGCGAGGGTTTCGTAGATTGATCTGGGATTTTCCATAAGCATTAATGCGTTATCGTGTTTCTGCATTTTTGCCGTGCTGATTAGTTCACGCCACGAATTAATAAGGTTTTCACGGTTGCGATCTGCGTGCTAGTTGTTGCACAGGCTAAAAAATGCAGCATCGTGTGGACTTGTCAAGCCGACGCACTTACTCAAAACCCTTAACCCGCAGGATTTACAAGGATGTAAGGTAGTTGCATTTTTGGCTTATAGTGCTATTATAGCATAGAGTACATCACTTATCTACTAATTTTATAAATGATGTATTGGCTATAATTGTGAGATAATGGTAGATAATGGTAGACAAAGTAAGTTTATGCTTATGCTTATGTCTACCAAAAGACCAAGAACTACAATTAGTTTTGATCCTGATGAATATAATCAATTGCAAGATTGGGCTAAATCAGAATTTAGAACTATTCCACAATTAGTAAGTGCAATTGTAAAAAAAGCACTAATAGAAAAAAAACCAAAACAAAACTAATTAATGCTATAGGGTGCGATCGCACCAATCACTAGTCAAAAAAAAATGAACTTACCTGATCCTTCATGGGACTATGCCCAAATATGGCAGCATTGCCAGTTAGCAAAAGCAAAGCTAGATCAAGCTATAGCAGCGATGGAAGCGATGGAAATAGCAAATGACGCTACAGATGCCGTGATTGTTGAGTGCCTGGAGGCAGTTCAAGGGCAATCTCTGAATGCCCTAGACTGCTTGCCCAAGTGGAACAAACCACCATACAGCAACTAACCTGATATTAAACATTGTGATATCAGGCTAGTTGACTGTAGTCAACGGGAACACAAGGGTTACAGCCTTTAATAGATTGATACTTGATAGCAGATATCAATCATCAAGCTAGTAGGTTGTCTAATAACCTGATATCTGCTTTTATTAACATAGGCTGTTTATAATATTTGCAGGGCTGCACCTAGCAGCGATCAAATCGCTTCAAGCTGATGGATAATTAGGCGGAAAATTCACGCCACGCCAAATTTACGCCTAATGTTTCACCCCGGCGTAAACGTCACGCCAAATAAACTGAGTTTTCCGCCAGATAAACTATCTGAACTTAAAATAGCGATCGCTCTCACGCCCAACTCACGCCCCGGCGTTAAAGTTACGCCTAACGCCCCGCGTCAATCTCACGCCTCGCGTCAAATCCCCCGTCCTAAACCGTCAATTTGAAAATTGCTATTTTCCATTAGACGCCTTATGTGAGTTAAGAGATTGGATGTTGTTCAAAAGTAAGAACATCAATACCAAAACGCTGACGCAGCAAAATCCGCAGAGTATGACTGGTCATTTTAGCGGCAACATGGACGCAGAGACCGTCAACCTTCTTTCTCAACAGACGTTCCAAATTACGTCCAGTATTTTGTACCTCATGAAATACACCTTCAATACGCTCTCGGAGGCTGTTTAATAAACCTTCAAAGGCTTTTGGTTGTTGTTGAAGTTGGTTAGCTCGTTTAGGAGTAAAAATTTGATTACCTGTAGTTTTGAAAATATCACTCTGCCATTGACCACCAATAAATCCTTTATCAGCTAAGATGCGACAGCCACGAACGCAGTCTAAAACAGATTCTGCCGCCAGACGTTCATCCGTACTAGCTGGCACTAAGGAGTAAACTAAAGGGATTCCAGTTAGGGTACTGATGAGTACCAGTTTATAGCCAAAGTAATTCATACTTCGACTGGCACACCGCCCATAATCAGCACTACCGGTGAAATCACTTCGATCTTTATCACGCTTGTAGCCTACAACTGGTAATGGTTTTGTATCTAACAATAAGGTGCGCTCAAAAATTGCTCCCAATTCCACAACCCAAAAACGTCTAAGTTCTTCGAGCATCCCCTCCAATCGTCTAGCTCGGCGGTTGAACTGACTCTGTACTAGCAGTTTCGGGAATAAACTCAAGTAGTTTGCTCGCACGAAACCCAAAAATTGTTGTTCTCCTGGGTAGGGGAAAAAATCCATTGCTACTAATAATGTTAGCATTTCACTATCCGTGAATCTTGGTAGTGGACCTGACAGTAACGGTACATAACGATAGCCTTGTTGCTGATACCAATCATCTACTAATACAAAAATCGTTGTCAACAGGCTCGAACCGTCTATCATATTCATGGGGATACCTCAAGCTTTGGTGTAGTTACCTTTATTTTGCGGTTTCCCCTTCTTTTTTACTACTCCAACTCACATAAGGCGTATTAGAATATTTTCATCTCGCCTTCAGACAAATACATTGTGACTTTCAGTGGACAAAAGGCGAGGTTAGAGGCTGCGCCTGGCAGCGATCAAGTATTCACTACTCCCA
>Ga0207942_1000422_pt1 | contig 10664 bp, 6 predicted proteins | sample LakMenEpi12Oct12_FD_150687 | JGI IMG/M metagenome (GOLD analysis project Ga0207942, IMG submission 150687) | Freshwater microbial communities from Lake Mendota, WI - 12OCT2012 deep hole epilimnion (SPAdes) | ecosystem: Environmental > Aquatic > Freshwater > Lake > Epilimnion/Euphotic zone ... | reverse complement strand
CATGATGAGCGATTTGGAATTTGGGGTGGATTATCAGAACGTGAGCGTCGACGCTTAAAGCGCCGTAGCGCTTAAAATAACGGGTGGCTGAAAAGCAGAGCACCGGGGGCCTAGCCCAAGTAGAAGATCAGTATGTAAGTGCAATTCTCATTACCCACGATGGTGCAACTTGGCTTAGTGAAGTTGTTGCAGCACTTTCATCACAAAAGCACCCAGTTGATCAAATAATTGCTGTTGATACTGGTTCAAAAGATAACTCAGTTAAATTATTAAGCAACTCTGGCATCGAGGTAATAAAAAAATCACGAAGCACTGGCTTTGGCGCCGCAGTTAGCGCCGCAGTTACAAGTTTGCCAAAAAAACATTCTGAAGATGGTGAGCAAGAGTGGCTTTGGATTTTACATGATGACTGTGCACCTGATCGTTATGCATTAGCTAAATTATTAGAGGCAGTTGTTAGTCGTCCGCAAGTTGGTATTGCCGGACCAAAAATTTTAGGTTGGTATGACCGCAAACATATTTTAGAAGTCGGAATAAGTATTACTGAGAATGGCTCAAGATGGACTGGCCTAGAAGATCGCGAATATGATCAAGGCCAGCACAATGATGTTGCAACTGTTCTTGCAGTTTCAACAGCTGGTATGTTAATTAAGCGCTCGCTATTTGAAGAGCTAGGTGGATTTGATCCGAGCCTTGAATTATTTAGGGATGATATTGATTTAGGTTGGCGAGCACATATCGCAGGGCATTCAGTTATTTGTGTTGGTGAAGCAATCATTTATCATGCCGAAGCTTCATCATCTGAGCGGCGTTCAATTGATGTAAAAGATGCAATCTTGCATAGGCCGCTACTACTAGATAGGCGTAATGCCGCTTTTGTTTTACTTGCTAACTCAAGTTGGTGGATCCTGCCTTGGGTAGCAATTCAGCTTTTAGTCACTTCATTGGGTAGATCATTTATTTATTTACTAGCAAAACTACCTGGGTATGCAGCTGATGAGATTGCAGCAATTGGTTTATTAATCTTTAAGCCAGCAGATTTAATTAAATCAAGAAGATATCGCAAAAGAAATAGAGTTTTAACTCCCAGAGTAATAAAACCATTTATCCCACCACGCGGGGCTCAGGTACGAGCAATTATTGAAAGAGTTGCATCATCAATTCTAAATGCCTTTAAACCAGGAAAAGTTGATCAACCAATTAAAAGGGTAAAAAGTTACTCAGAAATTGGTGTAATTGATGAAAGTTTTGATGAAATAGATTCATTTACTACTCAAAAATTTAGCAAAATTAAAGCCTTAGTTAAGCAACCTTTGTTATTTGGTGTTTTAATTACTTTGACCATCTCAATATTTTATTCACGAAATAGATTCGGTTCCCTTTCAGGTGGCGCACTTGCGGTTGCACCGGACAGCGCGATGCAATTAATTTCTTCATATGTAGATTCATGGCATTTAGTTGGCTTGGGTAGTAGTAATCAAGCACCAGTCTGGCAGCCAATTATTGGCATTCTATCTTTAATAACTGCAGGCAATCCTCAAATATTTTTAGCATTACTTATGTTTTTAACTCCGCTAATTTTATTTATATTAGCCTATAAAACAGCTAGATCTTATTCCCTAACAAATTATTCATCAGTTTTTGTTGCTTTTCTTTATGCATTCTCACCTGTAGTTCTGGCCTCAATAAATCAAGGACGACTTGGCACAATCGCAGTTGCAATATTTCTACCCGTACTTTTGCAATTGTTAATTAAAAACAAATTAGTAGAGGATCTCACTTGGCGAAGAACCTATTTAATAGCCTTAGTTGCAGGTTTAGCTAGTGCTTTTTCAGAATTATTTTTACTCGGTTGGGTAGTAATACATTTTATTTTTATACTGAATTACTATTTAAGCAGTACTAATTGGCGAACATATAAATGGAAAGAGATACTCGATAATTTAAATAATAATGAGATTAAAAAGCGTTCTACCATGTTAATTACACCATTTTTAATGAATCTGCCAATCTCATTGTCATTAATAACTCATCCAATTACCTCACTACGTGAGCCTGGCCTAAGCCTTGCATCCGGTGATCAATTATCTGTTTTAATGTTTAATCCTGGTGGATTAACTTCGCCACCACTTATTATTTTTGCGCCATTTCTGATTTATTTATTAGTTAGCTTGATCTCTATTGATCAAAGAAAACCAGCAGTAATTGCGATGCTAACCATGTTATTTGCTGTGACTCTTAGTTCTTATTACATAGAAGGAAATAGCAGTGAGGCCCAACGGGTATGGAGTGGTCCACTAATAATTTTTGCCCAGCTACTTCTCTTACTATCTGTTTTTGCAGTGGGTGAGCGATTAATACCACAACTGCGTCGATCAAATTTTGGGTTTAGGCATATAGCATCTGTTTTAACCACCGTTATAACAATTTACTCAATAATAGCGGTAACGCTTTGGACAACAACTGTGGGGGCAAATTCCTTAGTAAAAACAGATCAAGAGCAAGTAGTACCAGCATTTATCTCTGACTTGGCTAATACCAATGAAAAACCTAAAACTTTAGTGATTCGTAAGAATAAAGAACAATTGCAATACTTCATCACTCGCGGTGGAGATTTGCAATTAGGAAATGCTGATATTGCAGTTAAAACTCCAGAGCAGGTGCATAAAGTGATTGTTGAATTAGTCAACGGAGTTGGATCTACTAGCAGTCAGGTTTTAGGCTTTTACGGTATCCAATATATTTTTATGAAAGATCCAGCAGATGCTGGACTGTTAAGAACAATTGATGGAATTGGTGGCTTTACCAGAAGCTCTGCAACAAAAGATGGAGTAGTTTGGAAGGTTAATAATTCCCATGCCAGAGTTACATACCAAAGTAATCTTGGAAAATATTTTGCTTTAAATTCGACAGATAGAGCATCTACTGCTTATGTTCCAGGACCTGGTGTGGTGATTTTGGCAGAACAATTTGATAAGTCATGGCAATTACTACTAAATGGAAAACTAATAAAGCTGGAGCAAAATCAATTTGGTCAACCGATATTTAAAATTCCAGAGGCAGGTGATATCTCATTGATTCATAATGGAGTTTCACGTAGAGCTTGGATTTCATTGCAATTAGTAATTATTTTAACAGTTATTGTCCTAGCTCTACCAGCTGGACGAAAGCGACGTGAGGTTCCACTTGAGGAGCTGGTATGAAATTTAAACCATTGAATTTCAGGGTAATTGCGTTAATTTTAAGTATATTTATATTGGCTACTGCCACATACTTTGCCCCAGAAAAAAATGATCAAGTTAAATTAACTTCTACTTATCCCGCAACAGTTTGCCCTGCAATTGGTAATAAAGTTTCATCCATTGCCGCCTTGACTAATTCAAAAGTTAATCGACGGCTAGTAGATGGCAGGAGCAAGAAACTTAATCCAGGTAAAAGCAGTGTGATTGTCCTAACGAAAGAAGCAGTATTAGTTGAGGGTAATGCAGGTACAGCAATAACTTTTGCAAATAATGCTTGGAAATCTGTTGTGCCTTGTTCGGTTAGTAATGGCATGCAATGGTTTGTTGGTGGCTCTGGAGCTTTAACTAGTAAGTCTTTTCTTTATATTGTTAACAGTGGATTTAGTGAGTCTGTAGTAGATCTTGAAATATTTACACCAAACGGTGCTTTAGAGCCGCGGAGTGTAGCTATTCCACAAAATTCAACAAAGAAATTATCGGTTGATTCACTTATTCCCGGTGAGGACATAATTGTCATTGGTGTTAAAACAATATCTGGACGAGTTAGTTCATATCTATTTGATGAAAGAAAAAAAGGACTTAAGTCACTTGGTGCCGATTTTATAGCACCGATTGGATCTAGCAGTAAGAAAGTAACTATTTCTGCAATATCTGGGCTAACTGGAAAATTAGTTTCCCAATCTAATTCTGCTTCACACTCCATGCGCTTATTAGTACCAGGAAAAATTGATGCAAATATTAGCGTCACAATTAATTCAAATGATGGCAACTTTGTGCCAATTGGTCTAGCAGAACTAAATATAAAAAGTCAGCGTGTGTTAAATATTCCATTAACTTTTGCTCCAACTAATCAGGCATTTTCAATTATTATTGATTCTGATCAACCACTTCTTGCATCAGTTCTTTCAACGTTTACTTACGGTAAAAGTAGTGAGATTGCCTGGGCTACATCTGCTGATGATTTAGCAAAATGGAGTGTTAATCTAACTGGATCAAGACCAACCCTAACTTTTTCAGGCAAAAAAATTAATGTTGCTATTAGCGCAACTGGCACAAACGGTAAAAAAATAACAAAAATTGTCACTGGGTCTAACTTTGCTATCTGGAGGCCACCGGTTGGATTAAATCGATTACAAATAACCGCAAATAATAAGGGTATTTCTGGCGGTGTAATCTTTTTACCCGAGGTCGGAAGTATCGGTAGTAGCTACATTCCTATGAATAATGGCGCGAACTTAGAAACAGCATCAGAGCCAATTGCCGATGCCAGCGTAATTACACGGGGCTAAATCCCAACTTTTATAGCAATTGAGCATTAACCTGTTCATATGAGAAAGTTATCTGGACGTAGGTGCTCACGGGCAAGTTGTACTAGCACTGCGATTAAAACCCTTACCTATGTCTACTCTGATTCAACTGCCGTTCTTGGTCCACTTTCAACCTATGCAGAACCACATAACTATGATCTATGCGCAGTACATAGTCAGCGGTTAACTGTGCCAGTTGGTTGGAGTGTAATTAAAGAGGAAGTAATCGATCACAGCAGCGGACCAACTGAAGAAGACTTAATGGCGATTGCTGACGCAGTTCGCGAAGTAGCCAATACAGATATAAGTAGTAAGTCAATGCAGCCTGAATTGGGTCGACGCGGCCATTTGCGGGTATTGCCCTCTAATTAATTTTTAAATTCCTCTCCCAAGGCCTAAGTTAAGAGTCTTATGTTAGAAAAAATTATTAAGGCATATGACATCAGAGGTTTAGTTAAAAACGAAATAACTCCTGATTTTTCCTTTGCGCTCGGTGTAGCTTTTGCTAAATTTCTAGAGTATGAACGAGAGCCAGCAACAATTGTGGTTGGTGAAGATATGCGTGAATCCTCACCACTATTAGCTGATGCTTTTACCGATGGTGCGACTAGCCAAGGAATGGATGTAATCAGAATAGGACTTGCCTCAACAGATATGTTGTATTTTGCATCTGGGAAATTAAATTTACCTGGCATTATGTTTACAGCTAGTCACAACCCAGCAAAGTACAACGGAATGAAACTATGTAAAAGTGGTGCTCGCCCGATTGGGCAAGATACTGGCTTACTAAAAATTAGAGAATTAATTGAAAAAGGTGTTCCAATTTCAAACAGGCCAGTTGGCTCCTCTAGAAAAGAAAATCTATTAAAAGATTATGCTAATTATTTATTTGCGCAATTTCCTAAAAATACATTTAAAAAGCGAAAACTAAAGGTGGTAATTGATGCCGGAAACGGAATGGCTGGTTTTACTGCGCCAGCTGTAATGGCAAAGTTAGATATTGACCTTATACCGATGTACTTTGAGCTAGATGGCAATTTTCCAAATCATGAAGCTAACCCAATTGAGGCAAAGAATTTAAAAGATTTACAAAAGCGAGTTAAAAAAGAGAAAGCCGATATCGGCTTAGCCTTTGATGGAGATGCCGACCGCTGCTTTCTAATTGATGAAGCAGGTGGATTAGTTAATCCATCCGCGCTAACAGCGCTAATTGCCGCTCGGGAGTTAAAGGCCAACCCGGGAGCAAGCATTATTTATAACCTAATCTCATCTAAAGCTGTTCCTGAGGTTATTGCTGAAAATGGTGGAGTTGGCATTAGAAGCCGGGTTGGGCATTCCTATATTAAAAGCATGATGGCTGAAACTGGCGCTGTCTTTGGCGGTGAACACTCTGGACATTTCTATTTTAATGATTTTTGGCGAGCAGATTCGGGCATGCTTGCCGCGCTCTATGCGTTAGCTGAATTAATGGGTAGTAACTCCTCACTCTCTGAGTTACTGAAGCCATACAACAGATATATATCTAGTGGTGAAATAAATACTAAAGTAAAAGATGTGACAAAATCTATTTCACGCGTTCGTGATAAATATCATGGTAAATACCAAGTTGATGAGTTAGATGGCTTAACCATTACAGCTTCCACCTGGTGGTTTAACCTAAGACCATCAAATACAGAGCCATTACTTCGATTAAATGTCGAGGCCGATACTGAAAAAGAGATGATTAAGATTAGGGATGCCGTATTAGCCTTGATCTAAAGGTGATAAAAACCTTTCAGGCAGGGTATCTTTATCCCCTAGCCGCTGATTAAAACCATTGATTAAGTAGACAAATTTATAGGAGAGTAATGAGTACAACGACTGTGATTAAAAGTGATGTTGCTAATCCTGCACTAGCAAGTGAAGGAAAAAAGAAAATTGAGTGGGCAGCGAGAAATATGCCGGTACTTGCTCAAATTAAGGATCGCTTTGCAAAAGAAAAGCCATTCACAGGAATTCGAATTGCGGCATGTATGCATGTCACAACTGAGACAGCCAACTTAATGTTAGCGTTAAAAGCAGGCGGTGCTGATATCGCGCTTTGCGCTTCAAATCCACTTTCAACACAAGATGACACAGCAGCAGCTTTAGTTTATGAATACGGAATTTCAGTTTTTGCTAAAAATGCTATTGATCGCGATGGTTACTACAAGCATTTAAACTCTGCCTTAGATATAAAACCACAATTGGTATTTGATGATGGATGTGATCTAGTAAATGTTCTTCACACATCACGCACAGAATTAATTGAAGGAGTAATGGCTGGCTGTGAGGAGACCACAACTGGTGTAATTCGACTTAGCCAAATGGCTAAAGATGGTGCCTTAAAGTTTCCAATGATTGCAGTTAATGACACTGACACGAAACACATGTTTGATAATCGATATGGAACAGGACAATCTACTTTTGATGCAATTTTCCGCGCTACAAATACATTAATCGCTGGAAAGATCGTAGTTGTTGCTGGATTCGGTTACTGCGGTAAAGGTGTTGCTGAACGGGCAAAAGGGCTAGGCGCAGAGGTAATCGTTACAGAGATTGATCCAACTAAGGCGTTAGATGCGTTAATGCAAGGCTTCAGAGTTATGCCAATGACAAAGGCTGCAGCAATTGGTGATTTATTTATTACGGTCACCGGTAACCGGGATGTATTACGCGATGAACACTTTAAGCAGATGAAAGATGGCGCTATTTTGGCTAACTCTGGCCACTTTGATATTGAAATTGACGTGGCTTGGCTTGAGAAGAATGCAAAAGAAAAGAATTTAAAGATGAGACACCAAACTGATGAGTATGTAATGGCAGATGGTCGCCGAATTCTTCTAATTGCAGAGGGCAGACTTGCGAATCTTGGCGCGGCAGAAGGCCATCCAGCATCTGTAATGGATATGTCATTTTCTGATCAAGCACTTACCGCTGAGTGGTTATTAAAAGCTGGTACGGGATTACCGGCTGGATTACATGAAGTCCCAGTTTCAATCGATAAAGATGTGGCAAGGTTAAAGCTAGAAAGTATGGGATCGACGCTAGATGTATTAACGCCAGCACAAGAGCTGTACTTAAACTCTTGGGAACACGGTTCTTAAATGCCATTAGTCATGGTCGTTGATGACGATCAAGACTTAGCAGAGATGCTTAGCATCGTCTTAACTGGTGCTGGCATGGAGGTTGATTTAGTAAATCGGGGAGATCAAGTTATGGATCTCTTTAATTCCCATACCCCTGATTTAGTTTTATTAGATGTGATGTTGCCAGGTATTGATGGAATTGAAGTTTGTAAAATAATTCGTGAAAGTTCAATGGTTCCAATTGTTATGTTAACGGCAAAAGGTGATACTCAAGATGTTGTGTTAGGCCTAGAGGCTGGTGCTGATGATTACATGGTAAAGCCATTTAAACCACAAGAGCTAGTAGCGCGAATCAACACAAGATTACGACGAAGTACCAAAGTCGGTTCACTTTCAATCTTTGATTTAGTTATTGATCAACTAGAGCATAAAGTTTTAAAAGATGGAAAAGAAATTGCACTAACTCGCTTGGAGTTTGATTTATTAGCAACTTTGGCGAAAGAGCCAGGCAGGGTCTTTACTAGAGAAGCTCTTCTAAGTGAAGTATGGGGATATCAACATGCAGCCGATACTCGGTTAGTGAATGTGCACGTACAAAGATTGCGTTCAAAAATTGAATCAGACGCAGATAATCCAGAGTATGTCCTAACAGTTAGAGGAGTTGGATACAAAGCGGGAGCGGCAAAGGCTTAGCCATGATAATTAGTAAGTTAAGAATTAAGCAATCTCTTAGTCTTAAAGTATTAGTAATAAATATTGTTTTTGCAATATTTATTGCAACAATTATTGGGGTAGTTGTTCATAATAGAGTTTCATCTACTGTAATTAAAGAAAAAATAAGTATTTCAAAAGTTGAGACGGCCAGTGCTTTGTATTTAGCACAAGGGCATTTTAACTTAGCTAGATTTCAAGATGATAAAGAGCTTAATAAAGTTGTTCAGGATTTTATTGCTTCAAGCAGAGAAGATGGTTCCTTCTCAGGTAGAGAGACTGTAATTCTTCCTATACCAAATTCAACAAAGAATCAGAGTATTTATCAGACTGTACCAACTTTACTTGTACTTGATTCTATTCCAGAAAAATTTCGCGAGCAGGTTAGAAAAAGTGAGGATGTATTAGACAAAAGGGTTACAATCAGTTACTCAGATGGTAAAGAATTCCCTGGTTTTATAATTGGAAGAAAATTAAATATACCTCGCTCAGGTACTTATGAGATCTATTATCTCTTTAAGTTAGATGCCCAGTATCAAAGTATCGAAAATATTACTTGGACTTTAGTGTTAACTGGATTTTTATTAATTTTATTAATTGGTCTAAGCACTAAATTTGTAATTCGACAAGTTGTATCACCAGTTCAAGCAGCAGCTTCAGTTGCAGAGAAGTTCACACAAGGAGATTTTTCAAGTCGAATGACAGTTTCTAGTAACGATGAATTAGCTAGTTTAGGTAATTCATTTAATGAAATGGCAGTATCAATTCAGCAACAAATTTATCGGCTAGAAAATCTATCAATGCTTCAACAAAGATTCGTTTCTGATGTTTCGCATGAACTACGGACTCCTTTAACAACTTTAAGGATGGCAGCGGAGGTTATTTACCAAGGAAAAGATAATTTTGACCCAAGTATTGCCAGGAGTAGCGAGCTTTTAATTAATCAAATTGATCGATTTGAGCTATTACTCTCTGATTTACTAGAAGTGAGTAGATTTGATGCCGAAGCAGCATCTATTGATTTAACTACATTTAACATTGTTAATTTATTGAAGAAAACTGTCGATTATCTTCACCCAAGTAAAGCTACAAAACTAGTAATTGATTCACCAAATGAATTAATTCATATTCAAGCTGATCAACGAAGAATTGAACGTATTCTACGTAACCTAATTTCAAATGCAATAGATCACGGCGAGGGTAAGAGTATAAAAGTTCGTATCGCAGAAAGTGATAATGAAGTAGCAATAAGTGTTCGTGATTTTGGATTAGGTTTTAATGAAGATGATGCACCTTTCTTATTTGATCGTTTTTGGCGAGCAGATCCATCCAGAGCTAGAACAAGTGGCGGAAGTGGACTTGGTCTTTCGATTGCCCTTGAGGATACAAAACTGCATCAAGGTCAGTTGCTTGCTTGGGGCAGTCCGCACCAAGGTGCTCACTTTGTGTTAACGCTGCCAAAAAATCATGGAAACTTAGTTCAATCATTTCCAATTGCATTAATACCAGAGGATAAATTATCTACAGTAAAAGAATAATTACTATGCTTAAGTACAAATTAGCAAGAAATTAACAAAATTCATTAAATTCCCAGGATAGATCTTTCCAATCGATGATCAGATTACTACTGGAGCATCAATTTGGGGGGGTGTGAGCCGTGGGTAAAGCCAAAATCACCGTTAATGGGATAATTACTGCGTGTGCGGTGGGGCGTAATTCTCTAATACGATAAGCCACTCAGTATTTAGCCAATTCAAAAATTAGACACCAGTGGAGGCGCCTTGTGGGTTTATTAGACAAAATCTTGCGTGCTGGTGAGGGACGAGCAGTTAAAGAGCTTGTAAAAATTTCATTACAAGTTAATAAATTTGAACCAGAAGTTTCATCCTTAGATGATCAATCACTGCGTGCTAAAACAGATAGTTTTAAAGAGCGTGTTAATAAAGGTGAAACTTTAGATTCAATTTTACCTGAAGCTTTTGCTGTTGTAAGAGAAGCTGCAAGACGCACGTTAGGACAACGACATTACGATGTTCAGTTAATGGGTGGCGCCGCACTTCATAAAGGAAATATTGCAGAGATGAAAACTGGTGAAGGAAAAACTTTAGTTTCAACATTACCAGCATATTTAAATGCTCTTACTGGTAAAGGTGTTCATATAGTTACCGTAAATGATTATTTAGCAGAGCGCGATAGTGAATGGATGGGACGTGTTCACCGCTTTTTAGGTCTTAAAGTTGGAGTGATTCTTGCAAGCATGTCACCGGCTGAGCGGCGAGAGGCATATGCAGCAGATA
>Ga0207942_1000420_pt1 | contig 10729 bp, 10 predicted proteins | sample LakMenEpi12Oct12_FD_150687 | JGI IMG/M metagenome (GOLD analysis project Ga0207942, IMG submission 150687) | Freshwater microbial communities from Lake Mendota, WI - 12OCT2012 deep hole epilimnion (SPAdes) | ecosystem: Environmental > Aquatic > Freshwater > Lake > Epilimnion/Euphotic zone ... | reverse complement strand
GCCGCAGCTGGACGTCCTGCTGGCCCAGTTCGGCGGCCAGCTGATCGATCGTGGCCTGGCTTGAACGCGGCGGCAGGGACGACACGGGGCTCACGGCAGCTCAGCCCATGCTGGCCTCCAGCAGGGGGGAGGGGAGCTGCTGCTGCGGTGGGGGCAGCCAGCGGCCGCCGCGCAGCACCCGCCGCTGGGGCGTGCGGGCCAGCAGCTCGCTCCAGCTGCCGGCGGCCAGCACCACCAGATCGGCCGGGCCGCCCTCGCGCACCAGGCCATCCCACTCGAGCCCCAGCAGTCGAGCCGGCGCAGTGGTGAAGGGCGCCAGCCCCAGGCGCTCAGCCGGCCAGAGATGGCTGGTGAGCGGCGCGAGCCGCAGCAGCTCGATCGGGTCGAAATCACCCCCGGGATACCAGGGATCCTGCACGTTGTCGCCGCCGAGGGCGACAGTGACCCCGGCCCGCTGCAGGCAGGGGATCGGTGCCTGCACCCGCAGCAGCGGCGTGCGCTCGGGCCGGCGGCCGAGCAGCCAGAGATTGGTGAGCGGCAGGGCCACCACCGCCACCTCGGCGTCGGCCAGTTGCTCGGCGAGCCGCTGCAGCCGGCGTTCGCCCAGCAGGGCCAGGCTGGCCGCATGGCTGCAGGTGAGCGGCACGGCGGTGCGCAGCTGCCGCTGCACCGAGAGCAGCAGCTGCACACCGCGGCCGGGCTGGCTGTCGTCCTCATCGACATGCAGGTCCACGGCCGTGCCCAGGCGTTCAGCCTGTTCCAGAAGAGCCTTCAACGCCACCCGGTCCTTGCCGTCATGGCCATAGGGCGGGCCCAGCACACCACCGAGCAACCCACCCCGAGCCGCTACCCAGCGGGCGAGGTCCTCGCCCTCCGGAGTGCTCCAATGGTTGATCGGCACCAGGGCCACCAGCTGCAGATCCACCCTGCCGGCCCAGCGTTGGCACAGGTCAAGCAGGGCCTCCCAGCTGGGGTGTGCGCCGGGACCGGCGCTGTCGATGTGGCTGCGCACCGCCCGCAGACCCTGGCGCCAGGCGCGCTCAAGGGCCTGCTCCGCCCGCTCCATCACCAGCTCCACGCTGCGCCCTTGAGCCTCTCGCTGGTTCTGCCTGAGGGCAGCGGCAAGGGTGCCGCCGGGATTGGGGAAGGCCTCGGCGGTGAAGCACTTGTCGAGGTGGGCATGGGGCTCCACCAGGGGCGTGAGGGCCAGGGGCAGGGCAGCGGGATCGCCCTCCCCGGCCAGGGGGCGCAGGCTCACGACCCGCCCCTCACGGTGCTCGAGCTCCAGGGCCACCAGTCCGTCCTGTTCCCCCACCGCCAGCCGCGCCAGGCCCGGATCGAGCAGACAGCGGGGCAGGCGCAGCCGCAGCCGGCCGGCCGGCCACTCCCCGGACAGGCTGGATGCGGCGGCTGAAGGGTTGGCCATCGCCCCAGGATGGGCGTCAGCTGCCCTCCGCGTCGAGGCCGGCCTGCACGATCACCAGCTGGCCGGCGGCCCCCACCACCGTGGCGGAAAACCGGGGCAGACTCCAACCCAGCAGATCCGTGCCGCCGAACTCGGTGCGATAGAGACTCAACAGCCCCAGATTGGTGCGGCGGGTGTGGCGCCCCACATAGGCCCCGATCGCCCCGCGCTGGGCCCGGATCAGGCGGGGACAGTCGCGCAGGGCCAGGCGCAGCAACGTGGGCAGCACCTCACCCCGGCACACCTCCGCCTCGATCACATCCACCAGCTGCTCGGCGGCGAAGCCGTCGAAGTCGCTTGGCCGGGGATTGCTGAACACCAGGGCACCGCCCAGCGCCGCCGCCCCCGCCGCCCTGCCCAGCCAGCCAGTTCGCGGAGCAGGGGCCAAACGGACACGGGGGCAGGGTGAATTGGTACATTGGCACCGCACCACGGCGGGCGTCGCCAAGTGGTTAAGGCAGCGGCTTGTGGCGCCGCTATTCGGGGGTTCGAGTCCCCTCGCTCGCCCTTTTCATTCCGCTCTGCCCTCATCTTGAGGGGAGTAGAGCTTCCAGCAGCTGGCCCGCTCCGCCCCGCACGGCGTCCGCGCAGGGCAGGCCGGTTTTGGTCGTTACCGCACTGATGGCCTGGGCAGCGGCCGCGTCATCGAGGTGGCCCGTGTTGAGCGCCACCGCCTTCACCTTTGGCCGCTGGCCATCGGATCGGCCCAGGGCCGCCACGGCCTCCACCGCCGCGATCAGCTCCGGCAGCGGCGGAATCGGCAGATCCGCCAAGCCCTTGAGGTGGGTCTGGCCGGCGCGGTGCACCAGCAGCAGCTCGGTGGGCTGGCTGCCGCGGATCAGGGGCAGGGTCGCGGTGGAGCCGGGATGGGCCAGCGACCCCTGACCCTCCACCATCAGCAGGCCCTCGGGTCCCAGATCGGCGCCAGCCTCCAGCACGGCCGCCTCCACGGCCCCGGCGGCGTAATCCACCCGCACCGCATCGAGGGCCACCCCCTGGCCGCTGATCAGGATGCCGGCCTGGCCCGTGCCCACAAACCGGGCCGGGATGCCCATCTGCTCGGCTGCGGCCGCCAGTTCCAGGCAGGCGCTCATCTTGCCCACGGCCATGTCGGAGCCCACCGCCAGCAGGCGCCGGCAGGGCAGGGCCGCCGCCCGGGCCGCCGCCACCACCAGACCCTCGGGCTCGCGGCGCAGGTCCCAGATCCAGGCGGGATCCCGGCACAAAGGCGCCAGCTCGGGGTCGTCGCCGATGCGGCTGTGCAGCCCGCTGGCCACGCTCAGCCCTGCCCGGAGCGCCGCCGCCACATCCGCCCGCAGCGGCGGCGGCAAGCGCCCACCCGAAGGTGCCAGCCCCACCACCGCCACCTCGGGCCCGTAGGCCAGGGCCTCCGCCAGCGACGCCACCACCGGCACATCGCGGTCGATGCCGCTCACCTCCCGCAGGCTGCGGCCTGCCTGGTCGGGATCCACCACCGCCACCACCGGCCCGCGCCGGTAGCGCAACAGCGTGAGGCCGGTCTTGCCGGAGAGGTCGGCCAGACCGCCGTGCTGCAGCAGCACAACCCGCTGTTCAGCTTTCAGCATCAGTTCACCTCCATCGCCGTAGCGGGGGTCTCCGCTGCCCAGTCCAGCCCTGGCCGCACACCGATCCCGCCAGCCTCCGGCGGCAGCACCCGATCGCCCTGCCGCTCCAGCCCCACACATGGGTCGTCGATCAGGTTGAGGTGGCTGTCGAGGTCGGGCCAGCGCACCAGCGGCAGCAGCTGGGCCGCGGCGCCATTGAGCAGCGAGCCGTCGGAGTAGCAGCCCAGCATCACCCCCAGCCCCAGCCGCCGCGCCGTGCGGGCCATCAACAGGGCCTCGCCGAGGCCGCCGCTCTTGAGCAGCTTGATGTTGATCCCATCCACGTGGGAGGCGAGGCGCAGCAGGTCGGACAGGTCCCAGCAGCTCTCGTCGGCCACCAGCGGCAATGGGCAGTGGGGATGGAGGGCCGCAAAACCGGCGGTGTCGGCCTCGGGATCGGGCTGGGGCGCCAGGGGCTGCTCCAGCAGCACCACTCCGGCGCGGGCCAGCGGCTCCAGCATCGCCCTGGCGGCATCCAGATCCCAGCCGCCGTTGGCATCCACCTGCAGCTCGCAGGCCACGCCGGTGCTCTGGCGCCGCTGCTCCAGGGCCGCGGCCACCGCCTCCAGCAGGGCCAGGTCGTGGGCGAGGCCGTCGGGGCTGCCCAACTTGAGCTTGATGCGGGTGGCGGACAGCAGCTGCCACCAGCGCTCGAGCCGCGCCAGCACCGCCGCGGGCTCCCCCAGCCCGAGGGTGACGCTGGTGGCGACACAGGCTCCCGGATCCAGCCCCCAGAGCCGGTGCAAGGGCTGCCCCAGCCGCTGGCCCCACCAGTCGTGGAGTGCCAGATCCAGGCCGCAGCGCGCCGGTGGGCTGAGTTCGGCCAGCAGGGGTTCCAGGGCCTGGAGGGGTTCGGGAGACAGGGGTTCCAGCTGATGGGCCACGGCCTTGAGCTCGGCTGCAATGGCCTCGGTGGCGTAGTGGCGGTGGCCGGTGTCGAAGCCGCCGGTCTCTCCGTAGCCCGTGAGGCCGCCGTGCTCGACCGTCACCAGCAGGTGCTCCACGGCGCCCGTGGTGCCGCGGCTGATGGCCAGGGGCACGGCCTTGGTGAGCGGGAAGCGGCGCAGGCTCAGGCGCATTGAAGCTGGGGCGCTGCGTTCAAGCTGGCACGGCCCCGGCCCCGCGTCAGTCCGGGCTGGCCATAGCCGAAACTGAAGCCATGACGGCGACCCTCTCCCAGGCCAGCACTCCGGCCCCCCAGGCCCCCCAGGCGGGGCGCGGCAGCTACTGGATCACCACCTTCGGCTGCCAGATGAACAAGGCGGATTCCGAACGCATGGCCGGAATCCTCGAATCGATGGGCTACCGGGAAGCCCAGGCCGAGCTCGAGGCCGATCTGGTGCTCTACAACACCTGCACGATCCGCGATAACGCCGAGCAGAAGGTTTACAGCTACTTAGGCCGGCAAGCGCAACGCAAACGCACCAATCCCAACCTCACCCTGGTGGTGGCCGGCTGCGTGGCCCAGCAGGAAGGCGAATCGCTGCTGCGGCGCGTGCCCGAACTGGATCTGGTGATGGGGCCCCAGCACGCCAACCGGCTTGATGTGCTGCTGGCCCAGGTGGAGCAGGGCCAGCAGGTGGTGGCCACAGACGAGCACCACATCCTCGAGGACATCACCACCGCCCGCCGCGACAGCACGATCTGCGGCTGGGTGAACGTGATCTACGGCTGCAACGAGCGCTGCACCTACTGCGTGGTGCCCTCGGTGCGCGGCAAGGAGCAGTCGCGCCTGCCCGAGGCCATCAGGCTGGAGATGGAGGGCCTGGCGGAGCAGGGCTACAAGGAGATCACCCTGCTGGGCCAGAACATCGACGCCTACGGCCGCGACCTGCCGGGCATCACGCCGGAGGGCCGCCGCCAGCACACCCTCACCGACCTGCTGCAGTTCGTGCACGACGTGGCGGGCATCGAGCGCATCCGCTTCGCCACCAGCCACCCGCGCTACTTCACCGAGCGGCTGATCGATGCCTGCGCCGAGCTGCCCAAGGTGTGTGAGCACTTCCACATCCCCTTCCAGAGCGGCGACGACGACCTGCTCAAGGCGATGGCGCGCGGCTACACGGTCGATCGCTACCGCCGCATCCTCGCGCGCATCCGCGAGCGCATGCCCGATGCCGCGATCAGCGCCGATGTGATCGTGGCCTTCCCCGGCGAAACCGACGCCCAGTACCGCCGCACCCTGGCGCTGATCGAGGAGATCGGCTTCGACCAGGTGAACACCGCCGCCTACTCGCCGCGGCCCAACACCCCCGCTGCCGACTGGCCGAACCAGCTGAGCGAGCTGGTGAAGGTGGAGCGCCTGCGGGAGCTCAACGCGCTGGTGGAGAGGAAAGCAAAAGAACGCAGCGCCCGCTACGCCGGCCGCATCGAGCAGATCCTGGTGGAGGGGATCAATCCCAAGGATCCGGCCCAGGTGATGGGCCGCACCCGCACCAACCGGCTCACCTTCTTCCCCGGCCAGCGGTCCGACGGCACGGCCATCCAGCCGGGCGAGCTTGTGAACGTGCGGATCGAGGAGGTGCGCGCCTTCTCCCTGAGCGGCAAACTGGCCTGAGTTTTGCCTGGACCGTCCACGGCGGTCTTCGAGCGGCCCGATGCCTGAGGTCTCCCCCCACGCCCCCTCCAGCCCTGGTCCAGTCCGCGTGGGCCTGGTTTTCGGCGGAGCTTCCGGGGAGCACCCGGTGTCGATCCGCTCGGCTGCCACGGTGCTGCGCGGCCTGCAGGGCGGTGCCAACGCCAGCCGCTATGCCGTGAACTGTTTTTATATCGACACCGCGGGGCGCTGGTGGGGCCCCGAGCTGGCCGCCGCGGTGCTGGCCCAGGGCACTCCGGCCAGCCCCGAACAGCTCGCCGCCGCCCTGCAGCAGGGGGGGCTGCCCGCCGAAAGCCGGGGCCTCGGCGCCTTGCCGGCCGGGGCCACGGAGGTGGAGGTGTGGTTCCCGGTGCTGCACGGCCCCAACGGCGAGGACGGCACGATCCAGGGACTGTTCACCCTGATGCAGGTGCCCTACGTGGGCTCCGGCGTGCTCGGTTCGGCCATGGGCATGGACAAGCAGGCGATGAAGGCCGCCTTCGCCGCCGCCGGCCTGCCCCAGGTGCCCTACGCCTGTGTGAATGCGGCCGAGCTCTGCGGCGATCCCGAGCCGCTGCTGGAACGGCTGGAGGCCCAGCTGGGTTACCCCTGCTTCGTGAAGCCCGCCAACCTGGGCTCCTCGGTGGGGATCAGCAAGGCCCGCAACCGCGACGACATGCTGGCTGGGTTGCGGGAAGCCGCCGCCCTCGATCCCCGCATCGTGGTGGAGCAGGGCGTCACGGCCCGCGAGCTGGAATGTGCGGTGAAGGGGGGCGGCGCCGCACCCCTGCAGGCCTCCGTGCTGGGCGAGATCTGCTTCGACGCCGACTGGTACGACTACGACACCAAGTACAGCGACGGCAAAAGCCACACCGTGATCCCGGCCCAGGTGCCGGATGGGATCAGCGAGCGGGCGAGGGCGATGGCGATCGAGGCCTGCCGGGCCGTGCACGCCCAGGGGCTGGCCCGGGTGGACTTCTTCTATTCAGAGGCCAGCGGTGATCTCTGGCTCAATGAGATCAACACCCTGCCGGGCTTCACCAGCCAGAGCATGTACCCGATGCTCTGGGCGGCTTCCGGTGTGGATCTTGAGCAACTGGTAGCCGAACTGGTGGAAGGGGCGACACAATGCCACTCCCAGATTCCCCCGGGGGGGCCATCGGCATGAGTCAGGGCCTGCTGTGGTTGCCACTGCTGCTGGTGTTCGTGCTGCTCACGGCCCTTGGCTGGCTGGAGCGGCGCAGGCAGCACCTGTTCCGCGAGTGGGCCAAGGGCGCGGAACTGGCCAAGCTCGACAGCTGCGGCGCGGCCCGGCTGGTGGACGGAGTGCTGAGCTGGAGCAGCTTTGAAGCGGGCCAGCTCAAGCCCGAGGGTGACTTCGTGATCAAGCAACTGGAACTGGTGGAGCTGCTGGCCCTGCGCTCCGGCGAGGCCCCCCTCACCGAGGAGGCCCAGGGGGCCTGCCGCCTGCGCCTGGTGGGTGGTGGAGTGCAGAAAGACCTGCCCTTCGCCGACGCCGAGCGGGCCCGCCGCTGGATCGGCGAGCTGATGGCCCGCTCCCGTTGCGAGCTGTGAGCCAGGCCCGTCCCCTCTCGCCGGGCGCTGAACGGCGCCGGCAACTGCGCCTTCAGCAGCGCCAGGAGCGCCTGCGCAATGCCTGGCGGGTGCTGGTGTTCCTGGGTTTGGCCGGTGGCCTGGGCTACGGCTTGCTCAGGCTGGGCTGGACCCTCAGCGGACCAGAGCAGGTGGAGGTGATCGGCAGCCGTCAGGTCACCACCACCGAAGTGATCAGTGCCGCCGACATCCGCTTCCCCCAGCCCCTGCTCACCCTCGACCCCCGCCGCATCGCCAGCGGCCTGGCGGGCACGCTGCCGGTGGAGGAGGTCCGGGTGAGCCGGCTGATGGCCCCTCCGCGGCTGCGGGTGGTGGTGGTGGATCGCCAACCGGTGGCAAGGGCCGAACGCCTGAGCCCCCAGGGCCTGGAACGGGGCTATGTGGACCGGTTGGGCAACTGGATGACCGCCCGCCAGGGTCAGGGGCTGCGCACCGAGACCACCGACAAGCTGCTGGTGAAGGGCTGGCTACCCAGGCACCGCCAGGCCCTCACCGAGGTGCTCCGCCAGCGCGACGGACTGATCGAGGACATGCGCACCCTGCGCTTTGATCCGGCCGGCAGCATCTGGGTGGACAGTGCCAGCCTCGGAGCGGTGCGGCTGGGCCCGGGGGATGGACAGCTCCCGCAACGGCTGCAGGTGCTGGAACACCTGGTGGCCACCTTGCCCGCCCAGCTCAAGGGCAAGCGGCTGCAGAGCATCGATCTCACCGATCCCAACCAGCCCGAGCTGGCCCTGGTGCCCGGACCGGCCCCCGCCAGGCCGGCACCCACCAACCCCTGAGACTCCGGCCTGAGATTCCGGCCTCAGACACCATGGCTGGTGTGCTCAAACCCGCAAACGTGTGAGAATCGGAAGATAACAGTGCTCCCGGGCCGACATAATGCACGCGCAGATCAGCGGAGATCGCGCCATGGGCACTGACGGCCCAACTGCCAACGGTGCCTCACCGAACACCCTTCCCATGAGCCAGAGCCCCAGCAGCGGCATCGTCCCCAGCCAGTCAGCCCGGATCGAAGTGATCGGTGTTGGCGGTGGCGGCAGCAACGCCGTCAATCGGATGATTGCCTCCGACCTGCAGGGGGTGGGCTACCGGGTGCTCAACACCGACGCCCAGGCCCTGCTGCAGTCGGCCGCCCAGAACCGCACCCAGCTGGGCCAGAAGCTCACCCGTGGCCTCGGGGCCGGTGGTAATCCGGTGATCGGCCAGAAGGCTGCCGAGGAATCCCGCAATGAGCTGCAGGAATCCCTGCAGGGCGCCGACCTGGTATTCATCGCCGCCGGCATGGGTGGCGGCACCGGCACAGGGGCTGCGCCGATCCTGGCCGAGGTGGCCAAGGAAGTGGGTGCCCTCACCGTGGGCATCGTCACCAAGCCCTTCGGCTTCGAGGGCCGCAAGCGCCTGCGCCAGGCCGAGGAGGGGATCGCCCGCCTGGCCGAACACGTAGACACGCTGATCGTGATTCCCAACGACCGGCTGCGGGACGCCATCGCCGGCGCCCCCCTGAACGAGGCCTTCCGCGCCGCTGATGACGTGCTGCGCATGGGTGTGAAGGGCATCACCGACATCATCACCAGGCCCGGGCTGGTGAACGTGGACTTTGCTGACGTGCGCTCGGTGATGGCCGACGCCGGCACAGCCCTGCTGGGCATCGGTGTGGGTTCCGGCCGCAGCCGGGCCACCGAGGCCGCCCAGGCGGCGATGTCCAGTCCGCTGCTGGAGTCAGCCCGCATCGACGGGGCCAAGGGCGTGGTGATCAACATCAGCGGCGGCAAGGACATGACCCTGGAGGACATGACCACCGCCTCCGAGGCCATCTACGACGTGGTCGACCCCGACGCCAACATCATCGTGGGAGCCGTGGTGGACGAGCGGCTGGAGGGTGAGATCCACGTGACCGTGATCGCCACGGGCTTCGAGAGCGGCGCCGCCTACCGCCAGGAGCGTCCGGCTGTGAGCTTCGCCTCCGGTACGGCCTTCAACCCCGAGCCCCCCCAACCAGCCAGCAGCGGCAGCGGCGACGATCGCGGCGCCAAGATTCCCCCCTTCCTGCTCAACCGCCACGCCCGCAACGAGGAGAGCTGAGCCTCCCCTTGGGCAGGGCGGACGACCTTCCGGGCACTGGCTACACAGGCCCTGACCTCAACTGTGCCCCGGCATCGCAGGCCCTCGATCCAGTTGAGCTGGAGATTAATTGCCCTTGAGTTCAGATGAGCTGAATTGCGTTGCGCTGATATTGCCTTGAAGTTGACCCCAGCTGAGCGAGCCTCCACCGAGTGGGATCAGCTCGGATAGCACTGCACCCCGTTTTCATGGGAAGAGGGTGACCCGGATTCCACGCCTGCCTTGAGCATCCCGTGTGGCTGCTCCCTTCCGGTCCTGACCAGGTTTAGGCGTCAGGGCCGCGTGGGTCCGAGTCGGGACGATGCTAGCAATGCCTCTCCCTTCCCCCTCAGCCGTGCCTTTGCGCCCCGCCGATCTGGCCCGCCGCAAGCAGGCCGGGCTGCCGATCACGGTTCTCACCGCCTGGGATGCCCTCTCCGGGGCCCTGGTGGCCGAGGCCGGCGCGGATGCCGTGCTGGTGGGCGACTCGCTGGCCATGGTGGTGCTCGGCCATCCCACCACCCTGCCGGTGACCCTGGAGGAGATGCTCCAACACTGCCGGGCCACCGCCCGGGGGATGGCCAGTGTCTGCGCCCTGGGCCAGGAGCCGCTGCTGATCGTGGACCTGCCCTTCCTCAGCTATCAGTGCGGTGCCGATGACGCCGTGGCCGCCGCCGGTCGGGCGCTCAAGGAGAGTCCGGCCGCCGCCGTGAAGCTGGAGGGGGCCGAACCGGAAACCCTCACGGTGATCGACCGGCTGGTGCGCTCCGGCATTCCAGTGATGGGGCACGTGGGCCTGACGCCCCAGTCGGTGCACCAGCTCGGCTACCGCCGCCAGGGCAACGACGCAGCCAGCCGACTGCGGCTGGAGCGCGACGCCCTGGCCCTGCAGAAGGCGGGCTGCTTCGCCCTGGTGCTGGAGCACGTACCGCACGACCTGGCCGCCACCATCACCGCCCAGCTGGCCATTCCCGTGATCGGCATCGGCGCCGGCCCGGCCTGCGACGGCCAGGTGCGGGTCACCGCCGACCTGCTCGGCCTCACCCCCCGCCAGCCCCCCTTCAGTCCGCCGCTGCTGCAGGGACGCCAACTGGGGGTGGAGGCGCTGCGCCGCTGGATTGCCCAGCAGCAGCCAGCCGCGTCTGCCACCACTGCAGGAGCTGGGCCAGCACCCCATTGCTGAGGGCCAGGCCGGCCGGATCACTGAGCCGCCAGCGCGCCCCTTTCTCCAGCAGCAGCCCCCGCTCCAGCCAGGGGGCCAGCTCCTGGCGCAGCTCGGCCAGCGCGACAGCCACGGCGGCGCCATCCAGCCCCTCGCCCGCCAACAGCTGCGCCAGCCGCACCCCC
>Ga0207942_1000417_pt1 | contig 10806 bp, 8 predicted proteins | sample LakMenEpi12Oct12_FD_150687 | JGI IMG/M metagenome (GOLD analysis project Ga0207942, IMG submission 150687) | Freshwater microbial communities from Lake Mendota, WI - 12OCT2012 deep hole epilimnion (SPAdes) | ecosystem: Environmental > Aquatic > Freshwater > Lake > Epilimnion/Euphotic zone ... | reverse complement strand
CGCTCTTCGAGGAGATCGAAGCAACAGCACAGGTGGTTTGGCTAGAAGCGCAGAAGCTGCTGACAACTTCTTGCGTGGCACCGCTTCTGTTGGAGTTAATGCAAAGCCAGTATTTGACTTTTCGGAGGAAGGCGCAGGATGAATCTGTTCCTGCACGACATGAACAAGTCTTTTGGTGACTTGTACAAGGCTGTCAAGATTAACTTGGCGCCTAAGACTTCGGGGGCACCAGCAGACGCTGGTGCTCCTAAAGCTCCTGGCGCTGCTGGTGCTCCTAAAGCTCCTGGCGCTGCTGGTGGTGCTCCTAAAGCTCCTGGCTCTTCTAAGGCTCCTGGCGCTGCTGGTGGAAATCTAAAGTTTACAGATTGTCCGTTTGGCGGTGGTTCTGAGTGCCAAAAGCATGGCGGAAATGGTGCGCCTAGGCACAAAGTTGGCGGCAAAGAAATGCAGCTCCACCAAGAAGCCATGGCAAGCAAGACCGCTGCGAAAGAACCAAAAGCAGAAAAGCCAGAAGCCGAAGGTATTGGAGGCGTGGGAGAAGGTTCCTCATTGAGGAATAAGCAGCTGAGCGCGATTAGTTCTCGGGCCAAGAAGAAAGCTACTGGGCCAAAAGAAGAAGATATAGGCACTGCCGATACGCAGGAGATGCCTGCTACAGAGGGCAAACCCTCCTTGTTGGCTCCGTCTAGCTCTTTGCCCAAGACTCTGAATCTAGACGAGGATGACGAACCCAAAAAAGAAGACATAGGCACTGCTGACACGCAGGAGATGCCTGCTGTAGCTAGAACTGCTCCTGATCCCGCACGACGCAGGCAGGACACACCAAATCCCCTCTCGGCTGAAAATGCACCTGCAGATAGTAAGCCTATGGACCACTACAGGCTTGCTCAGGTGGCCAAAGAACTTGGTGACACAGAAGAGTCTGACAAGCATGAAAACCTGGCAATAAAGCGTACGGATGGTTGGACCTCCGAGCAGCACAAGGAACTAGCAGACCAATTAAAAGCTGAAGGCATGTCAGACTTGGCAGGTCGCCACTACTCTATCCACGAAAAGGTCAATGCTCCACCTGCCGAAGAACCGGCAAAACCTGCAGAAGAAGTATCTTCCGCGTCTACACCCTCCTCTGAGGCCAAAGAAAAGAACGCAGAGACTGGGGATAAAGCTAAGAAGCTAGCAGAGAAGCTGAAGCAAAAGAAGCAGAAACCTCAAAAGGAACCAGAAACCGAAGCAGAAAAGCTTAGGCACGAAACGCATACTGACAGAGCGAAGGACTTAGCAGAAGCTATTAAGTCCCACTTGGATAACAACACCGAGCTATCAGACAAGGACAGGAAAAGAGCTGAACGTGCCCATGCTATCAGCATGTTTCACTCCGACCTGAAGCACGTACCAACCGCTGCACATAAAGCGGAGCTTTCCGAGGCAGAGAAAGCAGCCAAAGAACTTGGCGTGCATGAATCATATCGAACTCCTGGTATAGCTGAACTGGACGACCTAGTTGAGAAGAAGAAACAAAAGGAAGCCAAGGCTGAGGCTAAGAAGCAAGCTGGAGAAGCCAAGGCTGAGGCTAAGAAGCAAGCTGGAGAAGCCAAAGCTGAGGCTAAGAAGCAAGCTGGAGAAGCCAAGGCTGAGGCTAAGGAGCAAGCTGGAGAAGCCAAGGCTGAGGCTAAGGAGCAAGCTGCTCAACCCAATGAGCCTGAGTCCGAACTAGACCACGCTAAAATGCACGACCACAAGGGCCGCGCTGAAACGTTGAGGGACAGCGTACAGTCTCATTTGGACAACAATCCTAACCTCTCTGATTCTGAAAAAGAAAAAGCAAGAAGAATGCTAGGTGCTCTTGAAGAGCATACAAACACGGATAAGGTGCCCAGCGCTGCGCAATCTAAAGCTTTGAAAGAGCTAGAGAAGATGGCTGGTGACATGAAAAAGCCTTACTCAGAGTCTGAGGAAGATGGTGGGGATGCAGGCGGTGGAGGTGGCGAGCCGCCCAACAGAACAGCAAGCAGTTCGTTGTTCCGTGACCTGCTGGATGCTGCGTCTTCGGGCTACGCAGGATCCGCAGGAATGGCACAAGCCGCAGTATCTGAGCGCGGGGCTGGCCAACTGGGTCAACAAACAGTAAACTATGGGATTACTGGTGCTATAGCTTCAGGGCATTCGTTATTGCACGGCGTAGGTAATATAGAACCAAGATACAAATCTCCATCCGTACCAAATGTCGGAGATATGGATGAACAAGCTGCTGAATCTGAGGAAGAGGCAATTGACGCACAGTCAGACGACGAGGACGAACCAGCGGATGAGCCTACAAAAGAAGTAAGTAAATCGCAAAAGCAGGCAGGTCAACGCATTTTCCTTAGATAGGTGGCAGGAGTCGCTGCATGAATCTGTATCTAGATTTGAACAAAGCTGTACAAATACCTTCTACAGGTACTGACTCTGTTACAGGAGCCAGAGCAGCGCGTTCTTACGAAGAGTCGTTCACCAGGCACAGTTCTGGTGCTCTGGGTGGTGACGCGTCTCCGGATGACCCGGATGTTGGACGCAAATGGCGCAAGGCAGAGCAAGGAGATCCAGAGTCACTAGATGCCGAGTTAGAGAAGGACCGAGAGAAAGACTCACAGATTGCACAGGAACGTGGAATAGTAGTTAGAAAAGAAGAAGTTAAAGACACTAACAAGGCACTGGAGATACTGAAATCTCTTTCAGGTGATTTACACGAACAGCTAGCCTACTATATGCCAAATGAACGGGAGGTTGAGTACCTGACTGTGGTTAAAGGCAATTCTGTGGAAGATGTGATGAAGGGTTATGTCAGAATTTCTGGCTACGAACGTGCCAGGTTTAACGAATGGCTGCATACTAGGCTCATGTCTTCGATACACAAATTGGTGGTTAAATGACTTCGCTTCCTGACTACACGCAATGGGTAGAGAAGGTGTCTGAGTGGAGAGACGCCACCAGCATGATACCTGCTGTGGTTCACGATGAGATAGTGAAATCTAAGCTTGACCCAGCAAAAGCTAAGCAAGGTCCTCGTTCGCTTGTATTCGACCCACTGTCCGTCCAGTTCGCGATGGGTTACAAGGATCGTAGGTATTCACTTACCTACGAAACGTTAAAGCGTATACCCACGCAGCTTTCTTTGATTGCTGCAATCATACAGACTAGGTGTAATCAAGTAGCCTCTTTCGCTGTTCCGTTTAGGATGACTAAGTCTCTTGGCTTCGCCATCAAGCACAAGAATCCTGCGCGCCTAACCACGAAGGGTGAACGCGAGTTCATACAGAGCTTGGAATCCTTCATCTATCAGTGCGGGGCACCTGATCCGAATCCGCACAGTGCAATCATAAGAGATGATTTCGAAACATTTTTAAAGAAGCTGGTCAGAGACTCTCTCATGTTTGACCAGGCTTGCCACGTAGCTGGTACGCAAGTAACACTTGCTGACGGTACGACCAAGTCCATTGAGGACATAGAGGTAGGAGACATCGTAATCTCGCACGACGGAAATCCCCACAAGGTATTACACCCTACACAGCGATTGTTTACTGGAAATCTGTGTACAATCAAATCTAGGGGCGTTGCTGTCACTGCCACAAGTAACCATCCTTTGTTGGTGCTAACCAACAAGCAGGCACACTTAGCGCAACAGCACGTTGACCATAAGCCTGAGTGGATTCCTGCAGGTGACGTAACAGTTGATATGTACCTAACCTACCCCAAGGTTAAACTTCCTACTACTTGCCATTCTTCATTTAGCCCATTTACGCACGATCTGTTTGATGATTCTTATTTTTACATAAGAGTTGACGACGTCACAACGGAAGCGGTCGAGAGTCACCCAGTCTACAACATGGAAGTAGAGGACACGCACAGCTATATAGCTAATGGTTACGTGTCTCACAATTGTTTCGAAATTGTACCAGATCGCAAAGGGCAGCCTTACGAATTCCTAGCTATTGACGCGTCTACTATTCGGCTGGCAGCCAACAACTTAGACATGTCTTTTTCCACGGCAAATAGGCTGAACAACAACCTATACACAGGAATTAGTCCAGCCGCTAATCAAGCGTCACCGTACAAGACCCTTCAGGTTAGAAATCCAGAAACCCAAGACGTACCTTCATATGTGCAAATCATAAACGGACAAATACGTAACACATATACGTACAACGAACTAGCTTGGGGTGTAAGAAACCCAAGAAGCGATATCTACATTCAGGGTTACGGCTACGGAGAGCTTGAGCAGCTAGTAACTACGATTACTGCTCATTTGTATGCAGAGGAATACAATCGAAGGTTCTTCATGCAAGGGTCTGCACCTAAGGGCATACTTAACTTCAAGGGAGACAACTTAACTCCTGACCAGCTTGAGGCTTTCCGACGTCAATGGAGAGCCAATCTTGAAGGCACAGAAAATTCTTGGCGCACACCAATTCTGCAGACGGAACAAGGAGTGGATTGGATCAACCTACATCCTTCGAATCAAGAAATGGAGTACGGTCAGTGGATGGAGTATCTACTTAAGCTGACTTGCGCTGTTTTCCTAATAGACCCAGCAGAGCTAAACTTCGACATGCATGGAGGAGTTCAGCAAACACCTCTATTTGAGTCTTCACAAGAATGGAAGTTAAAGGCCAGTCGTGATCGTGGCCTAAAGCCCATGCTTCGCTTCATAGCAAAGCTAATCAACAATCATGTAGTTTCGAAGATCGACGACCATTTCATGTTCGACTTCATGGGGCTAGATGAACTTACGGAGCAGGAGAAGCACGAGCTTCGCAAGGAACAAGTAAGCACGTATATGACCCTGAACGAAATCAGAAGGGCTGAAGACCTTCCTGATGTTCCTGACGGTGACATAATTCTTAACCCAACGTATACTACTGCACAGCAACAACGAAAGCAGTTGCTAATGCAGCAGCAACAGCTGGCTGCGTCCAGCGCAGCGCCTGCTGCACCTCCCCCAACTGAAGAAGAAGCGCCACAAGCGCAGAGCGGCAATGAGCCTTCTCCCGAAAAGCAACAAAACAATCAAGGTCCCCAGTATGCTGACAGCTTCACAAAGTCTCTTAAGGTACTTGAGATAAACCTCGAAGACGAATCAGAGTCTTGGATAGACATCTACCGGGGCTCAAAATGACATATTTGTACCTTGAGAAGTCCAGCAGAGAGCTTCAGGACCGCATCGACTTTCAAGGTCTGTCCATAGCTATAGAAAACAGAAAAGGAACCGTTCGACACTGGTACGACCCAGCTTCTGGAGAGCACGGAACTACAAAGATGAAGTATCCATATGGGTACGTTCAAGGAACTCTTGGCTTGGATAATGATGCGGTTGATGTGTTTGTCGGGGAGAATAAAACGTCCACAAAAGTGTTTGTGATTACACAAATGACTAGACCTGAGTTCAGAAAGATAGATGAACAAAAGGTAATGCTGGGATTTGACAACGCCAAATCTGCAAAAGCTGCATATTTACAGCACTTTAACGACCCCAGGTTCTTTGGTGATATGCAAGAGCTGACCTTGGATCAATTCAAGGAGAAGCTAAAGACCCATAGGGGAGAATTAATCAAACACTTGTATCTACGTGATGTATCTGCTACTATTCAGCGTATGCCTTTTGCTAGTGAGAAGCAGCGGCGCTGGATGTGGGCTAATGAGCCCGAAATGGCGAGAGAGTGGGAGACCCACAAGTCTTCCTGCAGCCATACTTCTGATGACGTCTGTAAGAATTGCGGAGGAACCTCTGTGTCAAAATCGGCTGAAACTATTGAGATTTTGAAGAGCTTGACGAGCAGGATGTTGACAGCATTTGCTCCAAGACAAAAGAACACTTCTTTGCCTGTGGATTCAGGCGAGGAGGTCACGGAAGTCACACTATTTGGTCCGCAGGTAGCTCAGGCACTGCACAGAAACAGGCCGTTTGAAGAGCCTATTGCACCAACCGTACGAGTCGCCGCACCTTTCCAGTCCGCTTCTCCTACTTCTCCAGATTTCATGACGTCTTGTAACTCTTGCGGCTATACACACAAAAGCCTGAGTGATTGCCCTCGTTGTGATGCTATCCGGAGTCAGAACCGAGAAGCAACACCAATCTGGAGAAGGTGATTCATGTTATATTTGCGCGCAGAGTTGCTTTCTAAGTCAGAGGAGGACGGAAAGCCTAGCAGCGGAGCTGACTCGGGAAAACCCGTGTCGGCTAAAGGTCGCTTCGAGCATCGAGGAGGCAAATATGCTGCGCGAGTACAGATTGGTTACGAAAAAGACGGGTCTCCTATGTACCGTTACTTCGCTACCGAGGAAGACTATCAAACTTACCTAAGCCGTAAGGGAAGGTCTAAAGAAGCTAAAAAGCTGGAGCGTAAAGTTAAGAAGGAGCACAAGGAAAGCTCGGAAAAGCAAGGAAGACTGGTTGTGGACCAGCCTGCATCCAAAGAACCTGGTCTCCTAGCTACTACTAAGAAAAGCTTTGCATTGTATGTGAGGATTTGAACATGTCGCATTTTCCAAGGTATCCAGTACGCTTTTTAGAGGGCAATTCCGAGCTACTTAAGAGTATGGGTGAAGTTTTATCGGGAGGACGACCCGGAGAAGGCACAGACTACGTTCCAACAGAAACTGCGGTCGAGGCGTCTACGATCGAACAGCAATACCGGGCACCTGTGGGTCGCGTCAACGGTAACGAAGTATTCCGTAGATACCCAAATGGCGACTTGGATTTAGACAATGCCAAGCACGTGGTAGTGGATATAATTCACAAGGTAAAGGACAAAGGGGACTTAACTGAACTTGAAAAGCTCATACTCGGATGTTTGTTCCCCCTGATGTTTCCCTTCGTGGATTCGCGACTGGCCGCTTCCCTTACCTCTGTTCAGCTGCGGTTGGTACCTTGGGAGTGTGCGCTCGTTCATCAGCTAGTAGCTGACCACCTGACGGCAGAGATGAGCTACAATGCTGGCATTGGCGGTGGCGGTGATCCCGGCAGAGCCCAGACGAGGTCTTGATGAAGATTCGTACGAATCTAAATCCTAGTCAGCTTAAGAGTGTTGGCCTAGGGTTGCAGAAGTTGGCGGAAGCTCAAACTAGCGAAATCGTTGCAGAAAACCCTGCGGAGCAAGAAATATTTCGGCAAATAGATGCTATGTTCGATGTCATGGCTAACAGCCTACAAGATGAAGTGTCTAGAATCTTGTTAGATAAGGAAGACTGATATGAGCAACTGGTCACCAAAGCCTCTACGCCCTGCGGCTGTTAACCCTCTTTTTGTAATGGTGGAACATGAGACCGTAGTAAAGGGGCTATCCCCCATGCAACGGCAGCGCCTGGAGGACGGTACGCCCCCTACGCGAACAGGCCACACCGCTTTAAGGCCAGCAGACCCTGCGTTGACCCTTCGCGCAGATTTGGCTAAAGGGTCGTACGCAGAGAGTCTAGAGCGTAAGAATCCAAAGCACGGTACTCCAAGACAGGATCCACAAGAGCCTCTTGGTGTAATCAAGTCGTATCTAGAGAAGGCTAAGGTCGAAGTAGCGGAAGATGAAGACGATGAAGACGACGAAGACGACGAAGACGATGAAGACGACGAAGACGAAGATACGCAAAAAAGCAATAACACGTACACAAAGCCAGAGCTTCGCGAAAAGATAAAGCGACAAGTAATGGCCGGATCAGATGGTGGCAAGCCCGGACAGTGGTCTGCTCGTAAAGCACAGCTGCTAGCACAGAAGTACGAAGCTGCAGGTGGCGGGTACAAGGGTCCGCGTACGAAAAAGCAAAGATCACTGTCTAAGTGGACAGATGAGAAATGGACCACTTCAGACGGTAAGCCTGCGGAGAGGTCCGATGGGTCTATGCGTAGGTATCTTCCAGAGAAGGCTTGGAAAGAACTTTCCGCTAAAGAAAAAGAAGCAACAAACAAGAAAAAGCTTGAGGGCTCAAAAAAGGGCAATCAGTTTGTTGAAAACACGGAAGCAGCAAAAGACGCAAGAAGAGAGCACACCCAAAAGAGCCTGAATCTATTTCACGATGCAATAGGACGCCTGCAAGAGACGTTACAGAAGTCAGCCGCCAAGTACGGGCACATAAACTTCAAGCCACCTGAGTCTGTTGCCGCCGCAGCAGCAAGGGGGCTTGAGTACAGGAAGAAGGCAAGCCCTTCAAACCGTGGAGGGTTAACACCCGAGCAGGCTAGCAAAGAGGGCATAGGTTCGGGCGTGCAGCGCGCGGTCAACTTGAAGAACAGAGATGCAGTAACGCCAGAGACCATATCGAAAATGGTTGCGTTTTTCTCAAGACATGCGAAGAATAAGAGCGTTTCACCTGAAAACAAGAGTGAGCCATGGAATGACAAGGGATTTGTCGCATGGCTGCTCTGGGGTGGCGACCCAGGAAAAGCCTGGGCAGAAAAGATAAAAGCTCAGATGGATCGAGCTGACGAGAGCGAATGATCCACGAAATAGCATATGGCAATTCCCAAGAAGATAAGGGAGCTTAGTAGAGTTGTTAAGCTTCATTCAAACTGGCTTGTCTACGCCACTCTGGGAGAGTCTGCGCTAACCAAGGAAGAAATAAAGGAGCTTGAACAGTATGGTCGGCTCCCTATGGGTAAATCCTTGGATTTGGTTAATCGTTCTTACGTTCTTGGCAGAATGAAAGCACTGCTAAAGCGTGCCGAATACAAACAAGTTTCCTACGAAGCCGCAGTAAATGAGACAGAGCGCTTGACACTGTCTCCTCTGGAAGAGCTAGTAATTGAACAAGCTAGATTGAAGGCTGGCTCATACCTCAAGAATCTAGCTACCGAGATAGGCAACGGCGTATTCGATTCTCTAGCGGCTTCTCTCGGCACAGTTATTACTGAAGCTACTGTTCGGGACATTGTTGCCAACGAGATAGAACTGGGGCTGCTCCAGAAGAAGACTTCACAAGAGGTCGCATCTTCGCTAGCAGCAAAGCTTCAAACTGGTCCAAAGAAGAATTGGAAGAGAGTAGCCCAAACAGAGCTACACAGGGCCAAGATCGCAGGTCACGCGCAGGCCATAGTCAACAAGATAGATGTTTACCAGCACAGTGCTGGAGCTGACTCTCTTGTAAGCGTAGTTCCTGCTCCACAATGTTGTGCAGACTGTACTGACCACTATCTAGACTCCAGTGGAAGTCCTAAGGTTTTCAAGCTTGCTGACTTATTGGCAGCTGGTAGCAATGACACTGCTTCTCACACCAAAAAAGCAGGCAAACATCTTCATTGGAAGACCACACTTCCTCCGCTTCATCCGTCATGTGGATGCCAGCTAGTCTACATCCCGCCTGGATATGGATGGTCTGCAGGCAAGCTTTCTCTGCTGCAAAAGTCTTTGTTTGAAGACTATATCCAAAAAGCACGCAGCGGCGTAAGCGGCGGAATTTCGTCTACGGTTAAGCCTAAGGGCGCACCTTCGCAGCGGGTCGAACGTGGGATCCCGTCCCAGCCTGGAGCAGCAGCTCCTGGCAACGTGGCAGGTCCTGGAAGGCCTTCTAGCAACCCTGCCACGCCGCCAAAGCCGCCTGCACCACCTGGTGGCGGTGGCGGTGGAAACATAAAGTATTCAGAATGCCAGTTTGGTGGTGGTTCTGAGTGCCAAAAGCATGGCGGAAATGGTGCAACACAACACAAGACTGGAGGAACTATTTTCCGGAAGCATCAAGAGGCTATTGCACGAGGAGCGAAGCCACGTACCGAGGCGGTACAAGAAGAACAAAAGCAGCAGCAAAAAGCACAAGCCACTGCTTACGACAAACAAGTACACCCTAAGGACGTGCTACTGACTCACCTGTCGGAGGGAGAATTTTCCACAGTAAAAGAACTTGGAAAAGAAGAAAAAGGTGCGAATATTTCGTACAAGGCAACTATTGTAGGTAACGGCAGTGGTTGTATGAAACCACCTCCGTCTTTTCCAGAAGACGCGTACCGTCCTAGCGCTGCAGGTATACCAGACGGCATATCCACTACACCTAAAAATCGCGGACAACACAGTGAAGTCGCGGCTCATCACCTAGCAGAAAGCCTTGGATTAACTGAACACGTACCTCCAACAACTTTGCGTCACGAAGTTGGGATGGGGGAGGGAATGAGCATACAGCACTGGCAGGAAGGTAAAAAGACAATCGAAAAACTGCGCGAAGACAACACAGAACTTAATGCTCGCATAGACGCGGTTTCGAAGGGTTACGGCGACGTTACCGCGATTATATCTTGTGTTCCTGAGGAACACAGAGATAAGGTGGAGACAAAGCTGCGTGAAATTGCTGTGCTTGACATCGTTCAAAACAATAATGATAGGCACTATGGTAACCTGGTCTTCTCAGAAGACTTGTCAGACGTGCGAGCCATAGACCACGGATTGTGTTTCGGCGCAGGAATGCAAGGGCACAAGAACACCTTAGCAAACGGATTTCAAAAGTACCATAAAGATGGACTGACCGTACCGGACCACTTGCTTACGCAGTTTAAGGCTCACAGCCTCGCAGATACTGAACGTCACCTGGAAAGCAAAGGAATATCAGACTGGCAGATAGCACAGACACACCTCAGAAAGAAATTCATAGCGCATCTTCAGGACACGCACGGACAAATTCCTATGCAGGCAACTAGGTCGGTTGTCTACGGCGCCGCTCTTTCCGATTCTGCTTCTCCAACATCGGATGCCAGGCATGGTGCTTTTGGTTGGTCAAAGGAAAATAGGATAAAAGAGTTTCTTGACACCGACGCAGAGGGACAACTGCCAGATCAAGTTTTTTCTAGCTTTGCTAAGC
>Ga0207942_1000410_pt1 | contig 10943 bp, 16 predicted proteins | sample LakMenEpi12Oct12_FD_150687 | JGI IMG/M metagenome (GOLD analysis project Ga0207942, IMG submission 150687) | Freshwater microbial communities from Lake Mendota, WI - 12OCT2012 deep hole epilimnion (SPAdes) | ecosystem: Environmental > Aquatic > Freshwater > Lake > Epilimnion/Euphotic zone ... | reverse complement strand
CTGGGCCTGAACCATTAGGACTTCCAGCGACATTACCATCTCCGCCTTTTCCGCCGCCACCATTAGTAGCGCCAGCGGGGGTTTGTCCAGCGCGTCCAGCACTGCCTCCGCCGCCAAACCAAAATGTTCCGCCTATATTTTGACCGCTAGAAGTTACAGAGCCAATAGTGCTATATGTTGTAGTTCCTTGACCACCAGCGCCCGCACCAGGGGCTATTGCACCTGCCCCGCCTGTTGCGCCAGCGCCGCCTCCACCACCGCCGCATACATCAGAAGAAGAAGAACCAGTAAAATTTCCTGTTCCTCCACTATTTCCTTGAGTCGGTACTGCAGGACTTTGAGAAATATAACCACCAACGCCCTCACTTTCGCCATCATTTATGTAGTAACTGCCGCCACCACCTGATGATCCTCCTGATTGACCTACTAATCTTGCGTCATAACCTGCACCGCCGCCGCCTCTGCCGCCGCCAGTTGCCGTTATTGAACCAATAACAGAAGCATTTCCATTTGTTGTACTTGGGCCACCAGCACCAACGGTTACTGATAAATTTGAACTAGATGATTGAGAAGTTGCAAATATAATTCCGCCTGCTCCGCCTCCACCGCCCGCAGTGTAAACAACTGGCAACGAAGATGTTTTAGACCAACCACTTCCGCCTCCGCCTCCGCCTGCAATAACTAATGCATCAAAAGTAAGCGCTTTGCCAGTGATGCCTAAAGTTCCATTATCAGTAAATTTGCGGTAATAATAAGTTGCGTCAGAGTAAAGAGTGCCACCTGTAACAACAGGCTTACCCACAACAGATGATCCAATGAGGCCGCCCAAAACGCCGCTCATACCGTCAAACTTCCATTTCCAGTAAATTTGTAATAAGTAAAACCGCCAGTTTCATAGCGGGTTGGTGAACCAGTTGTTGCACTGGCAGTGTAACTTCCCGTGGCTCTTAAAATAACTATTCCGCTTCCGCCGTTACCGCCGCCGCCGCTATCAAATGGCCCAAAAACAGTACCGCCTCCGCCGCCACCGCCTGTTGAACCTGCGGCTGAAAATCCATAATAATTGCCTCCGCCCTGGTATCCATTACCGCCTCCGCCGCCACCGCCTACGCCAAGATAACCACCACCGCCGCCGCCTGCATAATTGCCTGACACTCCTGATGAGGTTGCACTTGCCCATACTGAATAAGCACCAGTTGCCCCACCGCCGTTACCACCTATCGCGTTATTGCCACTGCTACCACCACCACCGCCTGCACCGCCACCGCCTGCACCTCCTGATGCTGACTCACCTGAACAACTGCCGCCAGCGTTACCCTGTCCTGAAGTTCCTCCGCCGCCTCCGCCAGTTAGCGAACTTCCTCCGCCACCTGAACCACCTGATTGACCCGCACCTGATGTACTTGGAGATTGCGCTCTACCGCCACCGACTGCGGTTGTAAATCCTGTTACTGATGAGTTTCCACCGTTTGTTGAATTGGTAGAATAACGGAAGAAAAATTCATTATTCCAACTGTAATTATCAGCACCGCCTCCGCCACCAACTGCAACTGTTAAAACTGTGCCGCTGTTTAATGATTGTGTTGCGCTTACAACTCCACCAGCACCGCCGCCACCGCCGCCATATTGATAATTACCACCACCAGCGCCGCCGCCTCCGCCTGCAATAATAAGGCTTGTAAAACTTATTGCAGGAGGTTTACCAACTGCCGCAATTACACTGCCTAGAACACCACTCATTATGTAAGTCCATTGCCACTGATAATCCATGATGTAGAAGTAATTTTAACGGCTGTTGCAATACCAAACGCTGCAAGTGTGCGTGAACCTGTAGTTCCTGTACCGGCCAAAATTAAAGTGTCAGTTGTAATTGCAATAGTAACTGTTGTGCCAGTAGCAGCAATAAATACAACTGTTGTACCAATTGGGTAAGCAACTGATCCGTTAGCAGGGATAGTAACTGTACGGGTTGCAGTTGAATAAATATGTTCTCCAGCGTCCGCTGCAACTAATGTGTATGAACCAGTTGTTGCCGCTGCGCTTTGCGGAATTCCCATATAACCAACACCTCTTGAAGATGTAGTTGTTGTTGCGTCTAAAACAAGACCTGTAACAGAAGTAGTAAAGTTGTTTGCGCCAGTCCAGGTGTTGTTTGTACCTAGAATATCTGCACCTGAAATACCTTGAGTACCAGTCAAACCTTGAGTACCGGTAGTTCCCTGAGCGCCAGTTAATCCCTGCAAACCTTGTGTACCCTGGCTACCAATTGTTCCTTGCAAACCTTCAGTGCCTTGAACGCCTTGTGTGCCTTGCGATCCTGTTAATCCCTGCGCACCAGTTATACCTTGTACGCCCTCCGTTCCTTGCAAACCTGTTGTGCCCTGGATACCCTGCGTTCCAGTTGTGCCCTGTGTGCCAGTTGTACCTTGTGCGCCAGCGGCTCCCGCTGTGTAAGCATAAGCAAGAGAATTCCACGCGGTTACGCCATCACCCAACTTAAATTTAGATGTGTCGGTTTCAAGACCCATCTCGCCAGCGGCAAGTGTTGGATTAGCGCTTGTCCACGCGCTTGCTATGTCGCGGCGATTTTGTAAGCGTGATGTCATAGTTCTGTCCTTTTTCTATTAGTTAGAATGAAACCGTTGCTCCGCCAGCATCAATTGTATATGTCCATGATGATGTAGTCGCTATTCCTGAATTATAGATGATGTCTGTGTTAGGTGTGACATTTCCGCCATCTAAATAATTAACAATGTAGGCATTTGCGTCCTCACCAGTAACACCTTGAACACCTTGAGTACCAAACAAACCTTGCGGCCCTTGTAAACCTTGTACTGATTGCGTTCCTTGTGTTCCTTGCAGACCTTCAAGACCCTGTATTCCTTGAATTCCTTCAGTACCCTGAGTACCTGTTAAGCCCTGAGTACCAACTAAACCTTGCGAACCAGTTGTTCCCTGTGAGCCTGTAGTACCTTGAATACCCTGCGTACCTTGCGTTCCAACAATACCTTGAATTCCTTCTGTACCCTGAACTCCTTGAATACCAGTTTCACCAGTTGCACCTTGAGTTCCAGTTAATCCCTGAACTCCTTGTGTACCAGTAATTCCCTGTAATCCTTCAATGCCTTGAATTCCTTCAAGTCCTTGAGTACCAGTTGTTCCTTGAGAACCATTTAATCCGTTAGCACCCTGAGATCCAGTAACGCCTTGCAATCCCTCAAGTCCTTGAGTTCCCTGTGTGCCTTGTGTTCCGTTAGTTCCCTGGCTACCTGTGACTCCTTGCAATCCTTCAGTTCCCTGAGTTCCTTGCAGACCTTCTAAGCCTTGCGCGCCAGTCGTTCCTTGCGTTCCATCATGGCCCTGAATTCCTTGCACACCCTGCGTACCAGTAGTTCCTTGAATACCGTCTAAGCCCTGTGATCCTGTTTGTCCTTGAGAACCAGTTGTACCCTGAACGCCTTGCGTTCCTTGAATACCGTTTAATCCTTGAGTACCTGTTTGGCCTTGAATTCCAGTGAAACCTTGAGTTCCCTCAACACCTTGAATTCCTTCTACGCCCTGCGATCCAGTTTCGCCTTGAGCGCCAACAAGTCCTTGTGTACCTGTTGCGCCTTGCAAGCCAGTAATTCCCTGAGCGCCTTGAGATCCAGTAATTCCCTGAGATCCTGTAACACCCTGCAAACCTTCTGCGCCTTGAATTCCAGTAGTGCCTTGAATTCCCTGCAAACCAGTAGTTCCCTGCGCACCTGTCGTACCTTGCGCGCCAGTTGTTCCTTGAACGCCCACGCTTTGAGTAATAAGAGAAATGTTATGATTATTGGCAAAGTTTGTTGTGCCTGTTCCGCTTGAGTCTAAAAGTGCAACAGGAAAAGTGAAATAACTATTAGGAACATTTGTAGGTGTGCCGTTTACTTGCCATTCTTGATAATTGGCAGAGTCACTTCTATCTTGAATAAAGAAGATGTCACCATTTTTAATGTTTGCTAATAAGAAATCAATGTCCACATTTGCATCTGTTAAATGAGATACATAAATGTTTGTTGAGTTAATTTGTGTGGCATTATTCCATTTAATGTCACCAGCATTAGGGGGAGGTGTTTGTGAATTTGCTACCGCTACATAATCAAAAATAGATGATGATGTACCGCTTGCACCAGTATTACCCTGCACACCTTGAATACCATCTAAACCTTGAACACCCTGGCTACCAATAGTTCCTTGTACGCCTTGAGTTCCCTGCGCTCCAACAGTTCCCTGAATTCCATCAAGTCCTTGTGAACCTGTTACACCCTGAACACCAATAACACCTTGTGTTCCTTGCGCTCCATCTGCACCTTGAATACCTTCAGTTCCCTGTGATCCAGTTATGCCTTGAATACCCGTTGTGCCTTGCGCACCTGCAACACCCTGTAAACCTGTTAAACCTTGCGCGCCAATAGCACTCTGAATACCTTGTGTACCTTGAGCGCCTTCTAAACCTTGAAGTCCTTCAATACCTTGCGTACCTTCAACACCCTGCACACCAATAATTCCTTGCGCGCCTGTGTTGCCTTGAATTCCATTAAGCCCTTGAGATCCATCATGACCTTGAACGCCTTGTATTCCTTGCGCTCCTGTATTGCCTTGAATACCAGTTAAACCTTGAGAACCAATTGTTCCAGTTGTACCTTGAGAACCTGTCTCACCAATTGCTCCTTGTGAACCAGTTAAACCTTGAGATCCAATTGTTCCTTGTGATCCCGCTCCACCTGTAGTTCCTTGAACACCAGTAATGCCCTGAACACCTTCAATACCTTGAGAACCAATTGTTCCTTGTATTCCTGTTGCACCTTGAACACCATTAGTACCAGTTATACCTTGCGCACCGATTGTTCCCTGAACACCAATTAAACCTTGTGTTCCAGTTGCGCCCTGCGCACCAATTGTTCCTTGAGATCCTGTAAAACCTTGAGTGCCGGTTGATCCTTGCACACCAAACGCACCTTGAATACCTTCAAGGCCTTGCGCACCAGTTGTGCCTTGCGTACCAACAGATCCTTGTACACCAATTGAACCTTGAATACCTGTGTTGCCTTGAATACCTTGAGTTCCCTGACTACCTGCAACACCTTGCAAACCAGCGTCACCTTGAATACCAGTTAATCCTTGTGAGCCGGTAGTTCCTTGCGCACCAATTGTGCCTTGCGCGCCATTAAATCCTTGTACACCTGTAACACCCTGCGGGCCTGCAATACCTTGTGTGCCTTGTGCTTGATTAAAGCCACCGCCCTGTAAACCCTGTGTTCCTTGAACACCTTGCGCAGAAAAGTTTCCTGAAGGGCCTTGAATACCTTGAGCGCCTGGTTGCCCCGCAGGGCCAGGAGTAACAACAATAACATTTGGAGTTCCAACAGGGTTTGGATTGTTAAGAAAACTGTTTGGGTTGTATGTCATCTTGTCACCTCTGCATTTACATTTAATTCACCTTGAACAAGTCGTGTTTTCACACCAGTAGGTGATGTTATCTCTAAATCATAATAATACGGGCCTGCACTAATTGCCGCCGTTTGTGCCGCTGTTGCGCGAACTGCAAGCGTTCCACTAGGGCCATCAATTGTAATGCCACTTGTATCTGTAAGCGTTAAAACTGCAACTGTGTCATTAGGCAATGAACGCAACTGCATGCGGGCTGAGTAGTTTGTAATATCTACTGCGCTTAGTGCGTCTCCGCCTTGAATGTACAAACCAGTTGCAGGATTAGTAACTGTAAATTGCGTTGAAGTGCGTGAAGCAATGGTTACATTGCCTAAGTTGTATTGGCTAGGCAAAATGCCATCAATGTAAACAGTTTGTCCTGCGCTAAATCCGTTTTCTGCGGTGTATGTAATAGTTGTTCCATTGCCTACTGCATTTGTAATAGTTGCAGGCTGTGTGTACAAGAAATTGCGAAACCAATCAGCGCCTTGATCAATTATTGTGTTGTAATTGTCAGCCATTACGCTCCTTGTGCCACTTCAGACTTTGGGGCAATCATAGCGGTATTACATGCAGAACAATGTGTAAATGATTTAGGCATTGGCAGTCCGCACTTAGGGCAGTGATTAGCAATGGCGTTAAAGTAATTACTAACTGTAACTTTTCCTAATAGATCGCTAAAACCCTGCACCATTGCATCAATGCGGTCAGGTGAGTTTGGTTCATCTACAGTCCAGGTACACATCTGATCTTCTAACTCTGCAAACTCGCCAATGTGGTGAATACGCCCTTGCTCATACATAGCCGCTACCGGTTCTGCTCGCAATTTCTTACCCACATGCGCTCGCACTTCTCTGATTGGTAATGTTGGCCGTACCTGCTTCAACACTGCGCCCACCATGTCACCGCCCTGGTTTACTTCAACCAAAACAGCATCAGCCTTGTATGAGTCAAACAGTTCTACCGCCTTTGTAGCCCATTGCAGCGGTGATCCTCTAAATGAATAATCACCAAGCACATAACCCTGGCCATCAGAAGTAGATCCAACTACAACAATGCCCGTTTCATCTGATTTCTCTGAGTTAGTTACGGCAGGATCAACGCTTACAACAATGCGCGCCATAGTTGGGGCTGTTGCAATGCGTGTGCGGTCAATCAAGCCTCTAGTCCACAACGCGCCTTCAACATCATCAAGGATTTCTCCATAAAGTTCCTGGCGGCCTAACCGTGTTCCGTTGTAACGGGCTTGTAATTCCATCAGAGCGCTGGGGGCTAGATTTGCGGCGTTATCAAATGTGCTTCCCCTGGTAATAATCACTGAGCCATCTGTACGGCCTGCAAGCATGCGTATAAGGGCTGTAGAGCGGGGTGTGGTGGTAACAATAACCCGCGGTTTCTTTCCCAGGCGTAAGCCAAACTGCAACTGATCCCAGGCATCTTGATAACGCCATGCACCTAATTCATCACACCAAGCGCCATGATGCTGCGGGCCACGGAAACGCTCAGGGTTATCTGCACTAAATAGTTTTATGCGGCTACCGTTCTTGAGCAGGATCTCACCAATAGAACGGTTGTAGTTCTCAAGCATTTGGTAACGCTGCAAGATGGCAACAATGCCTGACTCACCTTCTGCGCATGTATCTCTAGCATCTGAAAAAGTAGGAGCAACAACAGCCCAGCGCGTAGCGGGTTGAACTATTGCTTGCCAGGCTATTTCTTCTGCGCCTAAGCGTGTCTTGCCAAATCCACGGCCTGCCATTGCAAGCCAAATGTTCCAATCACCTTCAGGCGGTAATTGTTCCTTTCGCGCCAGTTTGTTTTTCCATATCCACCGGCTCGCCTTAATCCGTGAGTTCTGTGATGGTTGCAATGTCTCCAATTGTTGAGGCTTCAATAATTCTTGCGACTCGTTCAACTTCTCTGTCCAAATCTGATCCGTCATAAGTAACCACCTCTGCTTGTACCTTCAATGGTGCATCTAATCCCAATAACTTTGCGCGTTTATCAATTACGCGTAGAACAAAATCTGCGGCTCTTAAATTACCGTTTACCGCAGGTTGCCAATATGTACGCTGCAAATTGTCTAAGCGATCTAGTTCCAGTTCACGGTGTTCTTCTATCGCTGCAACAGGGTGACGCATGAGAGCGCGCTTGTAAGCCTTAACGACACCAGCAATGCTCATGTCCACCATAGTTGCAATCTCACGCCACACATAACCTTCATGGCGCAACTCAATTATGGTTGTTTCTTTTTCTACCAAATCACGCGTATTTTCTACCATAATATGTTGATGTTAATGTTTTAAAAAGTTTCCTGCAAGTTGAAAGAACAAAACCCACACTCATCATTGAATGTGGGCTGTGTCCAGCACTCAATCCCCACGGTGGGGATCAGGTACGCGTAACTTATCTAACTCCTAGCGCCATTGCAACTACAGCAATAAACAAACTGAGAACAATAAAAAGCATTACTCCATCATAAGGTGTGTTGTTCATGGCTTACCTGTTCTTACAAGATTAAGACGCGCATCAAGCAATTCATCTAACTGCTCTGTAAGCATCTCTTTTTTGCGCCAATCCATGCGATTGCCGTATTCATCTGTTTTGAGCATGGCGTAAACATGACTTAGACATTCATCTATCTGAGCCACTGTTACTTCATCTTCAATAACGATCACATGAAGATGTTAGCCTTGATTACGCTCCTGGCGCTTTAAAAAGTAGTTTTCAACATCTGCTTTTGTATAGAACACATTACGGCCTGACTTCTGCACCCATGTAAGAGTCTTACGGTGTTGGATCTGTCGTAAGTTGTTTAATGTAATTCCCAAACGCTCACATACTTCAGCGGCGCTCATTAGATCATCTACCACGGTGCTACCTCCCTAGATGGTTGTGCTTTTGGCTTTCCTAATCGTGGAACTAAACCTACTTCTTTGGCAGCAATCTCCAAAGCAGTTTTCTCATTACCTTCTTTGTCGGTGTAACTCTTTTGTTCAAGATCGCCAACAACTAAAACACTGTCACCTTTTCTAAAAGTGTCTGCAACTGCTTCAGCCTTTGCGCCAAAAACAATTACTTTAAACCAACTTACTTCTCCATCTTTCCACTCACCATTAACTTGCTTGCGTGGTGTGTAGGCTAATGAAAAATTACAATACGCTGTATTGTTTTTTGAAAACTTTAGGTCAGGATCACTGCCTAAATTACCTTTTACGCTTATGTGCATTAGTCACCTTCCATCATTACGGCTTCAGTACCGTCATCTTGTAGTAATACAATTGAACCATCAGGCTTCACAAAAGGAAACTCATGTGGCTCTTTGTATGACGGCACAATCCAACCCTTTTGCTCTGCGCTTGCAGGCTTGAGGTGAATACTATCGGTTTTTAGATTATGGCAGCCGTGATGGATCAAGATAAGGTTAGAAACGGTGTCTTTGCCGCCCCTGGATTTTAGTTTGCGGTGATGCAGGGCCATATTTTCAATCAAGCCAGGGCCACCGCAGACTTCGCAATAGCCATTAGCCCTGTTAATTACGGTAGCAACAACCTTCTTATCAATCGCCATCTTCTTCTTCATCTTCCCATTCAGTAGGATCTACCGTAGGAAGATCAACCCGTAGCGGCAAGCCAAAAGGTGATGTGGTCATTAGTACCAACCTCCACGCATATCAGGGCCAGCCTGCTTTTTCCAAAATTCCCACGCGTTACAAGGTGTTTTGTAACGCTTATAGACATAGCGTAACCCAGCCTTGATTTGCGTGTGGGCATCTTTTGGCTTAAATGGGTACTTGTAATTGGCCCAGGTGCTAGGCAAAAACTGGAACAGCCCAAATGCGCCTGATGATGGATTAAGCGCATTTACGCGCCACCCACTCTCCTTGTAAAGCAATTGTTCCAAACAGGCAAACTGCTTTTTATGATCAGGGTAACTTTTCTTCAACATTGTGGCGGCAATAACTTTAGGTGGCATTTGATGCAACTCTATTTTTGGTGCTTGAGCCGCCGCAGGTGAAGCAAACACAATTCCTACCGCTAATGCGGCGCTTAAAAGGATTTGTGTTACACGCTTCAGGCTTTAGCCTTTCGCCAACTTTCTACACACTTCGCAAGCGGCGTTACCGTAAACCCAACTACCGCACATACAACGATTAACTAAACTGTCCATTGCTTTACCCCTCTCAGGTTATTTTTAGGACTGCTCTATTTTATAGCAAATTTCAGAGATTACAACGCCTAAAAGCGTCACAATAATTACGCTTGCAATAAACATCATTCTTCTTCCTGTCCTTCCAACTGTAAACGCATTTTAATTACATGTGCTTTGCTTAATCTCACGCCTTCTAAAAAGCCTATGTAGCGTTCTCTTTCTTCTGTGTCTAATTTGTTTTTAACATAAAGACTTTCTTGCCATACAGTCAAAGCATCTTCAATTTCTTGCAATAGTTTTTTTGTATGGTTTATTTGAAGTTCCAACAAACTTTGTTCTACTGTTTTGTAATCAATTACATTAAATTCACTCATTTGCCTACCACCTCATCAATCATTGCTGAACATGATCCATAACCTAAAAAGTTGCCTTGATCGCCTACATAACAAACATCAGCGGTTGCCGTTGTAAACCAAACTGTAAACGCCAACACTAACAACCAAATAACTAGCCAACCGCGTGTTGTGATTGAGTCCTTAATCTTCTTTTCCATTGCTTGCCTTCCTCCTAAAGTATTCATTTTTGCCGCACCACTCGCACTCGCTAAGCGGGCTGCCTTCTTCTGCTTCAAATACAATTACAAAATTTGCAGGTGAACCATAAGTTCCGCACCAAAAACATCTAGGATCGTTGCTTATAGACATTGTGGATCTGCGGGTTCATGTCAGCCAATTTATCTTGAATTAAAAACGCTACTTGTTCGCGTTGCATGCCATTGATCATTGACTGGCTTTTGTTAGGTGGAATTACAAAATCATTGTAATCAACCGTTATTTCTAATTTAAATTTCACTGATTAGTTTCCCCAATTCTTTAACTTTAATGGAGAAATACGGCGCTTGATCATGCGGCGTGAATTTTTTGTATCTACATAACGGTAAATGTTTACATCTCCGTCAATAGTAATTCCATAAACAGTCCACATTGCTTTGCCATTGATTGTTACATTAGCCCCAATTGTTGTGGTCATAATTAGTTACCTACCTTGAAATAAACACGGAGTACGCGTGTACCATTTTCGTTATACATCTCAAGGCAACCTTCGCCATTACCAAAATTAGCGCACATAACTTTTTCAGGATTTGCGTTCATAATTCTTTTAATGCGCTTTTGACCTGCAACAGAGTCAGCACCAGCATAATTGCCACCGCACCCACAAGCACAACCTGTTTTACCGTTGTATGTGTCTGTTGCGTTTTCTAACATTGTTTGTGTTGATAACATCTTTGCCTGCTTCCTTTGGGAGTCCGTCTCCCTTATATGGAATAAATTACGGCA
>Ga0207942_1000409_pt1 | contig 10945 bp, 12 predicted proteins | sample LakMenEpi12Oct12_FD_150687 | JGI IMG/M metagenome (GOLD analysis project Ga0207942, IMG submission 150687) | Freshwater microbial communities from Lake Mendota, WI - 12OCT2012 deep hole epilimnion (SPAdes) | ecosystem: Environmental > Aquatic > Freshwater > Lake > Epilimnion/Euphotic zone ... | reverse complement strand
AACTAATTCACATATTATGTATCTTGATAATAATATAAGTGGTTCAAATACAAATACTTATACAAGAGGAAATGGAACTGTTAGTGGGGCTCTTATTGGCCACGACCCAGAACAAGGAGCTGCAGGATATTTGAATGGATATGTTATGGGATATTTACAATATAATAGACAACTTACACAAGCTGAAATAGACCAAAACTTTGCAGTATTTAGTAGTAGATTTTAATAAAATAAAATGCCATCATTACAAGACATAGCAAAACAGATTAGTTCTTTAGCACAACTAAACTTACAAAGACAACCTACTCGAGCAATCGACACAGGCAACTTACTTCGTAAAGTTAAAGCTGCAAACACTCCTGCCAAAATGGTAAAGGAGTTAAAGACAAAAGATGATTATTCTTTTGAAATTGAATTAGACTATGCACCCAACGGAGCTGAGTATGGTGAATATGTAAATGATGGTACATACAAAATGGATGCAAGACCATTTGCAGATAATGCAATAAATGACCCAACAGTTCAGTCAATGTTAAATCAGTATTATGAGGAGATGGTTGACAAACTTATAGTCGGAAATATAGCATCAGAATTAGACAAATTTGAAGCAGAATATTAGTATCACATACTTTTACTGAAAAGGTGGTTTTTATATAAACATAATACATAATGGCTTTATCATTATTACAGACTCCTGCAAGTTGTTCATTTGCACAATCACCAATTATATTTTCATTAAGTGAAAGCAATACTGCTACAACAACATCATCTTCATTTCAATATGTAGGTGAATTATATTATTGGCAAGGTGCACCAAATGCATCTTCTTCGGTAGCAGATTATACAATTGCAAAATTTCCTAATACAGTCGGTGTTGGTCTATTTGATTTGAATAGAATAATCAATTCAACACTTACAGATTATGCACAACAAAATACTTCAAATGTAGTTTACTTTGCAGTTGATTTTTATTTTCAATATCTTTCAGGTAGTACATTTGTTACGGGCTCACACTTAAAATCTGAAACATATAAAGCAGTCGATGGATATGGAATATTTCCTGAATCTATTGGACAACAAATGCAGACTACAACTCCTTACTGGCCATTACTAACCGATGGGCCGGCAACACAATCTGCATTTTTAGATAATCAAGGATTGAGTGGAGTTTATGGTGGAAACATAGGTGCAACTACACCTACAAAAATAGTTTATACAGGTAATACAGGTACGGGTGATTTCACATTAACTGCAAATGTTAGTTCTTCTGGACAAATTCAACAATATCCTATTGCACCTTCTCAACCTGGTTTTCCATTATCTACAACAGGATTAACTTATTATACAGTTCAACCTTACAATGGTGCATCTGCGTTAGGATTACCAATAAGATATGATATCAATTGTGAACAAAAATATCCTAATGTAAGAATGAAATGGAAAAATCGTTTTGGACAATTTGATTGGTTAAACTTCTATATGGTAAGTAGACAAACATTCCAAACTGAAAGGAAAACTTATCAGCCACAATTAGGTACATGGGAAAGTTCCACATTATCTTATCAAAATTACGATACTGCGAATAGTGCATACATTGTAGATTCTAAACAAGGTTTATCAGTAAATACATTTTGGTTACCTGAAAGTTATAACGACATTCTAAAACAATTATTAGTAAGTGATGAAATCTATTGGATTTATAATGAAGCAACGGGTGCATTAAGACCTATGACTATTGTATCTCAAAATATAGTATTTAAAACAGGGGTTGTCGATAAACTAATTCAATATCAATTTGAATTCCAATACGGACAACCTTATAAATTAATTATGTAATGGGTATAATCAGTACACAAGCGTTTACTTTTAGATTAATAGCAAACGGAACACAATTAGACATATTTGATGATGAGGATATAAAATTATCTAATAATGTAACAGGCCTCTTTGACATAGGAGTTTTACCTGCTACATTCACTCGTCAGATATCTTTACCTGGAACAAAAGTTAATAATGCATTCTTTGAACATGTATATGATATCAGTATTGAAAATCCATTTTTATTTGCAACGAATATAAAAGTACCCGCATACATTGATTTTGATTCAATATATCTTATCGATGGTTATATACAACTTAACAAAGTAAATGTAATTGCAAATAAGTTTATTGAAAGTTATGAAATTACTTTGTATGGTACTCTTTCATCTTTTGCAAGAGATACAAATAGATTGTATTTAACGAATTTAACTTCTTTATCACAATATAACCATACTGCATCATTAGATAACATTTCAGCAAGTTGGAGTGGTAATCTTTTCAATGGTGATATAGTTTACCCCCTAGCAGATTATGGTAGTGGATATGCATTTACACAAGGTTCAGATAATTTATTTGGTATGGATGACCAGGATGGTGCATTGACAGTTCAAAACTTCAAACCAGCTATTAGAGTTAAACCTGTATTAGATGCAATCTTTGAAGAAGCAGGATATACTTACACATCTTCATTTATGAATCAACCATTTATAAATGATATGTATTTATTTTGTAATAACTCATTAAAATATCCTGAGTTTGCTGGTGTTGATTTGGAAACATATGGTAAAATAAAAGTAGGTGCAATATCAGGTAGTGGTATGACAGACATAACACTTGCATCTGGTAGTTGGACAACTTTACCTTGGTATAATGAGTTATCCGACCCACAAAACTTTTATACAAATGGTGCATATAGAGTTGAGAAAACGACTAACTTAAAAGGTGCATTAAATATAAATATAAATGTAAGTTGCTCGGTAAATAATATGCCAGGTACACTTACTGCGAATGGAACATGGCAAATAAGAATGCTAGAAACAGGTAGTTCAACTCCTTATTCTACACAAGCTGTATCATCGTATATTAATTTCTTTGACCAACTACAACAAAGTAGAGGTGCAACCGGTATCAATACAACATATGAATTAGGAAGTCAATTCAAATTCAATACTATACCAGCAGGTAATTATTATTTTCAAATAAGACAATCACCAAATAATCCACCACCAACTGCACAACCTCTTGTGACATTAGACCCAAAAGGGACAACTAAATCTTTTATAGAAATTAGAGAAGTAAATCAGGCAGCTGATGGTAGAGTGATGGATATACCTTCTAATATGCCATATGGTACAACAGGTATTAAACAGATTGATTTTATATTAGGATTGCAAAAGAAGTTTAATTTAGTAATTTATCCTAATAATACTAAACCTAATGAATTTATAATTGAAACATTTAATGAATGGTATAAAAGAGGTGAGGTAAAAGATTTTAATAAATACATTAATTTAGATGATAAGATAGAAGTAATTGCTGCAAATAACTTAGCAGTAAATAAACTAAACTTTGGTGATACATTAGACCAAGATTATATCTCTCAACAATTCAGTAAAGCTGCAAATAGAGAATATGGTAAAACATATTACATAGATACAACCAATTTTTATTCGCAAGGTACATTTGAAGTTAAAACTACATTTGCATCTGACCCATTGATAAGAATTGCAGGAACAGGATTATCAGGTAGTGTTTCTAATGTAAATCCAACACCTACTGCATTCTTTGCAGGTAATGTGAAATTAAGTTCAAATCCTAATCCAATTTATGTATGTAGCTCACCGATTTCAACTAATGTATATACACTAGATGGTGCATTCACACCAGGTCAGATTTTATTCTATGACCAATATGCAACATCACCTGTAACTGGATTTAGGTGGTTTAGTAAAGGGCCTGGAATTTCAACAACTGCAGTTAATACTACAACCGGAATAATAGGAAGCGATACCTTTTACTCCTGCTAAAATAAAATATTATGAGTCAAATAATTCCAATATACATACCAACATTTATTAGTGACCAAAACTATAATCCTGCAAGAGTTTTGCCACATGTCTATTTTTACAATGGACTGATTGATTGTGAACAATATTGGATAGAAAGTGGTTCTGCAACTTTTGGTGGTGTAACATATGCACAAACCTCATTTCCATATTTCGACAATTATAATGTAGTAACAGGTAGTTTTCCAACGATAGATAGTGATAGTTTACTTTTTAATAATGAAGGAGCATCTTATGGTGAAGTACCAACAGGTAGTCTTTATACAAATTATTGGGAAACATACATATCTTTACTTTACAACCCTACAACAAGATTAGTAAATTGTTCTGCAATCATTCCATTGAAAGATTATTTCACTATGGAATTGAATGACATTGTAAATTTCAGAGGTAATTATTATCACCTTCGTGCAATAAACGATTATTCATTAAAAGATGGTTCATGTAATTTACAATTGTTAGGGCCGATTATTAGTGATACATTTAGTTCTGCGGAAGCAAATACGCCAACTACAACGACAACAACTACAACGAGCACTACAACAACGAGTACGACTACGACAAGTACAACTACTACAAGCACAACGACAACAACTACAACATTAGCACCTGATTGTGACACATATCAAATTACCAATGGTAGTGGATATACTGGATATTGGAGTGGAACTGGATGTGGTGGAAGCGGAGTTGGTGGAACTGTTGATGCAAATAGTACAGTATATACTGCATGTATTATTGATGGAACAATTGGAGGTAGTAGTAATTTAACATTTACAGTACAATCGGCTTGTTAATATGAAGTGGATATCTGCACAACCTGCAACAATATATTACGCATGGCAAGTAGAAGTATATGTAAATAATTTCATTCAAAATGGGGTTTCTCCTGCTGATATTCATGTTCTATTTCTTACTGATGGTGAAATACCAAAAGAAATTGAAGTTTTACAAAGAAGTTACCCTTTTATTGGATTTCATTTTTACAATGATAATAGGAATGATAAGTCTTATATTCCTTCTATATATTTTAATGCTGTAAAACAACACTTTAAAAAACATCCTGAATTAGAGAATGAGACAATAATGTTTCATGATAGTGATACAATATTATTAAAACCATTTGAACAAACTTGGCAATTATTAGGAAATAAGATTTGGTATTTTAGTGATACTAATTCATACATCAATTATGATTACATAATGCAGAAAGGTGAAGATGTTTACCAAAGAATGCTAGACATAGTTGGTTTAGATGGTATAGTACCTAAAATATGTAATTCAAATTCAGGTGGAGCACAACATTTAATTAAGAACTCTACATACTCTTTTTGGAATAAAGTTGAAAAAGATAGTATTGCATTATATAAAATGTTTTGTGAGACCGAACATCTATACCAAAAGAAACATGATGGAGATTATCCAATACAAAAATGGACTGCTGGAATGTGGTCATTACTTTGGAATGCATGGTATTTTGGAAATGAAGTAAAGGTAAGTGATAAATTAAACTTTTGTTGGGCAACTGATAAGATTGAATGGATGCATGATAAACAATTCTTACATAATGCAGGAGTGACAGAAATGGGTCAAAATTTATTTTATAAAGGTGGATATACAAATACCTTACCTTATGGTAAAAACCTCCTTATTTCACAGGAGTATTGTTCCTATGAGTATTATAAATGGATAGAGAAAGTAGCAAGTATTTCTCCCCTCACTTATTTATAAAGGTTTTAATGTTTTTACAATATGATAAAGAGTATAATAGATTTATTACAAACAAACGAGTTTTACGGAATAAGTGAAAATGTAAACATTGCAAAAGGTAAATACGCTATACCTTACACATTTAGAGATATAGGTAAAAATATTAAACGCAGATTATGGCCGATAAGAAAATCAAAGTAAAGGTTGATGTTGAAACCAACGCAGCCAATTCTATTGCAGATTTAAAAGCATTAAAGAAGCAATTGAAAGAAGTTGCCGTAGGTTCTGCCGATTTCAAAAAATTGTCTGCAGAAATCAGAGATGTAGAAGATGCAATTGCAGGTGCTAAATTGGGTGCAGAAGATTTTGCAGGTGCTTTAGAAGCTGCACCTGGTCCAGTCGGACAATTATTTACTGGACTTAAAAAAGTAGAACTTGCAACTAAATCATGGGGTGCTGCATTAAAAGCAACAGGTATCGGTTTAATCGTTTCTCTATTAGGAGGATTTGCTGCAGCTCTTTCAAAGTCTGATGAGACAATGAAAAAGTTTGAACCTATCCTTATTATGTTCGAACAGGCATTAAATGGTATATTAGGTGCATTACAACCACTTATAGATGGATTTATAGAATTAGCTATTGATGTAATGCCATATGTAACAAAGGCATTTAAAGTAGTTTATTCAGCAGTAACGGCAGTATTCCAATCAATAGGTAAGTTAGGTTCATCAATTGTAAAATTATTTAAAGGAGATTTCAAAGGTGCATGGGAAGATGCTAAATCATCAGTAACAGGATTTAGTGATAACTACGATACAGCAGTTCAAAGATTTGAAGTAGGTCAAAAGAAAATGACTAAAACTCAAAAAGAAAATCTTAAAGAACAAAAGAAAGATTTAAAAGAACATACGGATGAAACGAAAAAAATAAGAGAAGAGGAGTTAAAAGAATTAATGGATGGTCAGAAAGAAGCAATGTTGGAATTACTTTCTGAAAGAGAAGCTGAAGAGTTTAAGGTAAACGAACATTATTCTAGATTATTATTTCTTGCAACTAAATATGGTGAAGATACAACTCAATTAAAAGCTGCACAAGCTGATGCATTAAAAGAAATTGATGATAAGTATTTAGCTAAACAAGCTGAGTTAGATGAAAAGGAAAAAGAGAAGAGATTAAAAGATGCCGAAGAGTTTGCTAAATTCTCAATGGAACAATACGAAAGAATTAAGGAATTAGATGAACAAAGAAAAGACTCAGCATTCAAAACCAATCAAGCCGTATCACAATCATGGGTTGATTTAGGTAATAATATTTCAGGTATATTTGGAAGTTTAATAAATGTATTTGCACAAGGTTCGGCGATGGCAAAAGCATTCGGTGTTGCACAAGTTGCAATCAATGCTGCATCATCTATTGGACAAATATTAGTAAATGCAAGGTCTGCACAATTTGAATACGATAAAGCAATTGCAACAGGCAACGCTGCAATCTTAATGTCAATACCAAAATTAGTAAACCCAATCACTGCACCATTAGGTATTGCAGAAGCAGCAGCAGGTAAAGCAGCAGTTGCGGGTGGTATCGCAGGTAAGGCTGCATTGAAGGTAAATACTAATTTACAAATTGCAGCAGTGGGTGTTTCATCAGCTGCACAAATAGCTGCAATCTTATCATCAGGTAAAAGTAAATCATCAGGAGCAGGTGGAGGTGGAGGAAGCGTAGCATCCGCAGGTAGTGGAGCAATACCAAATGCACCGACTATTGCAGGAACTGCTGCACCACAAATAACTACAACCGGTGGTATGAACCCTACACAACAAATAGGAGAAACTATATCTGCATCGCAAAGACCTATTCGTGCATATGTAATTAGTGGAGATGTTACATCACAACAGGCATTAGATAGAAGAACTTCCAGAGCTGCAACATTTAGTGCAGGATAACTATTTTTAATCAAAAATCTGTTTTTAATATATGAAATTGTACGAGTTAAAAATTGAAGATAATGAGGATGAAGTGTTTGCAATCTCTTTGGTAGAGAGTCCAGCAATCGAATCTGATTTTATATTCTTTGATAAAGAAGAAGTAATGTTTGCTGCAACTGATAAAGAACAGCAGATGTTAATGGGCCCAATACTATTGCCTGAAAAGAAAATATTAAGAGTTGACGGAGAAGGACAACCATACCATGTGTATTTTACTAGAGAGACAGTAAGGAAGATTGCACAGAATTACTTAATGAAAAAGTATACTGATAAAGCAACATTAGAACATGACATGAGTATTAAAGGTGTCCATCTCGTTGAGTCTTGGATTAAAGAAGGTAAGCTTGACAAATCAAATAATTATGGTTTATCAGGTATACCTGATGGTGCTTGGATGGGAATGTTTAAAATAACTGACCCAAAGATTTGGAAAGATTATGTGAAAACAGGAAAGGTAAAAGGATTTAGTATTGAAGGACTCTTTACTCATAATTTAATTCATGCATCAAAAGAAGATATTCTATTAAAAGATATTGAAGATTTGACAGAGCAAGAAGCAGAAGTATTTTTATCTACATTAAGAGCAATCATAAAGAAAGATAAAAGATATGGTAAAGGTCAAAGAATAGAGATGGAAAGTTATTCGGACTATCCAGATGGTGTTAAATCAAATGCTAAAGCAGCATTGAAATATGCAAATGATAATGGTTGGGGTAGTTGTGGAACTCCTGTTGGAAAACAAAGAGCAAATCAATTAGCAAAAGGAGAACCAATTAGTGTAGATACTATAAAGAGAATGTATTCTTTTTTAAGTAGACATGAAGGAGATTTAGAAACATCAACTGCATACGGAGACGGGTGTGGTAAATTGATGTATGATGCATGGGGTGGTAAAGCAGCATTAGGTTGGAGTAGAAACAAATTAAGAACTTTAGGTTTATTAACTGAAACGGAAGCACAACCATCTATCACATCATCTTATCCAGGACAAAAAGCTAGTGGCAGTATTGCACCAGCATTAAAATAATATGAACCAAAATACTTACATAAAGAATATTGAAAGATTTGCTTTACCATCAGTATCAATGACTAAGTTTAAGAATATGCTTAAACAAAGTACAGCAGGTAATCCTATGTTTGTAAAATGGAGAACTACAATATCACCAACACATAGAGCATCTTATGAAATGTATTGGGGAAAGTTTTATAGTAATTCTGACCAAAGTGAAACTAAACAAGAAGAAGGTATGGTGAACTTAGTTGCTCCTACTACAATAGAAGGATGGAGAACTTTAACATACGATAATATTTCATCATTTAAGTTTGAAGGAAAAACTTATACAATTAATTAATATGCCAATACCAAAACCAGAAGGTAGAGAAACCGAAGATAAATACATTAGTCGTTGTATTTCAGAAATAGGAAATGAATACGATATAGAAGGACAGGCTTATGCAGTATGTAAAAGTACATATGATAAAGATAAGATGTCTAAAATGACTGACACATCTAGTAAAGTAATGGCAAGTGTTGCATACAATACAAGATTTAGAGGTATTAACTTAATGGCTAAAGGTGATGACCCTTGTTGGGATGGATATCAAATGGTAGGCATGAAAGATGATGGTACACCTAATTGTGTTCCAATAGAAATGGCAGAAGTAGGCCCGAGAGGTGGTATCAAAGAAAGTGATAAAGCACCAAAAAGTGATACTAAAAATCCCAATCCAAAAGGTGAGGGTTCAGCAAAAGGAGATGCAAGTTCTACGAGAGGAGCAAAAGTGACAGCAGAACAAGAAAAGACACTAGAAGGTAAAGTGAAAGATTTTAATGAAAGAGAGAGTAATACTAAAAATGGTAATGCAACATTAGGAGCATTGAAATCAGTATTCCAAAGAGGATTAGGTGCATATAACACATCACATAGTCCGGCAGTAAGGTCAGCAGAACAATGGGCATTTGCAAGAGTGAATGCATTTTTATATCTACTTAAAAATGGTAGACCTGAAAATCCAAAGTATGATACTGATTATGACCTCTTACCAAAAGGACATCCAAAAGCAAATAAGTAATGGAAAATATATACACAGTAATCATAACTGCAATCACTACATTAGGTGGAGTGAATGCATGGAGATACTTTGAGAAAAGAGCATCACATAAAGAGGATGATGAGAGATTTATTCGTAACGATTGTCAAAGTAGAATTACTAAATTAGAATTATTATTAGAACAGGCATCGGAAGAGAAGGATGAAATGAGAGCACAAATATTAAAGCTAGTAGAAGAAGTATCAGCTTTAAGAGTAGAAATTAAGTATTTAGAACAAAAATCTAAAAATAGTTTATAATGGCTAAAGGATTATCACCTGTGAAAGCAGTTAAAACTAAAAAGAAAGGTAAAGCTAAAAAGGGTAAGGGGCCAAAGGATAAACCAACAAAAAAGAATGTTGGACAAGGTCGTTAAAATCCACACAAAATAGGTTATAACCTAATTTAAGACACTCAAATAACAAAATGGTATCTATATACCAAATCGGAGAATAACCCAAATTTACCCCTATTTTTAGGGGTATTTTTATGCCCTTACTTTATTACACAAAATACCCCATTTTACCCTTATTTTGTGTAATTTGATATAGTAAAAAATCACTATGTATAACTCACACTATTTACCGAAGTGAAGTCCGAAGAATTTCGTAGATATCATATTAAAAAAAACCACTATGTATAACTGGAAATATACACACCTCTGGCATAACTCGTTGATAATCAATTAGTTAGCATAACTCGTTGATTTCCAATGTGTTGCAACAGTACCATTCATCCTTAATTTTTACCATTTATGTATCTATTTTACCACTCCTGTAATATTACATAACTCGTTGATAATCAATGACTTATAACTCGTTGATAATCAATTACTTATGAATATGTGGATAATCAACCCTATAATCATTTGGTAGAGTAAAATATATTTCGTATATTTGCAAAAGAAATGGGAACTAAACAAAGGGAATAGTACCATTAGAGATATAAAAAATATATAATATGACCATAAAAACACAATATGTTGATTATCAACCACTTACACCTAACTTACTGGTAATCAATCAGTTATGTAATGTGGATAAGTTGTGGATAACTTTGACAAAAATGTTGGGTTACCTTTTGGGTTTTTGGGTATTAATATATATAGGGTAACACCTAACCAACCCACACAATAGGGGATATATAAAAATATTGTAATATAAAAAAAAGTGAAAGAAACACTATAAAATGAGTTTTAGTATGATTATAAAAAATAACAACAGATTTGACCCCAATTCTTTAAACTACTTACATAGTAAGTTAAACGAAACT
>Ga0207942_1000404_pt1 | contig 11052 bp, 22 predicted proteins | sample LakMenEpi12Oct12_FD_150687 | JGI IMG/M metagenome (GOLD analysis project Ga0207942, IMG submission 150687) | Freshwater microbial communities from Lake Mendota, WI - 12OCT2012 deep hole epilimnion (SPAdes) | ecosystem: Environmental > Aquatic > Freshwater > Lake > Epilimnion/Euphotic zone ... | reverse complement strand
AGTCATACACATGGTACGAGTCAACCAAGTACCGTTTAGAAACCAATGTAATTGCTTCAGGTCAAATTTCTGTTGCATATTACGGTTACGGTGCAGTAGCAACTAAGGTTGCAGCTGGTTCATACCTATGGAAGGTTGCATAAACTTCCGTTAAAGGAAATAACTGTATAGGGGCGTTGGAAGCCTTCGCCCCTATACTCTAAGAAAGGAAAACATGGCAGCAACAACACCAACAGTCGCCGAACTTCGTAGCGTGCTGGGTATTGGGTCTCTTTATACAGACGCCGTTGTTGATGAGTGTGCGCAAGCTGCTCAAGATATTGTTTCCTCGTATTTATGGAGAGACGAACTTAACAATTACGCTCACAGTAACATTGTTGGCAGCGGCACATTATATTTTAATAACTCAGTAAGAAACATTTTTTATGTTGGTCAGACTGTAACAATCTCAGGTAACGGCGCAACTTTTAACGGAAGTAAAGTTATTACAAGCATGACCGATTTTAGTGTTACAGTAACGACCTCGCACTCAACAGCTGAGGCTATTCATGCTGTGCAACCTTATGGCACAGTAGCAGGGTCTACATATACAAATTATGCAACAGTTAGTGCTGTTAGAGAAGCTGCGCTAATGGTTGCTGTGGACATTTGGCAATCACGCCAAGCAAGTAACTCAACATCAATTACAGCAGATTTTCAACCTAGCCCTTGGCGTATGTCAGCCAGCCTGATCGCAAAAGTAAGAGGTTTGTTAGCACCGTACTTAAGTCCTAACAGCTTGGTTGGCTGATGACTGTCGCCGTTACGACACTCAGGTCAACCCTTGCGACAGCGCTGGAAAACGCTGGGGTGTGGCAGGTCTTTTCCTTTCCACCTGCCTCACCCATTGCAAACTCAGTAATCATAAGCTGGGATTCTCCTATGTTAGAGCCAAGCAACAATCAATATAACATTGCACCTAAAGCCAATCTAACAATCACCTGCATTGTCCCTATGTTGGATAATCAAGGTGGGTTGATACAATTAGAGGATATGGTTACAGGTGTATTTACAAAGTTAGCCGCTTCAACATTGAAGCTAAATGTGTCAAGCGTTTCAGCACCTGCGGTATTAGCTGAAGCACAAGAAATGCTAACTGCCACAATCAATGTAAGCGCAATCACGAGCTGGAGTTAATATGAGCAACGAATATACTATTCCTTCCGAGGATAAGGCTTGGCTTGAAAAAGTCGGGCAAATAGCACCACAAACCGAAAAGCCAAAAATCGTAAAGAAAGACGAGGAATAACCAAATGGCTGTATTTCTAAATAACAAAGTAGGCGTTAAGGTTAACTCTGTTGATCTTTCCGACCATGTAACAGCTGTAACCCTAAACCGTTCATTTGACGAGTTAGAGGTAACAGCAATGGGTGACGGCGGTCACAAGTTTGTAAAGGGCTTAGAAGCCTCATCTGTAACAATCAGCTTCCTAAACGACACAGCTGCTGCAAATGTACTTGCTACATTACAGGCTGCATGGGGAACAAATGTTACTGTTGTACTACTACAAGAAAAAGGCACAGCAGTTGGCGCAACTAATCCGCTGTACACAATGACTTGTCTAATCAACAACACAACTGACATTAACGGTTCTGTTGCTGATCTAGCAGTACAAGATTTAACCTTTAATATCAGCGGTACAGTAGCGGTTGCTACAACAGGTACTTTCTAAGGAGAAAAATGCTAGGACTTAAAATCACCAAGGCTTCAGGTGAGGAATCTATTTTGGAAATTACACCAGCGATTGAGTACGCATTTGAACAACATTGGAAAATGGGCTTCCACAAATATTTTAGGGACGAGGAAAGACAGACTGGTCTCTACTGGGTTTGCTGGGAAGCCCTACGCCGTTCAGGAGAAACTGTAAAGCCTTTTGGTGAGCAGTTTCTAGAGACCTTGAAAAAGGTAGAGATTGTAGACGCTGATACCCCAAATGGGTGACGAGGTATGACTTTACTTATTTAATTGCTTCATTAGCAGTTGAAACAGGCATACCTCACAGCGAGTTTATTAACATGGATAGGTCAATGTTCTTAGCAACCTTGGCTTACATGAAAGACAGAGCGCAAAGGATGGATAATGCCAGTAGAGGTAAAAGGTCTCATTGAGACCCAAAAGGCATTAAAGAAACTTGCGCCTGATCTATATGAGCAAATGCGTAAAGAGATTAGGGTTGCACTAAAGACTGTATCTGATGATGCTAAAACTAAAGTGCAACCAACAATTTATGGATTGTATAATTGGCAAAGCACAGGTGCGGTAGTTAAATCTCGTACCAGTCGTGCAGAGGGATTTCCTAAGTATGACCCTAAAGTTATTCGCAAAGGGTTAACTTACAGCCTAGGTAGATCAAAAAGAAACAATGCTGGCTTTATTGCCCTTTACAGCTTGTTAAATAAATCTAGAGCAGGTTCTATTATTGAAACCGCTGGTCGTAAAAACTTTAACGGAGACTCACGCAGTCAGAGCAATAACCCTAATGCAGGTGCTCATTTCAATAGAGCTATACAAGGTACATACGGTGGCTTCGGCAAGATAGGTCAGTCTCGTATTGATAGAGGTCGCATACTAATCAAGGCGGTTGAAGATAACCAAGGTAAAGTATTTGACGCAGTATTTAAGGCAATAGCCAAGGCAGAGCATATGTTTATGACTACTAGCAAAACTGATAGGTATGGTTTAGCAGCATGACAATTAAGGTAGATATTGTATCCGAGTATAAAAACAAGGGTGCTAAAGAGGCAACAAAATCCTTAGGCGGTTTGGAAAGTTCAGCTAAGAAACTAGCTGGTACATTAGCCAAAACCTTTGCTGCCTATCAACTAATTAAATTTGGTAAAAACGCTGCAATGGCATTTGCAGAAAATCAAAAGTCAGCTGCCGCTTTAGCGACAACAATGCGCAACCTTAATGCTGAATTAACAATCCCTTCAGCTGAGATGGCAATTCAACGGCTATCCGATTTGGCTACCGTTGGTAAAGATGAGATTCGTCCAGCCTTCGCACAAGTGTTTAGAATCCTTGGAAGTGTGACGGACGCCACAAGAGTATTAGAGACTGCTACAAATGTTGCAAAAGGAACAGGTGCAGATTTAGGTAGCGTAGTTACAGCTATAACTAAAGCCTACGCTGGAAACTATAAAGGTTTAATTGCACTTGAAACAGGTTTGACCAAGGCTGAGATTGCTTCAGGCGACATGGAACTAATTATGGGCAAGTTGAACAAAACTTTCTCAGGTCAGAACGCAGCCTACCTAGACACCTATGCTGGCAAGACAAAAGCTCTAAGTGAATCAGTTGGCAACGCTATGGAGATCATTGGCGCAGGTATCTTTGACGCATTGTCTGTCCTAGCAGGTTCCAATGATATTGATGTAATACAGAAAAAAGTTACTAACTTCGCTGAAGGTTTATCTAGCATGATTAAAACTATTGCTAGTTTTATGAAGATGACCTATGACGCAACTATTAAACCTATTGTTGACGCACTTAGCAAGACCTACGGGTTGTTACAAAAGATTGGTGTTATTGCAAAAACTCCAGCAAGTCCAGTATCAACCGCCTTGGATAATAGAGAAAACAACGCAGGACGGATAGCAGCTGAGGCTCAGGATAGAAAACTAGCAGCTCAAAGATTAGCTCAAGAAAGAAAGTTAATGGCTGAGCAAAAGAAAACCGCCGCTGCTAAGTTAAAGGCTGAGCGAGATTTGCAAAAGACTAAAAAGGCAGGAACTCTATTTGACATAGAGAAAATTCAAGTTCTTGCTGCGTTGCAAGGCAAGATTACAGCTGATGAGAAACTACGCTTAGAATTACAATTAGCCTTATTGACTGGTAACGCTACGGAGGCAGATCGTCTAAGCAATGAGTTGTTAATCTCTCAGGCTCGCACTACTGGACTTGCCACCTTTATTGCTAACTTACCTAAAGCACTTAACCCATTTGCTGACTATCCTGATTATGTACAAAAAGCCTTGGCTGAATTGGCTAAATTAGCGAGTGGCATAAAATCTATACAGATAAGTGCACCCTCTGTACCAATGTTCCAGCAAGATGTAGAAAGGTCAGAACTACTTTCTAACATGGCTAGGGAAGATCACACTTACGGAGACTTGATGTCTAAGTATGCAAACACCAATAAAGCCCCCGCAACGATAATACAAAACAACTACATAAGTGGTGCAACACAAGGACTGCTAGATGAGTTAAACAATGGCTTAATCAATAACTCAGCCTCAGGGACAACTTCTAGCTTAAACCGATTAGGTCTTATTGGCCCATGACCTTACCTGCTCAACTTAATGTCAGCCTAAACTTTAATTCGGGTGCGACTTTCGGTGTTCCATTTACCATATCAGACCCTATTAACGGCAGACTTGGGTTTGGTATCCTAGGAGACGGCACAGCCCCAGCATTAGTAATTGATGTGACTGATGTCACACGCAGTATAAACATTAAGCGTGGTCGTAATATCTTGAGAGACACTTACGAGGCTGGCACAGCAACAGTTAGAATCTATGACCAAGACGGCAGATTTAACCCTCAGAACACAAGCTCAGACCTATTTGGGCAACTCACACCGCTTCGTAAGCTAAGAATCTCAGCAAGTTATCTAGGCACTTCGTATTACCTTTTTAGCGGATATACAACTACTTACACTTATACATACGATCAGGCTGAGCAAGTATCTTATGTAGACATTACAGCTGTTGACGGTTTCCGTTTATTCAACCTAGCCAACATAACAACCGTCACAGGTCAAGCCAATGGTGATGATACAGGTGAGCGCATAGGCAAGATACTAGACACCGTATCTTTCCCTAACTCAATGCGTACCATTGATACAGGCGACTCATTATGTCAGGCAGACCCAGCCACTACACGCACAGCTTTGTCAGCCATTGTTAACGCAGAGTTTAGCGAGCAGGGTGCTTTCTATATGGACTCTGAAGGTCAGGCAGTATTTAAGAACCGCACCGCTGTCGTTGCTTCAGCAGGTGCCACACCTATTGTGTTCAATCAAACAGGCGATATACCTTACAAAAACCTTGCTTTTGCATTTGATGACAAATTGATTATCAACCAAGCCACTATTACCCGTATTGGTGGTACTGCTCAGTTCGCCGAGGACGCAGGTAGTGTGGCTACATATTTTCCACACAGCGTTAACTACAATGATTTGGTCGTACAGACAGACACAGACGCTAACAACATAGCCCGTATTTATGTTGCTACTAGATCAGATACTACTATCAGAATTGATCAGATGACCCTAGACCTGCTTGACCCTGATGTACCTACTGGCACAGTTTTAGGTATGGACTACTTTACTAATGTTGATATATCTAACATACAGCCTGACGGTTCTACAATAACTAAGAACTTACAGGTGCAAGGCATTAGCTGGGATATAACCCCTAATCGCTGGTTAGGTACTTTTACCACGCTTGAACCAATCACAGACGGGTTTATCATAGGTAACACCACCTATGGTGTTCTCGGTGATGATATACTAGGATACTAAGGAGTAATAAAATGGCAACAGGTTTTCCAGCTTCAACAGGTGATGTTCTTTCAGCTGCAATGTTTAACGGTCTTGTGACCTACACAGTAGGCGCAGCAAACACAGACGATTACACAGCAACCCTTTCAGACAGTTATCAGGTTTTAGAGTTAATGAATAAAGGCACAGCTGTTGCTTTTAAGATACCTACTAACGCTTCAGTAGCGTTCCCAATAGGTACAGCAATTACAGTTTTAAACATTGGTGCTGGTACTTGCACAATCAGTGCAGTAACTTCAGGAACAACAACCGTTTTGTCAGCTGGGGCAACAGCCGCAGCACCTACATTAGCACAATATAAAACAGCTGTTTGTATTAAAACTGGTACAGACGCTTGGTATGTAGTTGGTGCAATAGCTTAATGATTGGCAATATTACAGCAGGTATTTATGGCATTGAGTTACCAAAACCAACGGTGACGGGTGGCACTTTAAGTTCTGACGCAACATACTATTATCGAGCATTTACTTCAAATGGCACATTAACTGTTAGCAACGCTAACTTAACTGCAGATGTGTTAGTAATTGCAGGTGGTGCCTCAGGTGGATCATTAGTTGGCGGTGGTGGTGGAGCAGGTGGAGTTTCATATCAAACTGGTAGAACAATTACACCAAGTTCTATAACTTGCACAATTGGTGCTGGTGGTGGAACTGCTACAAACGCCAGAGGAAACAATGGCAACAATTCAGTTTTTGACACCATTACTTCAAATGGTGGTGGTGGTGGTGGAAATTACAATGGCAACGCTGGTAAAAATGGTGGATCAGGCGGTGGCGGTGATTACAATTCCGCAGCAGGATCTGCAACGCAAGGCAACACAGGTGGCGCAACAGGTTATGGAAACGCTGGTGGAAGTGGGCCAGGAAATAAAGGATTTGCAGCAGCAGGTGGCGGTGGTTCAGGTGCAGTTGGTCAAAGTGTAACAGCCACAGATACGCCTGGAAATGGTGGTGCAGGATTAAACACTTGGTCATCTTGGTTATCTGCAACATCATTAGGTGTTAGTGGATTTATTGCAGGTGGTGGTGGCGGTAGCGCAGATAGCGTTGGAGGAAATGCTGGATCAGGTGGAGCAAGTGCTGGAGCATTTGGTTTTAATAATGCAACTGCAGCAACTGTAAATACAGGATCAGGTGGCGGTGGATCTCGAGAAGGCGGAACTGTGAGTGGCGCAGGCGGTTCAGGTTTAATAATTGTTCGTTACTTGAAAACGGCGGTTTAATTATGGCTCATTGGGCAGAGTTAAATTCTAACGACATTGTTTTAAGAGTGTTAGTAGGAGACAATAACGATCCAGTTGGCGATGAAGGTTACTCATGGCTAATTGATAACCTAGGTGGAACTTGGATAAAGACTTCATACAATGGAAATATCCGTTACAACTTTGCAGGTATCGGGTATAAATACGATCAGGCAGCTGACGCATTTATAGCACCTAAACCTGAGTGTGGTCATGATGAGTTGTTGTTAAATGATTTATACCGCTGGGAGTGCAGCAATGACGACCACAAAACCTTGGCTTAGTAAATCCGCAGTACAGCTGCGTGAACAAATAGATGATTCTTACCCAAGTCGTAGCAGGCGAAGTGACGGGTGGGTGGCTGATCTGCGTCATCAACAGGCAGGTAAGTCAGACCATATACCTGACCCGAAGTCCAACTTTGTGGTTAGAGCAATCGATGTTGACGCTCGCCTTTCTGACAACCGAGGGGATTCAGCATATTTGGCAGATCAGCTTAGATTCTACGGGAAAAATCATGGACGCATATCTTATGTAATTCATTTAGGCAAAATTGCTTCACCAATACTTAACTGGTCATGGCGTAAGTATCGTGGGTTTAATCCTCATAATTCTCATATTCATATCAGTTTTAGAAAAGGCAAGACAGATCAAGACAGCACATTTTTTGATATACCACTACTAGGGGGCAAAATATGAAAACCCAATACTGGACAATACTTAACAGCTATGCAAGATCAGCGTTTGTATGTTTACTTACAATCTATGTAGCTGCACCTGACGCAGCACCTTCAGACATTTGGAAAGCATTTGTCGTGGCTTTCATCGGTCCTATTTTGCGCAGCCTAAATCCTGATGATAAGCAGTTTGGCATAGGCTCAAAAGAGTAATGTCAGCGGTAGAAATTGCCGCTATCTGTGCCGCAATAACAACTGTATTTACTGGCTTTGCAGTAGGGCTTAGGTTCCTAGTCAAGGGCTGGTTGAATGAACTTAGACCCAATGGTGGGTCAAGTATTAAAGATCAGATCAATCGCCTAGAACGGCGTGTTGACGATCTATTTGTCATACTATCGAGAGACAATTAAAACCATGGCAGCCAAAAAGAAACCTGCACGCAGAAAAAAGTCAGTAGCTCGTTTAGAGACTACTGCCCTTGACATGCACGCCATTGCGCTTAATGAGTATTTTAGAGCATTACGCAGGGCAGGTTTTACCGTCGAAATTGCATTAGGTCTAATGGATAACAAGAACAGTATGCCTGAGTGGTTAATCCCTACTACAGCTGATACTGACATTACACCTTTTCAAGACGACGACGAGGACGAGGACTAAGCTATTAAGCGCATTGCGTTCGTAAGTGATCTGCAAGCCCCGTACATAAATGAATTAGCAGTAAAGTCAGTTGGTCGTTTCTTAGCCAAGTGGCAACCGCACCAAACAATCTGTGTTGGTGATGAGATAGACATGCCACAGCTAGGCAGTTTTAATGCCAATACCATTGATGAAATGGTAGGCAACCTAGATGAGGACAGAGTATTTACCCAAGAAGTATTAACTTACTTGGGAGTAACGGACATAGTAGGAAGCAACCATGGAATCAGACTCTACCGATCAATCAAAAAAAGACTGCCAAGTTTTCTTAACCTACCCGAACTCAAATATGAACGCTTTATGGGATATGACAAGCTCAACATTAAGTATCACCCATACGGATTTGACTGGGCAAAAGGTTGGCATGTCACTCATGGCGACGCTTTCCCTATGTCTAACAATGCTGGGCAGACAGCCTTAAATGGCGCACGCCGCATAGGTAAAAATGTTGTCTGTGGTCACACTCACAGGCTAGGTCACATGTCCTACTCAGAGGCTCACAATGGGCGTTTAGGGCGTGTTTTACAGGGTGTTGAGGTAGGTAACCTAGTAGACCTATCCAGTAGCGGTATGCAGTACACGAGGGGCTATGCGAACTGGCAGAGTGGATTCGCTGTTGCTTATGTAGACAAGACTCGTGTGACGGTGGTCACAATCCCTATTAACCATGACGGCAGTTTTATATTTGAAGGTAAGGTTTATGGGAAAAGAGCCTGAACGAACCATTGATGACCATATTGACGACTTTGACGCAATAGGGGTTTTGTAACAAAAGCGTTATAGGACACGCCTGTCAGTTCCTACACTTACCATGAACAAATCATCATACTTTCGGTGTTGGCAAAATCTGTCCAACGGAAAGGAACTTATGAGTACATGGATTAGAGTCAGTATATTGTTTTACACAGCTGGTATTGCCTATTGTGCATATTACATTGGGTTTGATCGAGGCTTCGTCATAGGTAAGCAGCGTGGCTGGGTCAATGGTTATGCTTCAGCCAAGGCAACCGAACGAGTTGTCTCAGATGAGGTATTTGACTATGAAAAAAACTGATGAGTGGCTCAATGAGATTAGTAACATTGTTGCGTCAAGAGGCGCAGATTATGGCTCAGCAGCTACAAACCACAGACGAATCTCAGAACTATGGTCAGGTTACTTGGACACTTACATTAGTCCAGAGCAAGCAGCCATGTGTATGTTGCTCGTCAAGGTTTCACGCCTCAGCGAGACTCCACACCACGAAGACAGTCTCAAAGATATTATCGGATACGCCTGCGTGTATAGGAAAATAATGGCAGAGCTACATGATAATACTGAACAGGACTAAGAATTACTGTGACTACTGTAAAAACCGTTATGGGGCAACTAGCCTCAAAGGTCAAGTCATGGCGATTTTCACGAGCATTAGCTCGAGCAGAAAAGCGACCTGCAAATATCGCAACTATTGCCAACCATGTAGAACCGAACTGGAGCATTGGCATGACGGCTCTACTTGGAGTCTGGAGCAACAGCAAGCCTACGCACAAGGATTGGACGAAATAGATTATGGCATATTTTGATTTAGATAAGTACATGACAGCTGAAGAACGCATAGAGCTGTTTGCTAAAGAGAACCCTGACTTTCGCATGAAGTCATTTCATGAACAAACCGACGGGTTTGTCTTTGTAGAGGTTAATCTGTATCGCACTTGGGCAGATCAAGAACCTTGGGTTACTGGATTAGCTGGTGAATCATTGGCTACACAGTTTGCTATTGAGAAGGCAGAAACTTCAGCCTATGCAAGAGCTATAACTAACACAGGTGACCCTAAGTACAGCACTATGAAAGACGGTACTAAAGCACCTAGGGCTAACAAAGGTGAAATGGAAGCGATCAAGCCTATGTATGGCAAGGTGGGGTCAAAGTCTGCCGCTATTGAAATGGCATTAAGGACAGACATAAAGAACAAACCTTGGTCTGCACCTGAAGCCAAGGCTGAGCCTGAGCAATGGTCAGTCAATGAGGTTGCCCAAGCATTAAACGCAACGGTGGTTGATCAAACCTATGAGTGCAAACATGGTGCAATGATTCGTAAAGAGGGTACTAGCCAAGCAGGTAAGCCTTACTATGGATTTGTCTGTGTTGAGAAGCGAAAGGCTGATCAATGCGACGCTGTATGGGGCAGACTTACAGCTAATGGCAAGTGGTCATTTGGAGAACAGGACAAATAAATGGGCGATATGGAGATGATTTATCCTGACCGTACAAGGATTATATTTACAGATGCAGGTGCAAGCCTTGACATTGTAAACCTGTCGGACTGTTGCGAACTATGTAATGACCCACGCTTGGTGCATGAGGGCGATCTGCTCAAATGCCTGAGCTGTGGAGTTATTAACCATATTGACTTTGGTCATGCTAAAGATGAGCCAACACCGCAAGCATAGAGGCTATCGGACACAGAAAGTTGTAGCTGATTACCTTAAACAATGGTATCCGTATGCTGAATCCGCTGGGGCTGGGCGCGTAGGCTCAGATGTGATCGGCATACCCTTTGATATTGAGGTCAAGGCTCGCAAAGGATTTGACCCATTATCAGCCATTAAACAGTTAAAATTAAGGGAGTCAGACAAGCTAGGCATTGTAGTGCTACGCATGAACGGTCAAGGCGAGAACGCTGAGGACTATGTAGCACTAATGCCATTAGGAGAATTGATGAAGGTGTTAAATGGTCGAGCCAGTTAGATGTATTAAGTGTGGGGCTTGGAAAATGGAAGGTTTAAGCTGTTCAATATGCGCAAAGATCAATGCCCCGAGTGCCTAGGGTATAACACACAAACAACACAATATAACAA
>Ga0207942_1000403_pt1 | contig 11055 bp, 14 predicted proteins | sample LakMenEpi12Oct12_FD_150687 | JGI IMG/M metagenome (GOLD analysis project Ga0207942, IMG submission 150687) | Freshwater microbial communities from Lake Mendota, WI - 12OCT2012 deep hole epilimnion (SPAdes) | ecosystem: Environmental > Aquatic > Freshwater > Lake > Epilimnion/Euphotic zone ... | reverse complement strand
CGGCCCACGTCGGCGCCGTTCTTCAAACAAGCCACCCATCCTGCGGAGCAGCAGCCGTGGTGTGCTTGCACTGCTCCTGGGCGCTACGGGCGACAAACTCCTAGGTCGCAGGTTCGAATCCTGTCGCCCCGATCAGTCACACCAAGGGTTCTCGGCGAAGCTGGGAACCCTTTTTTCTTGCCTGCAAGAGAAAGTGCAAGAGAACAGGGGCTTTCGGGCCTCGCGTTCAGCCCTGTTGGGCATGGGTCAGTGGTTGCTGGAGTCAGGGCCATCCGTTTTGACCAAGGCGCAAGGTCCGAGTTTCTCTTGCATCTCTTGCAGCCCTTCGTCTGTGCGGAGCGGCTGCGGGCTTGCAGGCACCGCAGGGCTTCGGTCGGCGACGGCCGCCCTCCGCTCCGGGGCCGGCGTGGGTGTGGTGGGCAGGGCTCCTCTCCCGCGGCTGCGGTGGCCGGGCATTCGTCCGCATCAATGCGGGCAGAGGTGAGCCCCATGCCTCCTCGCGCGGCTGCGCGGCCAGCTAGGCATTCAGGTGAACTGGTTTTCGGGGGGTGTCGATCCAACTTCAAATCGGCAAGGCCCTGCGGCCGATCCAGCGCTGGGGTTGCCGGGGCCAGGCATGGGGCTCGACCGGCACCAGGGCTTCTTCGGGTCGGTCCGATCTGGGTTTCGGCAATGCTTGCTGCTGATGGCCTCATCCTGACCACCTTCCACAAGCCTTACCGCCGCAACGTTTCCCACTCCTGTCGGCTTCCCCTCCCATGCGTTCCTCCCTGCGCCGCCAGCTGCTGCACCTCGCCACCGATCTCTCAGCCCTGACGGCGAACCCCGACGACCTGGGCCACGGCTTCGATCTGCTCACCCGCAGCTACGCCACCCCGGTGGCCGATGCCGCCCGCGCTGCCCTGCGCCACGACCCGGCGATAGCACCACTGATCGCAGAGCGTTACTGGGGGCCCTGGCCAGGCCAGCTCGAGTTGCTGGCGCTGCCGACGGAGAGCCTCGGCCATGCCTACGCCAGTTGGTTCGCCCAGGCCGGCGGCCAGCCCCTGCCGGATTCGGAGCTGCAGGCCGGCAGTGAGGGCGACGACATCTGGTTGCACCAGCGCGTTCGCCACACCCACGACCTCTGGCATGTGATGTGTGGCTGCCCGCCCACAGCGGCTGGGGAGGCAGCGATGAGTGCCGTCAACGTGATGCAGCTGCGTTGGCCGGGCAGCGCCATGCTGCTGGGGGCAGATCTGCTCCACCGGTGCCTGGAGGGGCCGGCCAGTGGCGAGGTCGACGTGGGTCAAGCGGTGGCCTACGGCCTGGAGCTGGGCAGGGTCTGCGCGCCGTTGCTGGCACAGCGCTGGGAGGAGGGCTGGGCGCGGCCGCTGGCCCAGTGGCGGCAGCAACTGGGCATTGCCGCGCTGGTGGAACGTTCACCCTTTCGTGAGATCACGCCCCCTCGAGCCTGATCGGCAGCAGGCGGCGCATCAGCAGCGATTGCAGCAGCAGGTCGGCCAGCACCACCACGAAAATCAGCGCCAGCAGCTGGGCTGCGAGAGGTTCCGCCAGCTCTGGGGTGATGCCGCGCAGGTGGGGCAGTTCCTCGGCCATCGAGACGGCCAGGGCCAGGGGAACCGCCGCCCGCAGGCCGCAGCCCGAGACGATCAGGCGCTCTGGCCAGGGGAAGCGGGCTGCCGGCAGCACTGCCGACACTGCGAGCAGGCGCGCCAGGGGCAGCACGATCGCGAGCAGCAGCCCCAACGGCAGCACCGCGATCAGTGCGGCGGGCTGCACGAGCACGCCAAGCAGGAGCAAAACCGTGATCTCGGCAGCGGTGTTCAAGGGGTGCATCACCCTGCCCAGGGCCTGCTGCTCAAAGCGGCCGATCCGGTAGCGGCCATTCGAGAGCAGCACCCCGGCCACGAACACCGCGATCAGCCCACCGCCCCCCAGCAGCTGGCCCAAGCCATAGGTCACAAAGGCCAGAGCCACAGCCACCAGCAGCAGCATCTGCTCGGAGCGCGCCAGTGCATCGATCAGGCGCGGCGCCACAGCCCCGACAACCAGACCGGCCAGCAGGCCGGCGATCACGTGCAACCCCACCGCTCCCAGCTCATCTGGCAGACGACTCGTCAACAGCCCTTGAACGGCCAGATGGTCGCCATGGGGTTGCTCTCGCAGCACACCGGCAACCAAGCCGAAGACCAGCAGCGTGATCACCGTGCTTACCGCGGCTTCGAACTCAAGCAGGTGCCGGAGACCTCCGCGGATGCCATGGTGCAGCGCCGCCAGCAGATCTTCGAGAGCTCTGCTGTCGGTGGCCCCAAGACAGCACACCGTGAGAAAGGCGGCAGAGATCGGCAAGCCACTGGCCACCAGCGGCGTCAGCCCGAGCAGGGCCAGCCCCGTGATCGCCAGGGTGATCAGCACCCCCAGGATGCCAAGCCTCAGGCCCGCCGCGGTCATGCCGCGGATGCGGCGCAGGTCGGTGTTGAGACCGGCGTAGAAGATCAGCAGGGCCAGCGCCATCCGGTGCAGGGTTTCCACCTGCATCGGGCCGATACTCTGGCCCAATGCTCCGAGATCACTCGGAATGAGAAAGCCAAGCAGCAGAATCGCCGCAGCCCCCGGGAGCCGCCAGCGTGCAGCCAGCTGGTCGAGCGCCAATGCCGCCAGATAGACCAGGCCCACGCCCAGAAAGAAGCCACGTGGCAACAGGGTGCCTGCCAGGTGAGCGTTGGACTGGGACACGGCTATCAACACTGGCATCACCCGCCGAAGCCGCAACCGCTGAATGCCATTCTCCAACAGCTGTTTGTCAGCTGTCTGCCAGACCTGGTGCATTGCCTTGATCCCATGCGCTCCCTACTGGCAGGGCGGGGGCTGACCCGTTCCGATCTCGCGCGTACCGACAGAACTGCCGTTGAGAAGACAGTCATGACTCCTGAGTTGATGTCGTTGATGTTGCCGGTGCGCGGTGGTGCCTGCCGCCTCTGGGCTGGCCGGCACCTGCCAGCAGCTTCTACGGATGGATGGCCGTTGCTCGTGTGTCATGGCGGCCCAGGTATCCCCAGTGATTATTTGTTTCCCTTGGTGGAGCTGCTGCAGCGGCCGGTGATTTTCTTCGACCAACTGGGCTGTGGGCGCAGTGACCGGCCTGAACCCGCTGAGCAGGAGTACTCGATTGCCGCTTCCGTGCGGGACCTCGTTTCGGTGATCGATGCACTGGTGGCTCAGGCCTGGATCCCGATCCGTGATGGGCGTCCGGCTTACCACCTGTACGGCCAGTCGTTCGGCGGCATCCTGGCCTTTGAGACCCTCAATGCGGCCAGTGGTCCACCGCCGCCGAGCTCGTTGAGCCTGTCCAACGTGCCGAGCTCGGTGCCGGTGTTGCTTGAGGATGTGGCGGCCCTACTGGCAGATCTTGGCGACGACGGCTCCCGCTTTGATGCGACCCACGTCTGTCGAGCGATCCCCCGGCCAGCGGCACTGCTGGCGGCCTATGCGCCAGGGCACCCAGGCAGCCATTGGCGGGGTGTGGATGTGATTGCGGAGTGGTGTGTGCCCGAGGCGAGCCTGGCTTCTTTCACCATGCCTGTATTGCGTCTCGCTGCGGAGTACGACTTTGTCACCTCCCGTTCGATGCAGGGATGGCAACAACTCGCGAATCAGCGCCTGGTGGTTCTTCCGGGAGTGGCCCACCATGCCCTGCTCGAGAGGCCTAAGGCCTATGGAGCTCACCTAGAAGCATTCCTCCAGACACACGAGGACTGAGACGACTTGGCTCGGGTTCTGCCGATCCATGTCGGCGACCCGGAACGATCAAGGTCGGTAAAGTGGGCCATGACATGACCAAGCAGCAAGAAGCCCTGTAAGAAAGTTGAACCAATCGCTGTTATCACCTTTCGTGCCCAGTTGGCTTCTCATATGCAGTCAGCGCGTGCCAACCGAGACTGTCGCCCGAGCGACACAATGATTAGCCCAGAAGTGAAAAGCGGGTGACCGGACTTGAACCGGCGACGTTCAGCTTGGGAAGCTCGACTAGGAACCGCCAAAATCGACTGTGCCGCAAGGCATGCTGGCAGCCTGAGCCGCAAGTGTGAGATGTTTGGTGAGATGTTTTGCGGCCGCCAACCGCCTGTCGGCCGGAGAGCCCAGGAGCCGGCCCGTCGAACAAATAGCGACTGAGACCGTCGCGGGACACGCGAGATGCCTCGCTGGCCGGCAGGTGCCTTGTTCAGGGGAAGTGGCGCTTCTTTGAATTAGGCGCAAGCGGAATAAAGGTTCGAACAGAAGTGCCCGCATGCAAGTGCGGCGCCAGGGCGCCAATCCGCTCTGGTTGTTCTGATCCACGTGCTCGGCCATGAAGTCGAACATGCTGCAAGGCACTGCAAACACCGCAGGGCTTCGGTCGGCGACGGCCGGCCTTCAGCGTGCCACGGCTGCACCGTGGCGTGCATCGGCCAGCCGCCGCCGCCCTCCGCACCGGGGCCGGTGGTGAGGTGGTGGGCAGGGCTCCTCTCCCGCGGCTGCGGTGGCGGAGCAGCTGTCATCCAGTAGGTGATGGAGCCAGGCCGCAAGTCTCTTCGCGCGGCTGCGCGGCCAGCTGGTCGTTCAATGCTAAATCTGGTGGTCTTGCTTATCAGCTTTCAAGTCCACCTATGTATGGCCTTGGTTTGTGCAGATCCATTGCCCCGCAGCCTCTCTGCCTGCTACAGGGTGCATTTGTACTGATAGAATGAGAGCTGCGCCAAAGGCCCCAAGCCCATCGCCGGCGGCAACCTCATCCCCTGGTCTCGCCATCACCGCCGAGTAGTTCAGAGCGGTTGTGATGCCCCGATCAGTTGTCCTTTTGGCAACTGAATCCATGGCTCTTTGTATTCCATCGCGGCTGGAGATTGCTCCGGCTCGCTCTCTGGTGATCGCGGCCGGGGGCGGTCGTGATCTGGCCTGGCCCCATCAGCGCATTGCCGCTGAGCTTCTGGCGCGCACTGGCGGCCGGCTGGTGCATCTGGTTCTCCACGGCGGTGCCCGTGGTGCGGATGCCGCGATAGCCCGGGCTGCCCATCAGCTGGGCTGGTGCTCTCTGGTGATGCCGGCCCAGTGGCAGCAGCACGGCCGCGCCGCTGGGCCGATCCGCAACCGGGAGCTGCTCCAGCAGGCCATCGCCCGGGCCGTGGCCCATAGCTCACCTGGCTCGATGGCCTCGGTGCTGGTGGTGGCCTTCCCCGGTGGAGCAGGCACCGCCTCCCTGGTACAGCAGGCCCGCCGCCTGGCAGCCCGCTCACCGGTGCCGATCGCCGTGGTGGAGGTCAGTCCATCAGCAGGCCTTTGGGCCGTCCCCTCCCCAGAGCTTTCGCCTGGCGCCTGAGGCCGCGTGCCCAGGCCCTGGCCAGTCATTCCTTTCTCTCCGGTTCCTTTCACCCCTCACAGCCATGGCTGTCCTCACATCCATCCCGCCGGCTCCAGCTGCCCTGGCAGCTACTCCAGCCGCACCCGCAGCTGATCAGCCCAGCCCCGCGGGCCCCGCCTGCTCCATCCAGCGCTCCAGCTCTCTCTGGCAGCTGGGCATCGAGGCCCAGGAGCTCACCACCGCCATCGGCCAGCTGGCCCAGCAGCTGGAAGCCGATGACGACGACACCCGCGCCCAGGCCCTCGCCGAGCTCGAGGCCGCCCTACTCGCAGAAGAGGGCAACAAGCAGGCCCTCTCAGCCAAGGCCGATGCCACCTGTTGGGTGATCGAGCACCTCCGCGGCCAGGGCGCCTACCGCCAGCAGCAGGCCAAGCGGCTCACCGCCCTGGCCGCCGCTGACAACGGCCGCGCCGACGACCTCGAGACCTCCCTGGTGCTGGTGCTCACCCGCCTGCAGCCCAAGGCCACCCGCTTCAGCTTCCCGAACCACGAACTCATCTCCCGCAAGTCCCAGGCCATCGAAATCGACGACGAGGAGGCCCTCGATCCCCAGTGGCTCACCGTCACCACCACCACCAAACCCGACAAGGCCGCCATCAAGGAAGCGATCAAAGCCGGCCAGCAGATCCCCGGCGCCCAGCTCCTCTCCCGCCGCACCTGGCGCATCACCTGAGCAGGGGGGGCAGAGCCCCCATTCACAGGGGTCTGCTGCAGGAGCGGGCCCAGATCACTGCTCCCAGAGCCCACACAGCCACTGATCACCCCATCACCAGAGCCATGGATCTCTCCAGCTACGCCAGCGCCACCGCCACAACCACACCCACCACCCCTCGGCCCATGGGGCACATCTGGTCAACCCGTCTGGGCAGCTGGGTAGTGCCGATCCTTCGCAAGAACAGCCGCCGGCCTTCGCCGGATCACATCTTCTGCAGCGAGCCGCCCTGCTGGCTGCTGATCGAGCCCCTCGACACGGAAACAGCCGCCAGCTGACCCACTCCCCTGCCAACTCCATCTCTCCTCACCCTTCCATTCCCGCCATGACCTGCACCTTCTCCGCCGAGCAGATCACTGCCCTCTCGGCTCCCCTCGATCGCGCCAAGGTGCGCCAGCGGCGCCAGGGCCGCAGCCAGGTGAGCTACCTAGAGGGATGGCAGGTGATCGCCGAGGCCAACCGCATCTTTGGTTTTGACGGCTGGCAGCGGGAAACCGTCGCCCTCCGCTGCGTCCATCAGGCCGAGCGCCTCATCGGAGAAGAGCAGCGCCCCGGCTGGGGCGTCACCTACACCGCCCGGGTGCGCATCAGCGTCAGCGCCAGCACTGCCGGCCAGCCGGCCCTGATCCGCGAGGGCTGCGGCGCCGGCCACGGCATCGACACCGACCTGGGCCAGGCCCATGAATCCGCTCTCAAGGAGGCCGAGACCGACGCCATGAAGCGGGCGTTGATGACCTTCGGGAATGCGTTTGGGTTGGCGCTTTACGACAAGCAGCAGCGGGAGGTCACGGGCGGGGCCAGCAGGGGTGATAGCGCCAGCACAGTCCAGGCCAGCCGGCCCAGGTCCATGGCTCTACGGGTGGTCCCTCCAGCACCAACCCCAGCGTCAGCCAGACCCCAGATAGCCAAGCAGCAGGCCCAGGCCGCGGCGACACCGAAAGCTGAGCCACCCTCAGCGGTGCCAACCACGGCCCAACAACATGCAGACGATCCCGGCCTGGCGCCCCTCGATCCGGCCACCATCCGCCAGCTGCACGCCACCATCCGCGGCCTGCCCGCTCCGGTGCTGGAGGGATTCAGCAAGGCCTTCCGCAAGTGCTTCCAGGTGCCGGCCGAGGCCCCCTCGATCGCCGATCGCATCTGCCAGCGGCGGCACCACGAATGGATCGAGACCTTCATGGTGTCCCACCGATAGGTGCGCCCAGTAAGGCAGCATCGATAAATGCTCAGCCTGCGTAGACAGAACCGGCATGGGCGCCGACAGGGCAGCACATCACCCTCGCGTAGAGAAGATGCTCAATCTCTAGTCGGCTCCCAGAGAATCAAGGCCTCAGATTGTTGTATTCCACCGACTGCTGCAGCTGGATGCAATGGGCTGGGAGCCGCCAGTGATGATGCGAATCCCGCATTGATTTCAGTCGAACTGCCAGCTTGATGGCGGCGCCAGACTGCTGAGGTGACACTGGGGAAGCCCGGCCGGCCAGGGAGTACCAATGGCTCAGGAGATCAGCGGCTGTGGCGCCGGATGTGGTGCCCTGTTTGTCCTGGTGGTGCTGGGTCTTGGGCTCGCCTTCTGGCCCCTGTTTCTGCTGCTGGCCATCGTTGTGCTGGTCATTGGTGTGGTGGCTAACGCCGCCCGGGAGGCCAACAGACAAGAGCTCAAGACCCTGATCGAGGCCGCCGATCGCCGCCTCCGGGGTGATGCCTGCCGGGTGCGCGACTGCTTTGGCGTGGTTGAGGGGCTCAGCCTTGGCGGCGATCTGGCCAGCCCCAAAATCGACGTCCGATGCCGAACGGTTGCCGATGAAGGCGGCCAGTTGGTGGGCCAGGGCGTTCACCTCAGCCTCACGCCACCGGCAGAGGCGCAGCGGTTGCGCAGCATGGGTGGCACCAGCCGTTGGCTGGAAGCAGCCGGCGTCAGCCTGCTGGAGGAATTGTCCGTGGAAGCCAAGGCCACCAAGGCGGCGATGGAGTGCCTGCGGGAGCTGGCGTGGACCGAGCAGGCATTAGCCAAGCTCGATGGCCTCCAGGGTGCGCTGATCGACACGTTGGCCAAGGCCGAGGGCAATGAGCTGCTGGAAGCGGCCATTCCCCAGCTGCAGAAGGCCCTGCAATCCTTTCAGGGGGAGCAGGAGAAACTTCAGGAAGCCCTGGGCAGCACCAGCGAGATGCTGCACAAGCTGCACGACTTCCTGGCAGTGCCGGAAGAGATCCGCCCGATCATCAGCTTTGACCTCGATCAGCTGTTTGATCCCCAGCGCTTCTCGGCTCTGGAGCAGTCGTTCACAGATGTGGTGCTGCTGAACGAGGCCTTCCAGGAACTGTCCCGGGACGCCCTGGCCTGAGCGCCAGGAGCTGGCGCCACACCCCCGAACGGTGCTAGTACAGGCGTACGCATCTGGAGTGGTTCATGGGTGTCCCCTTGCCCCGGCCCGCAGCCCTGGCCGCCAGGCTTGAAACCCCCGTGGAGGAGTGGCCCTACCTCGATGAAGGCACCCTGCTCAAGACCCGCAGCCGCAAGGTCTGCATGACCTGCCACTGGTTTAGGCACCACGCGGGAGTGAACTGCATCCCGCTGCTCACTTGCCAGCTGCACCAGGGCCTGATCGCCCATGGCGAGCACCTGGTGAGCCGCTGCCAGGGTTGGACCGATGACATGACACGGCAGCAGGGCTGGGCGCCGGAGGTGGCCTGAGCAGCCCATGCACCCCAGCACCGTCACTGGCAAGCGGCCGCCTCTCTCCCCCCAGGAGGGCTGGCTCAGCGATGGCCGCCAGGTGCTGCACTTCAACCCCGTTCGGTACAGCCGTTACTCCCAGGCCCTGGAGCTCACCAGCGGCGAGCTGATCCCCGGCCAGGCCCCGCTGCTCAAGTGCCGCAAAGAGATCACCCGCGAGGAGGCGATCAAGCTCTGGGCCCAGAAACGCAAGGAGGGCTGGCAGCCCTGCGAGCCCCAATGGACGCCGCCGCCAGTGATGAAGTCACCGGCCCTTCGTCCCGCCGCCAGCATGGGGGCACCAGGATCAGCGCCGTGCTTCTGAATCCCTTCTGCCCGTTCAGCACTGCCAAGGTGCTGGTCCTCAAGGCCACGGTGCTGCTGCTGCTCACCCTGCTGATCAAGGCCAAGATCCGGATCACGGCCTTCTCGGCTCTTGGCTTTTTCCTGCTGATCCTGCAGACCCTGGTGTTTCTGGCCATCAGCGGCGGCCTGGTGCTGGCGGCCGGTGGAGCGGCGATCTACAGCACGCAGAAGCAACGGCCTGTTGCGGGCTGATCTCGTCGCTGGGCACAACAAAGCCCGGGTCGAGGTCCCCGGGCATTTGTCTGCTCAGCCGTGGTGCCGTCCCAAGGGGGGCGGGCGCAGCTGTGCGGTCGGTTGATCGTGTTCTGATCAGGTGGTTTTCAATTGTGGTCGGAGCTGCCGGCGCTGGCACCTGGGGCCAGGTGTCGATTGGGACGTTCCGTTGGGTCCGGGGCACCTCAAGCGATGCAGTGGACGGCGACAGGGCTGTTCAACACAACAACCACGCCAGGAACGTCAGAGATCCGTCGAGAGTGTTGGAGCAGGGGCCGGATCGTCAGCGCGCTCCTGACTGGTGCTCAGGGGGGGTGTCTTCCATCTGTGGAGCCTCCGAATCCCGTTGCATCCACGATGGGCCGGCCAGCCCAGGCGAGCAAGCGAGCACGCCAGTTCGACACCGCTCGTTACCGGCGGCAATCGCTCTTCATGAAGGGGGCTTCATGGCACCACCAGCAGCAGCAGGCGGTTGCCCTCCGGGTCCAGCAGCCAGGCCTCGGCACCAAAGGGTTCCTGCCGTGGCGGATCCGCCGCGGTGGCGCCCAGCTCCAGAGCCCTGCTGATCCAGGCGTCGAGCACCGAGATGGCGGCCGATCCCTCGGCCTGGCGTTGCAGACACAGCGCCAGACGCCCCTGCTGCCGCGGTCGGGGTCGGCTGCGAGAAGGGGCGTACACCTCCAGCCAGCCCCCGGCCGGCCAGGGCAGCCGCCAATGGCTGGCGCTCAGGCCAGGCTGCGGGTCCACCTCCAGCAACGCCCCATAGAAGCGGGCCAGGGAAGCGGGATCATCAGCCGCCAGCACGATCGAGCCACTCAGTCCCATGGCCGCCTCCAGCGCCTGTGTGCAGGTTGCCTCTGCAGCCACCACGATGGGCTTCTGAGGAGCCCGGCCATGCAGAAACACCTTCAGCAAGGGGGCAGCGGCTTCGCCACCAGGGTTGTTGCCTGGGCGATGGGGCTGGTGGTGCTGCAGGCCAACGCCGCCGCAGCTCGCGCTGACTCCTGGAAGCGCTGCAGCTAACGACAGCCCCATCCCCTGCCGCGCCAGCCACAGCCCCGATGGCACGGTGCGGATCACCTGGCAGGACGGCCAGGCCATGACCTACCGCCTGGTGCAGGACGGCTTCCCGATCTCCACGCTGCGCGACAGCCTGGGCGGCATCTGGCAGCGGGAGATCCTCATCCAGGGCAATGCCGTGTTCACCAATCCGGCCAACGGCAACCGCATCGTTGTTCCCTTGCGCTGAAGCAAGCAGATGCAGGTGCCCTGACCAGAGCTCCAGAGGCTGTGCAGCCCACCGGCACTGATGCAGGTCCTGCATCTCAGATCCTCCAACTATTGATGCGTGGTGCAGAGTCGAGCCATGTTCCGACCTGGTCACGTCCCCAGCGCCCTGGCGAGCGCCCTGGCCCTAATCGCCATCGCGCTGGCCCCGGCCTGTGCCGTTGCCAGACCCATGGCCAAAGTGGTGTCGGTCGGCGATGGCGACACCATCCGGGTGCGGCAGGACGAGACGGTGATCACCGTGCGCTTGGCCTGCATCGACGCACCGGAGACGGCCCAGCGCCCCTACGGCCAGAACACCAGGCAGTACTTGCAGCAGCGCCTGCCGGCCGGCAGCGCGGTGCGATTGGACGAGAAGAC
>Ga0207942_1000401_pt1 | contig 11084 bp, 9 predicted proteins | sample LakMenEpi12Oct12_FD_150687 | JGI IMG/M metagenome (GOLD analysis project Ga0207942, IMG submission 150687) | Freshwater microbial communities from Lake Mendota, WI - 12OCT2012 deep hole epilimnion (SPAdes) | ecosystem: Environmental > Aquatic > Freshwater > Lake > Epilimnion/Euphotic zone ... | reverse complement strand
CACGGGGAATCTTGGTCAATTGCGTTAGCTTTAAAACTTGCAACATATAATTTATTAAAATCAGATGGGTTATCACCCATTTTAATTTTAGATGATGTTTTTTCTGAACTAGATGAAGATCGCAGAGAGAAATTAGCTGCGATCGCTAAATCAGCTGAGCAAACTATTATTACCGTGGCGGTAGAGGCTGATCTTCCCGAATCTCTAACCGGGCAAAGATATCTTGTTAAATCTGGATCAGTGAGCCAGTTATGAAAAGAGATTTAGCAAAAGATTTATATAAGTTTTATCGGTCAGGTTTTAAAAAACTTAAAAACTCAGATCAATCCAATGAAAATCGAGAGCACAACACTGATCCACAATCCATACAATCTATTTTGTCTGAGGTAATTTCAAATAGAAATTGGAGTCAAGGTTTTGCCGAGGGAAGCTTATTTAGTGACTGGAAAACTATTGTGGGCGATGAGATTGCAGAGCACACCACACCAATATCTTTAGTTGATGGAAAATTAACTATTCAAAGCTCATCAACTGCCTGGTCAACCCAAATGAGATTAATGAAAAATGATTTATTAAAAACTATTTCAACCACCGCACCAGGTGCGTTAGTTGAGGAGTTAATTTTCATTGGTCCAAACGCACCTAGTTGGAAGAGGGGCCTTCGCAGTATTAGGGGTGCTAGAGGGCCAAGAGATACGTACGGCTAGTATCCACCCACAAAACTGGATTAAAAACCCCGCATTCACACCTTTAAATCCCGTTTTGGGTAATACCTAAATCATTCTAGCGATAGGATTTGCAGGTGAGCCGGGCAAAAAACGGCCAGAATCGTCTATAAGAGATCTTGGGGGTTATTGGTGCCGACTAAAAATAACTCAACAGCTCAATCTAAAAAAGAGCACAAAGGTTATGACGCATCAAACATTACAGTTCTAGAAGGTTTAGATGCTGTTCGAAAACGTCCTGGAATGTATATCGGCTCAACTGGTGAGCGCGGATTACATCATTTAGTTTATGAAGTTGTAGATAACTCAGTTGATGAGGCGCTAGCTGGCTACTGCACAGATATAAATGTAATTTTACAAAAAGATGGATCAGTAAAAGTCATTGATAATGGTCGTGGAATTCCAGTTGATATCCATCCAGTTGAGAAAAAACCAGCCCTAGAGGTTGTGTTAACAGTTTTACATGCTGGTGGAAAGTTTGGCGATGGTGGTTACAGCGTTTCTGGTGGCTTACATGGTGTTGGTATCTCTGTAGTTAACGCATTAAGTACTGATTTAGCAGTTGAGGTAAAGCGAGATGGATTTAATTGGAACCAAAGTTATAAATTAGGTGTACCGACCGCGCCAGTTAAAAAAGGAAGTGCAACAGAGGGCTCTGGCACCACCGTAACTTTTTGGCCATCTAAAGATATTTTTGAAACTACAGATTTTTCATTTGAAACATTATCCGCCAGATTTAGAGAGATGGCATTTTTAAATAAGGGTTTAATTTTGACCTTAACTGATGAACGAGCAGGCCACGTGGATGATAAAGGAAACCCACTTTATGTGAAGTATGAGTACGCCGGTGGAATTATTGATTTTGTTAAGCATTTAAATCAAACTAAGGGCGCAACCCACAAATCTATTATTTCTTTTACAACCGAAGATAATAAGCACAAAATGAGTTTAGAGGTCGCCATGCAATGGAATACCGGTTTTTCTGAATCTGTTTACACCTTTGCTAACACAATAAATACCCAAGAGGGTGGTACCCATGAAGAAGGTTTTAGAACCGCTCTTACCTCAATTGTTAATAAGTTTGGTGAAGAGTGGGGATTTATCCGCAAGAAAGAGGACCGGTTAACTGGTGATGATGTGCGCGAAGGTTTAACTGCAATTGTTTCTATAAAAATTGGCGAACCACAATTTGAGGGTCAGACTAAAACAAAACTAGGAAACACAGAGGCAAAATCCTTTACTCAAAAGGCGATGAATGATCATTTAACATCCTGGTTTGAAAAAAACCCAAGTGAAGGAAAAGATATTGTTCGAAAATCTATTGATGCTGCTGCCGCCAGAGTTGCAGCTAGAAAAGCTAGAGATTTATCAAGAAATCGTAAAGGTTTATTAGAGGGCCGGGGCATGCCCGGAAAATTAGCTGATTGCCAATGGACTGAACCAGAAAAGTGCGAACTCTATATTGTTGAGGGCGACTCAGCCGGTGGTTCAACAAAGGGTGGTCGAGACTCTCGCTATCAAGCAGTTCTACCAATTAGAGGAAAGATTTTAAATGTTGAAAAGGCAAGAATTGATCGAGTATTACAAAACAATGAGGTGCAAGCTTTAATTACTGCACTTGGCACTGGAATTCATGATGATTTTGATTTAGCAAAACTTAGATACCATAAAATAATTTTGATGGCAGATGCTGATGTTGATGGCCAACACATTAGAACACTGCTATTAACTTTATTATTCAGATTTATGAAACCATTAATTGAAAATGGCTTTGTTTACCTAGCTCAACCACCGCTATATAAATTAAAATGGGGTGGCAAAGAACCAGTCCAATACGCATTTAGCGATAAAGAGCGAGATGGCTTTATTCAAATGGGAGTTGAAAACGGTAAGCGACTTCCTAAAGAGGATGGAATCCAACGCTTTAAAGGATTAGGTGAGATGCCGGCAAAAGAGTTGTGGGATACCACAATGGATCCAGCAACTAGAGTTTTAATAAAAGTTACCCTAGAAGATGCCGCAGCCGCCGATGATTTATTCTCAGTACTTATGGGTGAGGATGTTGAGCTGCGTAGATCATTTATTCAGCGAAATGCCAAAGATGTTAGATTCTTGGATATTTAATTATTATGGATAAAACATTTACCGATAATCAAGGCGAACATGGCCGCGATCGACAGGAGTCGGTTGATCTGCAAGTAGAGATGGCTAGGTCATACCTAGATTACGCAATGAGTGTAATTGTTGGCAGAGCACTTCCTGATATTAGAGATGGATTAAAACCAGTTCATCGCAGAGTTTTATATGCAATGTATGACGCTGGTTATCGACCAGATAAGGGTTATTACAAATCCTCTCGCATCGTCGGTGATGTTATGGGTAATTACCATCCACACGGGGATACAGCAATTTATGACGCTGTAGTTCGACTTGCTCAATTTTGGTCACTTCGTTATCCATTAATTGATGGAAATGGAAACTTTGGCTCACCTGGAAATGATCCAGCAGCTGCCATGCGTTACACCGAAGCCCGTCTTGCTCCCCTTGCAATGGAGATGATGCGAGATATTGATGAAGACACTGTTGATTTCATTCCAAATTATGATGGCAGATCTCAAGAGCCAACAGTTCTACCCAGCAGGTTTCCTAATTTATTAGTAAATGGTTCAGCTGGAATTGCAGTTGGTATGGCAACAAATATTCCACCACATAATTTAAATGAAGTTGTTGAGGCAACCTGTTTTGCATTAGAAAATCCAGATATGCCATCGGATGAGCTACTGGCAAAACTTATGACAATTGTTAAAGGCCCCGACTTTCCAACCAAAGCATTAATTGTTGGTAGGGGTGGCATTGATGATGCTTATAAGAGTGGCCGCGGATCAATCATTATGCGATCTGTTGTGGAAATTGAAGAAATAAATAAACGAACTTGTTTAGTTGTAACAGAGCTGCCATATCAAGTAAACCCAGATAACTTAGCGCTAAAGATTGCTGAATTGGTAAAAGATGGTCGAATCAAAGGTATTGCAGATGTCAGGGATGAAGGAAATGAGCGATTAGGCCAGAGATTAGTAATTGTTTTGCGAAATGATGCAGTTGCTAAGGTTGTCTTAAATAATTTATATAAACACACACAATTACAAGATTCATTTGGCGCCAATATGTTGGCGCTAGTAGATGGGGTGCCTAGAACTTTAAGATTAGATGAGTTTATTCGTTACTACATAGAACACCAGGTTGAGGTAATTGTTAGACGAAGTAAATATCGATTACTTGAGCGTGAAAAGCGAGCTCACATATTAAAAGGTTACCTAAAGGCATTAGATGCCCTAGATGATGTAATCGCACTTATTAGAGCAAGTAAGACCCCAGAGGAGGCTCGAAGTGGGTTGATGAAACTGCTGTCCGTTGATGAGATCCAAGCTAATGCAATTTTAGATATGCAGCTTCGAAGAATTGCAGCGTTGGAGCGACAGAAAATTACTGATGAGCACGCAGAGTTAATGAGTGAGATAAAAGAGCTAAATGTAATTTTAGCTAGCCCAGAAAAACAACGGTTAATAATTAAAACTGAGTTGCAAGAGGTGGCCAGCAAGTATGGAAATGAAAGACGAACTCAAATCGTGGCCGGGGACACTGATTTATCAGTTGAGGATTTAATTCCAGATCAAGATGTAGTGGTAACTATTACTAAGGGTGGATATTCAAAGCGCACAAAAGCTGAAGCCTACCGAGCACAAAAACGTGGTGGCAAAGGTGTTAAGGGTGCGGCATTAAAATTAGATGATGTAGTGGAACATTTCTTTACCGCCTCTACCCACAACTGGTTACTATTTTTTACCAATAAGGGCAGGGTTTATCGGGCAAAGGTGCATGAGCTACCAGATGCCGGCCGAGATGCCAGAGGCCAACATGTGGCAAATTTATTAGCATTTAAACCAGATGAAAGTATCGCCTCCGTTATTGCAATTACCGATTACTCAACCCAACCATATTTAGTAATTGCTACTAAAGGCGGCATAGTTAAAAAAACTGCACTCGCTGAGTATGACTCACCTCGAAGTGGTGGATTAATTGCCATCTCACTTAAAGAAAATGATGAGGTGGTATCTGCTGCCTTAGTAAGTGATAAAGAGGAGTTGTTATTAGTTTCAAAGATGGGAATGTCACTTAGGTTTAGCGCCGGCAATGATTCACTTCGCGCTATGGGCCGAGGTGCAACTGGTGTAATTGGTATGAAGTTTAGAAAAGGCGATAACTTATTAGCGATGGCAGCAATTAGTAGTGATAATAAAAATTATGTTTTCACCGCCACCGATGGCGGCTTTGCCAAGCGAACCAAACTTGAGGAGTATCGAACTCAAGGACGAGGTGGCATCGGTGTTAAGGCAGCAAAGATTGATGAGGACTCTCGTGGTGTATTGGTGGGTGCGATGATTGTGCAAGAGCGGGATGAAATTCTTGCCATCTCATCAGCTGGCACAGTTATGCGCACACCTCTTACTCAAATCCGAGAAACTGGTCGGGATACCTTGGGGGTTCGGCTAGTTAACCTAGATTCAGGAATTTCAGTAGTATCTGTTACTCGCTTAGTTGAAGATCTCGATTAAGCACACACAGTGAAAGCGGGTATAAATAAAGTACTTTTGGTTATGAAGTACTTCCTCAGGTAGCCTTCACCAGCACAATATGGGCCTATAGCTCAGCCTGGTTAGAGCGCTTCCCTGATAAGGAAGAGGTCTGTGGTTCAAGTCCACATAGGCCCACCCTGCAAAGTAAAAAATGCGGGGACCTAGCTCAATTGGTAGAGCACCGCCTTTGCAAGGCGGGGGTTAGGGGTTCGATTCCCCTGGTCTCCACAAATTTATATTTAATTAATATTAAATATAAAACAAGTACAAAGAGTAAAGATATTTAGAAATTAAGGTGGATATTTTAATGAAGAGATTTTCTTTATTTCTAATTACCACCTTACTACTTACCGGATGCTCTTCAGTACAAGAAGAAGCAAAGATTCAAACTGAGAGTCAAACAAGTACCGAGGTAGAGCCGGAAACAAAGTCAGCAGAAAAGATAGAGACAAATACCAAACCAGAGAGTAAGACAAAAAGCGAAAGGCAGAGTGAAAAAGTGAGTATGAATACCGCGATCCTAAAGACCAGCATGGGGGATATCACCATTGAGTTATTTCCAAACCAAGCTCCTAAAACTGTTAAAAACTTTGTTGATCTTGCAACTGGTGCTAAAGAGTGGACCGATCCAAATGTTGGCGAGAAAGTAAAAACCAAACTTTATGATGGCACAATCTTTCACCGAGTAATTCCTGGATTTATGATCCAAGGTGGAGATCCACTAGGAAGTGGCATGGGTGGGCCTGGTTATAACTTTGCCGATGAGTTTCATGGTGAGTTAAGTTTTGATAAGCCATACCTACTAGCTATGGCAAATGCCGGGCCTAACACAAATGGCTCACAATTTTTTATTACCGTAGCTGCTACCACCTGGCTAAATCGCAAACACACAATTTTTGGGCAGGTGAGCGATCTAGCCAGTCAAAAGGTGATCGATGCAATTGCGACCGTGAAAACTGGGGCAAATGATAAGCCGGTGCAGGCAGTTAAGATTGAATCAGTAACAATTAAGTAAATTAATGCAACCGGCGGGGTTAACTAAAAATTTAATCTTCTTTATATCCGGTTGCTTTTTACTTTCCCAAATCCAAACTAATCTGCAATTTGAGCTAGCTTTATATGGGGCAGCGGTAGATCAAGGTCAGTACTACCGGCTAATAACTGTGGCGCTAGTGCATGGCGGCTGGCTGCACTTAATATTTAATATGCTGGCACTACTTTCAATCGGCACATTAATTGAAAATTTTTACGGCCGAAATAAGTACATAATTATTCTCTTGGTGAGCTTATTAGCTGGCTCACTTTCCTCCTACCTTTTTAACCCACCACAAACCATTGCAGTTGGTGCCTCTGGCATGATCTTTGGCTTATTTGGGGCGCTAGTTATTGCTGGCAGATCCCTCGGAGCAAACTTAAAAGAGGTGGCACCATTGATCGCCATAAATATTGCAATCCCACTCTTTATCCCAGGCATTGACTGGAAGGCCCACCTGGGCGGGTTAGCTGGTGGCTTACTCACCTCAGCTCTATTAAGGCCTAAAAGAGGGGCTTGGGAATAAAGCCCACCCTTAGATAGTTATGTAGGCAGCAACCTTGAGCCTACTTGGCTCAACCTTTTGACTAAATAGGCACTCAAGGCTGAAGATATACCCATATGGGTGAGGCCAAAACAGGCCCAACCCTTACGGGTTGAGAAAAATCTAGCTAAGGAAAGAGAGAGAAAACAAATGGCCAGAGCTGTTGGAATTGATCTAGGAACAACTAATAGTTGCGTATCGGTCTTAGAGGGCGGTGAGCCAACTGTTATCGCAAATGCCGAGGGTGCTCGCACTACCCCATCGATTGTGGCATTTGCTAAAAATGGTGAGGTATTAGTTGGTGAGGTTGCCAAGCGACAATCGGTAACAAATGTTGAGCGCACTATTCGCTCGGTTAAAAGACATATGGGAACTAATTGGAGCCAAGATATTGATGGCAAGAAGTACACAGCCCAAGAGATTAGCGCTCGCATATTGATGAAATTAAAGCGCGATGCGGAAAGTTATTTAGGTGAGACGGTAGCGGATGCAGTTATTACTGTACCGGCATACTTTAATGATGCTCAACGTCAAGCAACTAAAGAGGCGGGCGAAATTGCTGGCCTTAATGTGCTTCGTATTGTTAATGAGCCAACCGCTGCAGCCCTAGCTTATGGTTTAGATAAGGGTGATAAAGAACAAACAATTTTAGTATTTGACCTAGGTGGTGGAACCTTTGACGTATCTTTACTAGAAATTGGTGAAGGTGTTGTTGAGGTAAAAGCTACTAACGGCGATAACAACCTTGGTGGCGATGATTGGGATCAAGCATTAGTTGATCACTTAGTTAAAACATTTGCTGCTAAAAACGGTATTGATTTAACAAAGGATAAGATGGCAATGCAACGAGTTAGAGAGGCTGCTGAGAAGGCAAAGATCGAACTTTCATCCTCTGCTCAAACCTCTATCAATCTGCCATACATAACAGTTGATACTGAAAAGAATCCACTTTTCTTAGATGAAACAATTACTAGAGCGCAATTTCAAGGATTAACCGCTGATCTTTTGGAAAGGTGTAAGAAGCCATTCCAATCAGTACTTCGTGATGCCGGAATTCCAATTGCAGATATTGATCATGTAGTTCTAGTTGGTGGCTCTACCCGTATGCCAGCAGTTGTTGAGTTGGTTAAATCTTTAACTGGTGGACAAGAGCCAAATAAGGGAGTTAATCCAGATGAGGTAGTTGCAGTTGGCGCAGCTTTGCAAGCTGGTGTATTAAAGGGTGAAGTAAAAGATGTGTTACTACTTGATGTCACACCACTATCTCTTGGTATTGAAACCAAAGGTGGGGTGATGACTAAGTTAATTGAGCGAAACACCACGATCCCAACTAAGCGAAGTGAGATTTTCTCAACCGCAGATGACAATCAACCAGCTGTACAAATTCAAGTATTCCAAGGTGAGCGCGAAATGGCTGCTTACAACAAGAAACTTGGCATGTTTGAGTTAACTGGCCTGCCACCTGCTCCACGCGGAGTTCCCCAAATCGAAGTTACCTTTGATATTGATGCCAACGGAATTGTCCATGTATCTGCCAAAGATTTAGGTACTGGAAAATTACAAAGCATGACAATCACAGGCGGCTCTGCTCTTTCTAAAGAAGAGATTGAGCAAATGATGAAGGATGCCGAGGCTCATGCCGAAGAGGATAAGCAACGCAGAGAAGAGGCAGATGTTAGAAACTCTGGTGATTCACTGGTTTACCAAACAGAAAAATTCTTAAAAGATAATGCCGACAAGTTCAATGATGGCGATAACGCTGCTAAAAAAGTTGAGCTAGAAGGTGCTATTGCAGATCTTAAGAAATCTTTAGAGGGAACAGATCTTTCTGCGATCAAGAGTGCAACTGAAAAGGTATCTGAAATCAGCCAACAACTAGGAGCAGCTTTATATGCAGCAAATGCGGCACAAGCACCAGCCGGAGATACTCCTGCCGATGATGGTGTACAGGATGCTGAAGTTGTGGATGAACAGAAATAATGAGCGAAGAAAATTTAGCTGCGTCAGAGAAGGAACTCTCTGACGCAGTTGATGAAGTATTAAATGAAGCAACCGCTGTTGTAGATGAGGTTGCAACACTTACCGCTGATCTACAACGATTACAAGCAGAGTATGCAAATTATCGAAAGCGAGTAGATCGCGATCGCCAATCAACAACTGAATTTGCATTTGTTGCAGTTATCTCTGAATTACTCCCGGTATTAGATGATCTAGATCGAGCTGCCCAACATGGTGAGTTAACTGGTGGTTTTAAAGCTGTAGCAGATCGAATTAATTCCATAGTTGAAAAATTGGGTTTAAGTAAATTTGCCGAGGCACCAGTGCCTTTTAATCCTGAGATTCATGAAGCACTTACTCACGAGACCTCAAGTGAGGTAAGTGAACCAACCGCCTCGAAAATATTGCAACCAGGATATAAATTTAAAGAACGGGTAATTAGACCAGCTCGAGTTGCAGTAACAGATCCAGAAGTATCTGCTTAAGGGTTAACTCAGATGGCAGCTAAGGATTTATACGAAAAGGATTACTACCAAATACTTGGCGTTACTAAAAATTCCGATGCCGCTGCCATAAAAAAACAGTATCGAAAATTAGCTCGCGAATTACACCCAGATAAAACCAAGGGCGATAAAAAATTAGAGGATCGGTTTAAAGCGGTCTCTGAGGCTTATGACATATTAAGTGATGATAAAAAACGGCGCGAATATGATGAAGCAAGAGAGGCTTTTACCTCCGGCAGGGTTCCACCTGGATATGGAGCTGGCGGGGCTAAATTTAATGCCGGTGATTTTGGTGATTTATTTGGTCCAGGTGGAGATATTTTTTCCTCCCTTTTTGGTGGCGGCAGATCTAGACATGGCGCAGATTTACAAACTGAATCCTCAATTACATTTAAAGATTCAATCTATGGCACAGAGTTAAATTTAAGATTATCACCCCAAGGCTCTGCGCCAACAAATATTACAACTAGAGTTCCAGCTGGTATTAAAGATGGTGCAAAGATAAAAATTAAAGGTCGAGGTGCCCCAGGGGCAGCAGGCCCTGGAGATCTTTATGTAATTGTGCATGTAACACCACATCCAGTATTTTCTAGAAAAGATGAGAATATTCATTTAACCCTGCCAATTACTTTTGCTGAAGCCACATTAGGCGCGGACATTTCAGTACCAACATTAGATGGTGATGAAGTAACGGTAAGAATTGCACCCGGCACTCCATCTGGTCGGACATTAAGAATTAAGGGCCGGGGTGTTAAAAAGGGAACAACAAGTGGAGATTTAATGATCACACTTGATGTAAGAGTCCCACAACGAGTTGATGGCGCAGCTAAGAAAGCGGTAGAGGAGTTTGCAAAGGCAACAGCAGATTTTAATCCCAGAGCAGAATTATTTAGTAAGGCTAAATTATGAGCAGCGATAATCAAATTCCAGAGGATGAAGCGGTATATGTAATATCGGTAGCTTCGAAATTATCTGGGCTTCATCCACAAACCCTGCGGCAATATGATCGATTAGGTTTAGTCTCACCAAGTAGAACAATTGGCAAAAATAGAAGATACTCATTAATAGATATTGTTAAATTAAGAAATGTACAAAGATTAGTTGGCGAAGGAATTAACTTAGCTGGTATTGCCAGAATTATTGAGCTAGAGCAAGCGGTGGCCAATATGGCACTTGAGGTAGCCAAGTTAAGAACTGAAGTGGACGCACTACTGGAGGCCAACCCTCCCAAAGCCTTAGTTAGGCGAGATAATCAAACCATTGTTCTTTATCCAAATAATTAATCAACTAATTTAGATAGGGTAAAGGGATGTCAGCGAAGGAAAAATTAAAGTCTGAGATACTAAAAAAGGCTGTAGTTCATGGAAAAGTTATTTTATCCTCTGGCAAAGAGGCAGATTATTACGTTGATTTAAGAAGAGTCACCTTAGATTCAACTGCTGCGCCCTTAGTAGGTGAAGTAATGCTTGAATTAACAAAAGATTTAGAGTTTGAAGCAGTTGGCGGCTTAACTCTGGGCGCAGACCCAGTAGCAACAGCAATGATGCATGTGGCGGCAAATAGTGGAAGAAAACTAGATTCATTTGTTGTTCGAAAAGCTGAAAAAGCTCATGGATTGCAGCGGAGAATTGAAGGCCCAGATGTTAA
>Ga0207942_1000400_pt1 | contig 11095 bp, 5 predicted proteins | sample LakMenEpi12Oct12_FD_150687 | JGI IMG/M metagenome (GOLD analysis project Ga0207942, IMG submission 150687) | Freshwater microbial communities from Lake Mendota, WI - 12OCT2012 deep hole epilimnion (SPAdes) | ecosystem: Environmental > Aquatic > Freshwater > Lake > Epilimnion/Euphotic zone ... | reverse complement strand
CTTATACTGCCTACACATCTGGTGGTATTGCAAATAGAGTTTATACTTTAACAACAACTTATTTAACTGCAGATTTATTTAATATTAAATATGCTCAATCAGCAGATGTTATGTACTTATGTCATCCTGATTATTCAGTTAAAAAATTATCAAGAACTGGACATACCTCTTGGACTATTACAGAAGTAGATTTCACAAATGGTCCCTATTTAGATGACAATATAAGCACAGTAACTTTAAGTTCATCCAATCATACAGTAGGAACCGCTAGAGATTTAACAGCATCTGCTGCAACCTTTGCTTCAACTGATGTTGGAAGATTAGTTTCTTATAGAACTGGCTATGGAGAGATTACTGCATTTACAAGTTCTACTGCTGTAACTTGGACTATTATAAAAGATGTAAATTCTGGTTCTGCATCTACTGACTGGGCATTAGGAGCATTTTCAGACACTACAGGTTATCCTTCTTGTGTAACTTTTTATGAACAACGATTAGTATTTGCAGGAACAACTAATCAACCTCAAACATTATTTTTTTCAAGATCAGGAGATTATGAAAACATGGATGAGAATAGAGGTGGAACTGTTGCTGCAGATGATGCAATGATTTACACAATCGCATCAAACCAAGTAAACGTCATACAATCTTTAAAAGCAACAAGAACATTAATTATATTAACTTCAGGTGGTGAATTTACATTAAACTCAGATTCTACAGGAACCGCTGTATCACCAACAAATATAAATATTAAAAAACAATCTAATTATGGAGCATCCAATATAGATGCACTATCAGTTGGTAATGCAACTTTATTTGTTCAACGTGCTAAAAGAAAATTAAGAGAATTAGCTTACAATTTTGACACAGATGGTTATGTCGCTCCGGATATGACTATATTAGCTGAAGACGTTACTTTATCTGGATTAGATGAACTAACATATCAACAAGAACCGCATAGTATTATTTGGGGTATTCGTGGTGATGGAGTATTAGTTGGATTAACATATCAAAGATCAGAACAAGTTGTTGCTTGGCATCAACATAAATTAGGTGGATCTTTTGGATCTACAACTCATGGTATAGTTGAAAGTGTTATTTCTATTTCTGGAAATTCTTACAATAGAACTGATGAAGATCAAATATGGGTTATTGTTAAAAGAACAATTAATGGAACAACAAGACGTTATGTAGAATATTTTACACCATTTCAATTTGATAGTTCACTTACACAATTCCAATTTGTTGATAGCGCTTTAGCTTATTCAGGATCTGCCACATCTACACTTACAGGATTAGATCACCTAAATGGACAGACAGTTAGAATTATTGCTAATGGTGCAACACATCCTGATAAAACAGTTTCATCAGGATCTATAACATTAGACAGAACTACAACCGCAGCAAAAGTAGGATTAGCATATACATCAACATTACAAACAATGAGATTAGATGTTGGATCACAAGATGGAACTTCACAAGGAAAAACTAAAAGAATATTTGATGTTACATTAAGATTTTATGAAACAGTTGGAGCTAAAGTGGGTCCAGATCTAAATAACTTAGAAGAGATACCATTTAGATCTTCTGCTGCACCTATGGATGTTGCTGTTCCTTTATTTACCGGAGATAAGAAAATTGAATTTAGAGGTAACTTTGAAACTGATGGATATTTATTTGTAATACAGGATCAAGCTCTACCTATGACGTTATTATCATTATACCCAAGATTAATTACTAATGATGGATAATATTGATATCATTCCTTTTAAGAAGGAACATGCGCATCACATTATTAGCAATCCAATGAATGATCCTGCAATTCAGATTGCTCCTCAATTTAAAAAATATGCGTTATTTTTAGAAATACCAGGAATGTCATTTACTGCTATCAAAGATGGAAAGATTGTGGTATCAGGCGGCATTGGCATATTATGGGATAATGTTGCCGAAGGATGGGTCTTAGCAACTAATGATGTATGGAAAAATCCTATATCTATTGCTAGACACGTTAAAAAAAAGCTAGATATTTTAACAAAAACTTATAAAGTGAAAAGATTACAAACCGCTGTAAAAGCAGATTTTGTTTTAGGGATAAAATTTGCTGAATGGTTAGGTTTAAAATCAGAGGGTTTAATGAAACATTATGGACCAGATGGTGCTGATTACATAAGGTTCGCAAAGATTTATTGATATGTCATTCGTAGGTGATCTAATAACTGGACAGTCGCAGAAAAAGATAGCTAATGCTAATGCTGCTTTATTAGAACGAGATGCTGTTGTTTTAGAACAAAGAGCGCAACAAGGATATAAGGTTTACGAAAAATTTGATCTTCCACAAATCTACGCATTAGAAACAAAATCAGTTGGAGATATTAGAACTGGTTATGCAATTAGAGGAGTTACAGAAGAAGGAACAGGTTATAGAGTATTAATGGATAATGCTTTAAATTTTGAAAGAGACAGAGATATGTTAAAATATAATGCTCTTGTTAAAAAAGAACAAACAGAAAATGAAGCTGTTATGAGAAGAGCTGAAGCAAGAGTTGAAAGATATCGTGGAGAAGTTGCAGAAACTGTTAGTTATTTTAAAGCAGGAGCATCTTTGTTAGGTAATTATCAAAAAGCTACAAGAACATAATGGCAATAAAAATTTATCAGTCTCAGATTAGACCCACAGAAGAAATAGGAGCTGTTACTACAACTCCTGGAATGCGTGTTAGTATGGAAACCGCATCAGCTCTTGGAGCTGCCTCTTCTCAATTTACTGGAGCTGTAACAGATTTTTTTGTTGAAAAAGAAAAAGTAAAAGCTGAAACAGAAGTTTTAGAGAAAAAAGAAAAAATATATAATGGAGATGAAAATGTTCCAGGATTATCTAAAGTTAAAGAAGATGCATCTAAGATGGAAGATCCTGATGAAGCGGATAGATATTATAAAGAACAATTTAAAACTATTCAAGATTATCATACTAAAGATACAAAAAATTTCTTTACTAAAAGAGTATTGGGTACATTTTTACAAAAACAATCTGTTGAAGATTCTATTACTATTAGAAATTCAGCAACTAATAATTTATTAGAAAGAAATAGATTAGCAGTTGAGGCAAATACTGATCGTTTAAAAAAATCTATTGTTTATGGAAAGACTGATCTTGAGATATCTAATGCAACTAATGAACTAGACACTATATTAAATTCTGATGTTTATAATAAAGTATATGGGAAAAAAGCAGCAGAAGAAAAAAACAAAGTTAGAGAAGATATAGATTATTATAAAGGATTAAGAACTCTTGATCGTGATCCCATGAAGATCAATGATGTTATTAAAGACTCTACTTTACCTATAGAGAAAATTGAAAAGTTAAGATCTCATGCAAAATTATCAGCTCTTAAAATAGATGAAACATCCGGCAATAATTTAAAAGATTATGAAGCTCAAATTGATAAAGGAAATGATCCAGGAATTAATGCTCTTAATGCTGCAAAAGAAAGATCTATAGCAGTTGATAATTTTGATAATGCAAGAAAGATTGATGCTCTAATAGAAAAAAGAAACATTATTTTAAACATTAGAAGTAAATCTCTTTCAGAAATGGATGCAGAAATTAATAAAATGGAAACAATGATTACTACTGCAAAAGCGGAAAACAAAGACATACCTATTTCTGAATTAAAAAAATATGAAATAGTTAAAAAATTTAAAGCAGATTTGCAAACAGATTTAGAAAAAGATTTATTAAGAACAGCATCTGAAAGAAATATTGTTACTTTAAATAGTATTAATTTTAATGATGTAATGCTTAACCCATCTGAAGAAAACAAAAAAGTTTTTTCAGAAAGTCTAGCAGCAAGAAAAAATTCAGCAACTACTGCTGGTAAATATTACAATATGCCTGCAAGATTTTTTACTGATGCAGAATCTAAACAATTAAAAGCTATTGTTGAAAAATCTACAGATAGTAAAATGTTATTAGAGTTAGCATCAAATATAACAAATGGTTTTGGCGCTGATGCTCCTAATGCTTTTTCAGAAATTTCTAAAGAGAATGCATTATTTGCACATGTTGGTGGCATTACAATGTTTAATGGTGGAGTTCCAACTAAAGGAGCTGCAGATGCTATTGATGGTTATTTATTAAGTAAAAATAAAAATATTAAATTAGAAAACTTTAGAGAAAAAGATAAATCATCTATTATATCAGGGTACCAAAAAGCATTTACAGGAGTTGGAGCTGAAACATTTAACAGAGTTATTGAAACAGCTGATAACATTTATTTAAAAAGAACTTATGATGCAAATGAATTAAACAAATCATTTAGTTCATCAAGATATACAGAAGCATTAAACGAGGCAGTTGGTTCATTAAAAGTTAATGGAAAAGAGTATGGAGGATTTGATAAATATAATGGTTTAGATGTTGTTGTTCCTGCTTATGTTAAAAAAGGTAATTTTAATAATATTGTTGATTATTTAGAAAAAAATGAAAATGTTTTAAAAAAATCTGGTTCATATACTGATCCTCAAGGAAACGTAATTGAAACATTACCATTAGATAGAAATGGAAAAGAAATTAAAATATTCTCTGAAAAGTTTTTTGGTGATCCTTATTTTGTAACAGTGGGTCCAGGAAGATATAAAATATCTTTATCAAAACCTTTTGGTTCAAATGTACAACCTGAATATTTATTAAATAAAAATGGCGGTTACTTTATCGTAGATCTTAATAAGATTAAAGGAGATCTAGGAACAGTAAATAAATAATGTCATTCTTTTTTGAAGAAGAAAAATCTACCAATACTTTACTAGAACCTAAAGAAAATTTTTACGCACAAAAAGAAGCTCCACCTGAACAAGAAAAATTAAGTGGTATTGAGTCTAGAGCTAAAGGAAGAGAAGAATACTTTACAGCAAAAGAATATTTAGAAAATTACAACGCATCAAGACAATCTTTTGATAAATCGAAATCAGAAGTATCTGAAATTAGAAATATTGATAATGCTTGGAGTGAAATTACTGACATTATGATTAAAAATAATGTTCAGTTTGACAATCCAATTCCAGATTTAGATTTTTACAAAACAGAATTTGGATTTCCAGAAGGTTATGAAACAAGACACGAAAGAGTTACTAGAGCTTTAACATTATTAGAAGAAGAGCAAAATAAAAATGAAAATTTAAAACTAGAATTAGAAAGTAAATCACTAAACAATCTAGATGCTATTTTAAAAAAGATTAGTGTTGATGCAAAAGACTCTGAGGCATACACAAATGAACTTTTTGAAAATACAAATTTTTCTGGTAAAGTAGGAAATGTTGCAGGAAACGCAGTTAGTTATTTAAGAGAACCAAGTGTATTTTTAACATTACCACTTGGTATGACTTATGGTTTTGGAAGAACAGCATTAGGAACATTTTTAAAAACAGCATATTATGAAACAGTTTTAGGAGCAGGATCTGAAGCATCAAGACAATTAAATGTTCAACCTTATAGAGAAAAATTAGGATTTCCAGAAGCTAGCTTTGAAGCTGGAGCTAAAGAAGTTGCTTATGCTGCTGTTTTTGCTGGAGGTATTGGTGGTGTATTAAACACAGGTGTTTTTGGAATATCTAAATTATTTGCAAAAGCAACGCCAGATATGCAAGTAAAAATGATTGCAAAGATTCAAAACAATATTGAAAACTTAACTGATGAAGATGCTTTAAAAATTTATAAAGAAAACTTTCCAGAACAATTTAAAACAAAAGATACTGATGCTGCAGTTAAATTTATAGAAGATAGAGTTTTTGAAGAAAAACAAAATCCAATGGTAGATAATGTTAGATCAAGAGATATTCATAATGAGAGAGCTACAGAAACAATTATAAAATTATTAAATGATGAACCAATTACAATACCTGATGAATTACCACAAAAATTAAAATTTGAAGATATTCTTAAAGGTTCAGCAGTAGAAGAATTTGATGTTAATAAATTAACAACTGATGCAAAGACTTTTCAATATAAATCAGAAACTAATGAATTTGGAATATCTGAAAGACTTATGGGTGTTACAAAGTGGGATCAGCCAAGCGCAAGCACTATTTTAGTTTATGAGTTTAAAGATGGTAGATTAGCAGTCGTTGATGGACATCAACGATTTGGATTAGCAAAAAAATTAATAGATCAAAAACCTAGATTGTATGGATATAGAATTAAAGAAGTAGATGGTTATGTACCAGATCATGCAATGCTTCAAGGTGTAGCAATTAATCTAAGACAAGGAACAGGTACTGCTATTGATGCCGCTAAAATGATGCGTGTTAAAAATTTTGATATTAATGCAATCATGGCAAGTATGCCAGTTAAATCAGAAATAGTTAAAGTTGCACAGGGTTTAACAAAATTATCTAATGATTCATTCTCAATGGTAGTTAATAAATTTATTGATTACAAAGTAGCATCTAGAGTTGGTGAATTATTACCTGATAAAGAATTACATGCGTCTGCTTTAACAATATTAAAAAAACAAAAATTTGATAATATGCAACAAGTAGATCTTATTCTTAAACAGATTAGAGAAACTCCTTCTGTTAAAATGAAGGAACAAACATTGTTTGGAGTTGAAGAATTTAAGCAATCTTTAATTGTTGAAAAATCAATATTATTAACAAACTTTGCAAAAAGCACAAAAGACAAGAAAAAGTTATTCTCACTTGTTGTAAGTAAAGATGAATTATTGACTTCTGCTGGCAATAAGTTAGATAATATTAATAACGAAAAAATATTAACACAAAATGCGAAGATCCAAGAAAAAATTGAAATCCTTGCAACCAGAGTTGGACAACTCTCTACAGATCTCACAGAAGCAGCCAGACTCTACCAAGCAGGAAACAAAGCAGAAGCAAGAAAATACTTCTCCGACGCTGTCGATCGAGCAGCAGAAAGAGGCGATTTTGATGGGATCAATGTTAGCGGATCACCAGACAATAATGCAATTAAAACTGAAATACAAACAAGCACTGCAGGAAGCAGACCAGAATCAGAAAACATAAGTAATAAGTTATTTGACGAACCAGGTGGAAAAGGTTCAGTTGAGCAAAGTCAATCATTAAAAAACGAAATACTATTAGATACAGAAGTTCCTCCTGCTAAACCTACACAAACAGATTTAACTAATTCTTTAAGTGCAGAAAACAAAGTTCTTAATTTAGAAGAACAAAGAATGGTTAATGATATTGAGCAAAGAATAAATTCAGGCGCTGCAACAAAACAAGATGTTATTGATATTGAAAACAGTAATCTAGTTAAAAAAATCATAGAAGATCAAGATGCTTATTATGAAATTAATCGTACTGATATTGAACCTAATTTTGTTAATGGAAGATTTACAGAAGAATACTTAAATAATAAAATTTATAAATTGGGACAAGATGAATACAAAGGAATAGAGACAGTATTAAATGCTGTATATAAAACAGGATCTGAAACAAAAGATCGTATTGCTGTAATTATAACAGGAGTACCTGCTGCTGGGAAATCAAAATTCACAAATGAAGTTAAAAACGTTACTAAAGGAATGGTAATTGATTCTGATGATTATAAAAAATTAATACCTGAATATAAAAATGGTATTGGCACATCATCAGTACATAACGAAAGCAAAGAGTTCTTTAAAAGAATGTTAAAAAAAACCATTACTAATGGAGATAATATTATTATTCCAACACTTGGAAGAAATGAAGAACCATTAACTAAAATAATTAATTCTTTAAAAAGCAAAGGATATGGAATTGCCATGATAAGAGTTGATGTTCCTCTTGCTGTTGCTGAATTAAGAAACATTAAAAGAGCTATAAAAACAGGCAGATATGTTGATAGTCAAATTATTACAAAAGAAGTTGATAATAACATTAAAACAATTTACAATAAACTAACAAAGGAACAAATAAATGTCAGAGCTGAAATTGATGGCACAGTTGAAGACACCATCAGATACATTAGTGGATCAAAAGAAGAAATTGCACAAAATTTACGAAGATGGAGAGAATTACGAGCTGAAGCTCCTGAGAGAGCTGGAGCAGGAATTGTTACTAGAGAAGAACCTGTAGCTACATTAGGCGACGATACTGCAAATATTCTAGATCAAGAATTTTCATTAAGCACTAAATTAGATGATGTTAATGAAATTGTTCCAGAATTAAAAACTATGAGACAAATTCTTGATGAAGAAAATCAAACTAATTTATTTATTAACAGATTGGCAGACTGCGTATGAGTTATAAAGATTGTATTACAAATGGTATTGCAGAAGGTAATGTTACCAAAAATCAAGCTGATGAACAGATAAAGTTATTTGATGAAAAAGTAGAAGAGTATTTAGCTAAAGGTATGTCTCAAGCTGATGCTGAAAAACAAGCAGCTAAAGATTCATTTGATATTTTTAAATACGAAGCAGCAGAAAAAAAACGTAGAGAATTATTAACTCTTAAAGCTCAACAATCAATATCAAAACATTTTAAAACATACAGAAATATGAATGGAGAAGTAGATTATGGAAATGCCGGTATTTCTATTTTATCTCCTGATGACTATTCACCATACGTTACTGTAGAAAACCAAGTTAAGGTTATTAAGGGACAAGCTCATAAAATATTAGTTGATGTATTAGATACATTTAAACCTGGATTTGGTGGTCGCTCAAGAAACAAAGCTACATTAACTATGTTAGTTAGAGAAATTATTGAACCTGGTTCAACTACAAATCAAGCAGCAAAAGAAATGGCAGAAGCATGGAAAGCATCTTCTGAATTTTTAAGATTAGAATTTAATAAATATGGTGGAAGAATACCATCTAGAAAAGATTGGGGACTACCACAGATACATGACACTTTAGCAATTAGAAAAACCAATAAAGAAGATTGGATTACTTATACTATGGATAGATTAGATATTACTAAAATGATTAATGAAAAAACTAAACTTCCATTTAATGAAAAGACTTTAAGATTAGCATTGTCAGATGTTTATGAGACAATAACTAATGAAGGTTTTAATAAAGTAAAAGCTACACAAAGAACTTTTGGAAGTAATCTTGCATCACGTTCTACAGATCATAGATTTTTAGTTTTTAAAAATGCGCAGTCTTGGATTGAATACCAAAATAGATTTGGAAATAATAATGCATTCCAGGTGATGATGGATCACATTAATAAAATGTCTAGAGATATTGCATTAATGAAAGTTCTTGGAGCAAATCCTGATGCTACTATTTCTTACATGACTACTCTTATTAAAAAACAAGCTCAAACAGACGTTACTAAACAAGTAAGACTTCCTGTTGCTAAACAACAATTAGAAGAAGCAAAAGCATTACTTGCTAAATCAACAGATCCTGTAGAGATTGAAAAACTAAATAGACAAGTAAGTCAATATGCTCAAGATATTTCTGATGCTGAAAAATTTAATAGAAAGTCAATAGCTCAATTCTTTGGTTCATTAGAAGAAGATAGAGCTAATACAAAAATAGAATTAATTAAAAATTTATATGGTTATCATAAAGGTGCTTTAACAAATCCAGTAGATGGTTTTGTAGCTAGATCTTTAGCAGGATTAAGACATATATTAACATCAGCTCAATTAGGATCTGCATCAGTTCTTGCATTAACAGACTTTAACTGGAGTAGAGCTGCTTCAGCTCATGTTGGTTTACCTCAACATAGAACAGCAGTTAATAGTGTTAAATTATTATTTGATCCATTAAATAAATCTGAAAAAGCAAAACTTGCTATTAGACTTGGTTTAGTTGCTGAACATTGGAGTACAGTAGCATCTGCGTCTGCTAGATATCTTGGAGAAATAGAAGCTCCACAAATTGCAAAAAGAATATCAGATTCAGTTTTAAGAGTATCTGGTTTATCACATTTAACTCAAGCAGGTAGATGGAGTTTTGGTATGGAGCTTATGGGGTTCTGGGCTGAGAATGTTGGTAAGCAATTTAAAGAATTACCTGAAGCAATGCAAAAAACATTTTTACGTTATGGAATAAATGATGGATCATGGGATCTTATTCGTCAAACAAAATTATATGATGCAGGAATTGACGATGTTAATTATGCAAATAAAGGCGCAACATTTTTAAGACCCGATGATATTAGATTAAGAACTGATTTAACTGAAAGTTTAAGAGAAGATCTTACAAGTAAATTAATGGAATTAGTTGTTAATGAAACTGAGTTTGCAATACCTGCAACTTCTGCAAGAGGTAAAGTTGCTTTATTTGGCAATCAAAGATCAGGAACGATTGGTGGTGAATTAATAAATTCTGTTGCAATGTATAAAAACTTTCCAATTACATTTGTTTATACTCATTTGAGAAGAGGTTTTACTCAAACTAATTTAACCGGCAAAATGAAATATGTAGTTCCTTTAATTATTTCAGGAACTTTGTTTGGAGCTTTAGCTTATGAGCTTGGAGAGATAACAAAAGGTAGAGATGTTACTTCTTCAGAAAAAATGCAGGAACCTAGTTATTGGTTAAGAGCAATGATTAAAGGTGGAGGTTTAGGTATATTTGGAGATTTCATAACTGCATCACAAAATCAATATGGAAGAAATCTATCAGGTACAATATTAGGAGCGCCTGCTGGGTTCTTTGAAGATGTTGCTAAACTTACTTTTGGAAATATTATTAATTTAGCATCAGGTGAAGAAACTACTTATGGAAGAGATGTAAGTGATTTTTTAAGACAATACACTCCTGGAGCAAGTTTATGGTATGCCAGACTAGCTTTAGAAAGATTAATCTTTGATAATATACAAAAAATGATTGATCCTAAATTTAATGATAGAATTATTAGACGAATTAATAAATACAGGGATGAACAAGATAAAGAATATTTTTGGAAGCCAGGAGAGAGTTTTCCTGAAAGAACACCAAAAATTAATATATTTGAATAAATAAGATAGACATTAACGATTGAATTTAATATAGGGAATTATGACAATATCATCAACTACAGTTAAAGTTAGTTACAGTGGCAATAGTTCAACTACTGTATTTGCTTATACATTTAAAATATTAGATGATGATGAAATTCAGGTTATTATTCGTAC
>Ga0207942_1000394_pt1 | contig 11205 bp, 36 predicted proteins | sample LakMenEpi12Oct12_FD_150687 | JGI IMG/M metagenome (GOLD analysis project Ga0207942, IMG submission 150687) | Freshwater microbial communities from Lake Mendota, WI - 12OCT2012 deep hole epilimnion (SPAdes) | ecosystem: Environmental > Aquatic > Freshwater > Lake > Epilimnion/Euphotic zone ... | reverse complement strand
GTAATAACCAATTTCACCACATTGTGTGCATTTATACCTATGCAAATCTATATCTTTAAAAGTATCTTCCCATTTCCAATCTATATCAATAGATTCATCGCCGGTATAATGATTATATACGGGAATTTTTACTTCTACTAGTCTCTGATGCTTACAACTATTTTTCATTTGAATATTAACCTTGAATATGCCTGATACCATCTTCAAACTTTCTTCGTCTGGCTTCTGCCTCGGCAGTAGTAGTTGGAGGATCTAATGGCTTAGGCCAAGGAATATCTTTTTCATCATCCACAATAGTCATATCAAATTCATCAATACCGCACAATTCACCATCTTCTCGTTCTTCGCCTAGTTTATATCCAAGTGCTGTCTCATAGTAACATTCACACACACGGATACCTCTAACCAAGATGCTTCCTGATTTGAGCCATTTATTGTATGACTCAAGCGTAATTCTTTTGCCAAACTCATCATCATCAAATACTTCTGTTCCAGCCTTAAACCAAGTATCAGGCTTGGCAATCAATTTAACATATTTAGTCATATTATTTTATAAATCAAAACTTCTGGAATAACCATCCAATGCAGAACTATATCCACTATACCAATAAAGCTCTTCATCTGAATCTTCTGGATATGGACATTTTGTTCCGTTATCGTTATATCCAGCTTTATATCCCTCATCAAATGCTTCCTTTTCTTTTGGGGTCATCATTGGGGTAACATTTTAATACGATTGTATTTTATATCTACATTGATGCTAAATATTAATAGCCCCAATGTCAAGCGTAAACAGGCATAAGTATGTTTGTCGATTGCTTCAATATCATAGATGATCTTTGGAAATTGAAGTCTGATTCCTAAAAATAATCCGCCGCCATTTCTACAATGCCATTGCGGATATATACTTAAATATTTTGTATGCATATTCAATATTGAGCAGTGTCACTTACTTTTTTAATAAGCCTCATTCTTAGACATTTTGGCAAAATCAAATGTTTAAGTAACCACGCATAGAAGATATGTTTTTTTGTTTGTCGAATCACGCTATTCTTTCCATTTACCGATTGTTTTTACAAACGCCTTTGCGCGTTGGGCTGCGGTGGAGTGCATATTATCTTGACATACAACCCACTTTCCTCTGTCTGGATTTCGCTGCAACACATCCTGCAAATTAAGCATATATTCAAGCCACTGATCATCATCAAGAAGCCTCTCCGCTTCGCGCATTAAATTCAAATCATTACAATAATCAGGAACATATTGATCTACCGTATAAGATACAATCTTTCCATTTTTAAAAAAAGGACGCTTTCCAATGATCTGTTTACAATCAGAAAAAGAACTAAACTCTTTCCAGCCAAGATATTTGGCAATAGCTTTATTAATTTTTCGGTTAGTCATATTATTTAATTATACATTTTGTCTTGCCTGAATTTTTAACTATCTCAATGGAATTGCATTTTCCTTTTATTACCAATCTTGGTTGATCTTTTTTATTATGAGAAAATGTATTCACATTGCATTCTATTGCATCTACAATATAGCAGGTTTTGTTATAATGAACGGTTAATTTAGGCGTTTTATATTTTGCAGTCGCTGGTTTGTTGTAATGATACCAAAATACACGCATATCAATCTTCTCTCACATTTTCTACCTTAGTTGTAGTTTTTTCATAGAAACCATTTTTCATGTATTGATAACCTACTACAGAAATTGATATAAATCCTGTATTATTCTGGCTCACAGAAAATATAGGATGATCTATGATTATACTTTTATAAATTTTAATTGGATTATCTACGGGCATAAATTCAAATACTCCGTCGTAAAAACCCATACGATAACACTCTTTTGTTACATATTTATCAGTGTCAAAATCGTAATATGATACTTTGAATTTCATATTGAATCACCGGGCTTTTTTGGTTTATGTATTCTCATAGTCACGCCAGCAAAGCTAGGTATTATCTCCCGCTTTTCACCCTTGGGTAATTTTGAAGTAATAGAATCTGCATATTCCCACATCTTTTCAAAGTTTTTTAAATGATAATAGTCATTTATGATATCTGATTGTTTGTCGGTGAATTTATGGTCTATGTAATTGACAAAATTAACAACCTCTGGCAATGGTTCATCGCTTGTTTTCAGCGGACCATGAAAATCAACAGTGTCGCCATAATAGCCGCCGTTTCTCTTCACCGCAAGAACTTCTTCAAAAGTTTTTTTAATCTCAAAAGCGATTTTACCATCACCAATTTCCGGTGAATTAAAACCATAATTACAACCTTTTTTTGCAAGCTCTGGCAAAGCCATGACTTTTACAATCTTTTCAATAGCATGACTCTGGTCATAGGTTAATTTATATTCATAAGCAATATCAAGGGCCATGCTAATCTGACCAGACTTTAACCTATAATAAGCCTCAAGCGCAGTATTAATAACAGAAAGGTGAGCATCTGTTAGCTTGACAACATTTATATTGTCTTTTTCTTTTTTAGAAGTTTTTTTGCTCATAACTTAATCTTTGATTGAAGTAAAACCAAAAGTCAAAAACATAAATCCAATGCTTCCAATAAAAAAAGCCGTAACATGAAGCTTTGTCAAGTCCCAAAGAAGCCCTGCCGACAGCATCAATAAAAATCCAATAATAATTTTTGATTTCATGATTTATTCTCCTTACTTGGCGATTCTACTCGGCTCCTTCCAAGAGCTTCTCTTGCGTCATCACGCAAACATTTATTAATAGTATATCCTAAATCTTCAGGATCTAAAAACCTATTAACAAAAGCTTCTAATTGTTCAATGCGGGGCTTTAATATATCAACATTTTTTTCAAGTAATTGCAAATATGCAAGGCGTATTTCAGCGAGTTGTCTCCAATAACATACGTCGCACAATTCTTTTTCTGTTCCATCTCGTCCATGAGAATGAATGTTAATTGCGTATGAAAAGCAGCGTTTACAAGAAATCATTGCTTATCCTCCATAGATTGTATAATTTCATACAATTCATCTTTAACGCGCCATGTCTTCGTCACCTCAAGAAGTCCTCCATCAGACGAATTTCTTGCATCGCATGATTTCTCAGCAATTCTAGCGTCGATATATTCTAAGAGTTTGTCGATAAGTTTTTCAGTCATAGTTCGCCTTCTTTTTTTAGTTCAATCATCTCGACTTTCATGCTCTGATCTATTTCATTCGCATGGTTACAGCAGAGAAACCATTGAGAGCTTATAGTTACATGGGACGCTCTTTTTAGGCAATGTTTGCCGTCTGATACCCAGTTGCAGAGTGCGCGACCAGAGTTGTCCACAATGGCAGGGAATACGCTACAATCATCGTTCAGAAATAGTTGCGGCTTCATTTGTGGCGTATTGCTCACGGTTTGCCCTTCTTAGCTCTTGTCCATTCACTAGCTATTTCCATATCACAACCAATACGATTTTTAGACATTAACCAATTGTGCATTTTGTCGCCAGCTTTTTCTAGTCGATTGATGCGTTTATTCGCTGCATCACGCTGCTTCATCAGCAGTTCAATCTCACGCCTACGACAACCATCAGATTGATTAACTCTTTTCCAATCATTAGTCAACCTGATATCTTGCATTGTCTTGCATTCGTAAGTGGCAAATCCCCCATCTGATGACCTTAGCGGGTTTCCGCCATGAATCATAATTAATGAATCGCAAAACGGGCATTTATTTGGAACTCGTTTCACGCCTTGGCCTCCTTTGCTTCTGTCCAAATTCTCACTCTACTCGCATACTCCAAGGCGCAGATTGCTTCATCGCCGCCCTCCTCTAGCCGCTTGATGCGATTATTTGCTTTTTCTAATTCTTTTTCAAGAATATATGCTTTATTTTCTGCAAAAACTTCGTTTACTGTAGCAACATTTAATTCAACTTCAAGTTGCACAGAAAGCTCGACCATGAGTTTCGCAAGCTCTCGAACATTATAAGCTTTTTTCCAAGTTGCGTGTGTTCTTGGAGCTTTTGTCGCGTCAATATCCATTTTGATTCACAATCTTCGCTCCAAAACCCACCAAAGTCAAGGAAAAATGCCAATAACCTTCTCGGTCATTTAAATAATAAATTTCTGTCGGGAAACTCATTTTAAATCCTGAATAGTATTGATCAGTCCATTCATTAAACGCATCGATTTTACCTAAGCTTGGAAAATGCAGTTCAATATATAAAAATCTAAAATTCTTTTGGTCGTTTATGATGTTTATTTTCATGTTTAAATAATAACTTCTTTACCAAGGTAACCATGTTTTTTTAACATTAGGATGAGGATGAACATATAAATCGCCATTTTTATATTTTTTAAACTTGTAATTAACTATCACATGAATAGATAAAATAAGCATTCCTATATTTATATGAAATTTATTAAAGATTTCAGGAGACTTTGGAGAAGAAATAATATTGTGTGGTTTTGAAACGAATTCAAATCCCAATAACACTCCATGCACAGTGTTAAAATGCCATCTAGGATATATAATTATATATTTAGTGCTTATGTATCCTTTAGTTATTTCAATTTTCATTATTTTATATTAGATTGCTTTTTATGTCAGTATAAACAGTATACTATCTACGCCCAAAAATGGTTACTGTTTTAATATTAATTTAGAAGAAGGACTAAATTTAAGAAACGGGCAATCTGTAGCCCAACCGTCGCAAGTCAAACACTCCCCGTTATGATCGAAGCTTTTGGGCTTATGGCAAGGCCATTCATTCAAGTTACCAAGAACTTCAATAGTCATCAACCTCCAATAATCCCATTGATAACCTCTTTCATTGTGCCAAGTTACAGGTAATATTTCTTCTTTGAAACCTGCGGGGCCAAAATCAAATAATCCACGAATAACGTCGCCTTCGTAAATGGGTTTGCCGTATTTATCTTTCATTCCAGTGTATTGCTGGATTGGATATTCGTCACTAGTTAAATATCTATCAGAATAATCAAAGTCATTAAGCCCAAAATATACATATTTACTAAACTCTGGTATATAGACTCGGTATTTTAGTTCTCTCATATTATTTTAATAGCTCTGGATTCTCAAATACATTGCCAATTACTTCGCAATCAGATTGAATTGCATTACCTCTAAACTTTGTATTTTGATTTTTAGCGGGTATTGTTTTATATCCAGCATATAAAATATCATCAGAATACTCTTTATATACAACTATTCCAATATACTCATATCCAATTTTATCGCCCCAATCTTCAAAATGATGTTCTTTAATGATATCGCCTTCATAAATATGATTTCCTTTTGAGTCAGTTAATCCAGTATATTGTTGTAATATGAACGGATCTTTTTCTCTTGACGCAATCAAACATCTCAATTCACCATTAAAATCAAGCCCGAAATTTCTATCAAGTTCTCTCTTTGGGACATATTCATTTAATTTAACATCCCAGACTCTAAATTTTAATTCTCTCATATTAGTTTAATAGTTCTGAATGTTCAAAGATGTTGCCGACAACTTTCATAATATTAAAGCTTGCACAATCATTGTCAATTACTTTGAGGAACCAATTTGGTTTTATTTCTTTTAGTTTGTATTTTCGGTCCCAATATATTTCATATAAACCATAATGATTTTCTTTGATGTTTTTAGCGTGATCGTTTGTTGCTGTATGTAGTTCAACTAAATCGCCCTCAAAAATAGGATTATTATCTTTATCGTTTAAGCCGGTATATTGTTGAGCTATCCAATCACATGAAGATGGATGTCCAAATTGTTCTCCTGCTTGATAAATTTGAGTATCAAATCGTTTAATGGTAAAATCCCACACTCTAAACTTTAATCGGTTATTCATTTTTATCTAAATGAGGAGTTTCAAATACATTACCTACCACTTCTAAATCGTAAACCTTGAAAGAATACCAAGAATCTTCGCATACATCATTGATGTATCTTGGGTAATATGCGCCGTCTTTGAATTGGACTTGAGTTTGATTTTCTTCTATAATTCCATCGTGTCTGCCTTCCCAAGTTTTGTAATTTACAATGTCACCTTCATAAATGAGATTACCATTTGAATCATTCAATCCTGTGTATTGTTGCGGCTCACTTACGCCGCCAGCGATACCTTGAGGTACTCCTTCGTACACATCAAAGTAAATAAAATACTTAGAAACAAAAGAATAGATTCTGAATTTATGTTCACGGCTCATTTCTTATAATGTATTGTGTTCGTGCAATTGCCTTTATGAGTTAGATTCCATCCATGACCATTATATTGCTGTATATATTGGCAGTTATCTATTACTTTTATAGTATTATTCCTCTTTCCAATAAGGATCCAAGAATAAATAATTAAACCAATAATCACAACAAATATTGCGCCCCAAACTATATCTTCTGTATGTCTGTATCTCATATTAAAAAACTGTCATTTCTACAACATATTTACGGGCAAGATTATCTAGCGAAGTTGAATCCATGCTCTTAAAATAATGATCAGGATAACATTCTTTTATCATAAAATCAAGTGCTTTGCGCTCAGTATCGAAAATAGCATCAACGCCTCCATCTCTATCACTATTATTATAAACAAGATAAACTGTCATATTATTTAAATCTTTTTAATATCTTTAGGATGAACTGCTGTCCACTTGTCGAAGCGATCAGCATTATACTTTTCGATGGGAATGTCAAGAGCAGAATCCCAACCGCTGCCATCTTTTCCTACCCACACGATTTTACATTGATTATCGCCTTGATAAAGAATTCCATTATTAAATTTAAATCCGTCTGATCTATAATCGTAATGATCGAATACAAGATAACCTTTCTTGATAAGGCGATTAATTTTTGCCGCCTTCTTCAAGATGTTAAGATATCGGGCTTTACGCAATTTATTCATGATTATTTAAATTCCCCAATTGAAACATACTCCACAATAGCAATATTCACTCCACCAAATCTATCATCGGCTTGCTCAATCCAATAAACAGCAACAACTGGAAAAATAAGATCATTAATCCAATTTTCCAATTTCATATTTTCTGGAGTTGTCTTTGGGATTACAGAGCCATCTTCATTGATATTTTCTCCATTGTCGTTTGTATCCCAACAATCATAACTAATATCCACTCCCAAAGCATCATCAACTTTATAATGCTCATGGAGAATGCTGATATCGTAAGCCCATTGGCGATATTCTTGGATGTTTTTTAGGAGTTTTTTAGTCATATTATTTATTCCACTACACCATCGTTAAAGTAACCAATGTATAACACTCCCAATTCCCGTTTGTCAGCAAAATTATACGCGAACATCAAATCACAACCAGATAAATAATTTTTACAAATCAGATCAATAAAATTGTAATCTTTCGGAGAGTCTTCCTTTGTCGTTGTTGGGCGCAATATGTCAGGATAATTCGATTTAACTTGATTTAAAGCATATTTGAATTCAATAGGAATTTTTTTTACTTTGTCCTGTCGATGATTGCTAATGATATTTATTTGTGTACTCATATATTATTTATTCCATTTAAAAGTCACAACACCATTAGTATCTACCTCATAATAAGCTGCACCATGAGAGATCGCTTCTTTTCGCATCTTTTGTTCTATTTGTCTAGGATTAATGTTTAAAAAAGTTAAAATCAAGCACAAAGAAAAAATGCCGAATAAAGCACCAATAAAAAAGAGAGGGATTTCTTCTTTCATATATTATTCCTCAACAGTGATTTCATCATCTTCTAAAAAGAAAAACCAATCATCAAACTCATCAAATTTTACTGAAATGCCACAGTCACGATAACCACAATCAGAGATCACAACTTCTTTTATTATTTTTCCTGTTATGTCTGCGACTTTTACATCTGTATCTTCATTATAGATATTACAAAGAAACTCTTCTGTTTTTTTAAATTGAGAACCAATGAACTTCTTGCCAACAAAGGCGTTTTTAATAAGGTCTTCGGCGGATTGTTTAATTGTCATATTAAATATAATTATGAAACTCTTCTGGCAAGATTACGTTTTCAAATACTCCTGTTGTTTTAACTGTTTTGAAAAGAGGAGCAATGTCTGAGATAGGTATTGCCGCAAGTCCTGTCCCGATTTTTGTAACAAGAAACTCATACTCAGGGTGAGAGAATGCCGTTGCGAGGAAATCATTAACATGAACTTGGATTTTGTCAAGGGGCAAGGTTTGAATTTTCTTGTCTTTTGTGGGGATGCCGTAGGTCTGACCTACCAAGCCAGCCATACCATGCCTTGCGCCCCAACGCAAGGCTAATTTTGCGGCTCCTGCACCATGCCTAAATAATTCGTTTGCTCCGTAGCAAAAGATTTGATTTGGTTCTAAATGAGTAATATTTTCTGGAGTAAATTTCATATTATTTAATCTATAAATCCATTTAATCTATAAATCCATATAATTGTTTATTTTTCCACGTTTCAAGATTTTTGACTTGATTTTCGAGGTTATCAACTGACTTGCGCGAACATACATCATACAAGGCCCAGTTGTCAATACCTTGTTTCTTGAAATAATTTCCAAGAAGCAGGGCTGCGTCCTTGACTTCTTGAGGAATTTCTCTCCACAAATTAGGATCTGGAGTCATATAATATTTTTTAATTATTGAAGCTCAAATTCATCAATACACCCATTAATTAATTGTTTAATTTGACTATTAGTGTATTCTAATCCAATAGAATTCTTGATGTGATTTAGCTTTTTGGTATTATAAAGTGTCGTCTCAATGTATTTAAAAGCGTCTCTTTTGTTTTTGAAAACGCCTCCTACAACATCTCCCGGTAAAAAAGCAACATAAACTTTCATTTTTCGTTCTGATAATTAAATAAAATTAACTTCACCTTATTAACTTTAATGCCACACCTTTTTGCAATCTTATGATATGCCATATTATGCTCAAGTCTAAGATGCAATACGTTCATCATTATGATTAAGTCTTCTGCGTCTTTGACTTTGTTATAAGCTCCACTAGCATGGGAATAAAGATTAGAGAGTGTTACTACGTCCATATTAATTGTAAGGTTATATTATTTTTATTCTTCTTTGTTCATTTCTTTCAATTTCTTGGCCAAATCAAACAAATAATCAATCTCAATAAAATTACCACTAGTGACACACTGTTCGCTGAATGTTTTTTTGTCAAGTATGTAGCACAAGGCTTTAATGTTGTGGCTTAAGGTTACAATTTTTAATTTATTTTCGTCTGTCATTTTCATATTAATCTTTACTTTACTTTTTAAAAATGCTTGCAATTGATTTTATTGTAATAATAATTGTCTCTCCAATAATCACCGCCAATAAAAATGTTAAAAAAGGATGTTCTCCTGCAAATTTATAAAATTCAGTCATATTATTCTTTTACTTTGCCACGGAGTTTAAAGAAAGTCAATCAGAAATTTTCTCCATCTTCTTCACTTCTGTATCAGTAAAGAAACAGCCGCCGCCTTTATCATCTACAAAAAACTCAAACTCACAACCTTTAACTATGCGTCGAGTTCCAGTGTATGTTACTTCATGTTTTTTGCCAATAATATCAGTGTGGATAAATTTATCGCCTTTATTCATATTATTCGTCGTTCTTAAGCTTCTTGACTTCATCAGCAAGTAATTCTATTGCTTCAATTATTAAATTTAATGTTTCGCGAGTTTGTGCGTCAATATCGTGAGAAGAAATATAACGCAAAAAATTTTCCGCTTGCTTGATTTTTTTATCGAAATTTTCCATATTATTCTTCTACTTTTTCGTAAGTGGCTTCAAAGATATCAGGTTTGCAAGGATAATGTTCTCCTTTGACACCAGTGATAATATAATCGCCGGGAGTTACTATGAGATCACCTTCTAGCGTGGAAATCCTTCCAAGCGTCATATCTCCCGGTCCATCAAAAAAGATTTTTACTTTAGGATGGTCGCCATGTTGGAACCATTGCGTTGCTTCGATAACTATGGGTTTTTTTCTATATTTCATAATTAATAACTCCATCCATTTTCTCCAGCTACAGGAGGTTCGATATGAAAATCATCATAATCAAAATCCCAAATACTCATGCGGCATTGATTACAAACAGAAATAGTGTCGCCGCTCCAAGCAACGGCGCACTCTTCTAGTTTTGCTTCTTTTTTGACTTTTAAGCAAGTCATATCTTCAGCTTTGCAGGGACAAAAGTTCCATTATTTTCTACAATATTCTCCATGATTAACTGGAGACGCTTTTTGTCAGATGAATTTTTATTATAAAATACTTCAATACGATCATCTTCATCATAATCTCGAAAGAATCCGCCATTTGCTTCAAAATAAGATTCGATCAATTTTAGTTGATTGGTGCTGAATATTTTATTTAGTTTATTAGATAGTTGTTCTTCTTCAATTAAATTTCCCAATCCTTCTGAAGCATCATCAAGATCTTCAAGTAAAGTATTATTATTGAAATTTGTGCAACTCATAAAGAGTCCCCCAAGAGCGCACACATTGCAAGATTCGATTTTCTTTTCTACGAATAACTCTTGAACAGAGTCAGTCTCTGCCACAGTAGTAGGATTGTAATGTATTCGCACCCAACATCCACTCTCAGCAACATATCTCTTAGCCTTGAGTTGGGCAAGGACATCTTGAGCAATCATTACTCTTTTCTGAGCTTTGGTTGCTTTTTTAAATTCTGCGTTCAATTTATTAATTTTATTCATAATTAAATCCACTTTCTATGCTCTTCATGCACTTCTTCAACCCCATAATAATCGTGAATATACCATTTAACATCATCAGGTACTTCAACAATCTTCAATTTAGCATAACGACTATTTGCCAAATCGCCAAGCTGTTCGACAACTTCAACGAGAACCGGATCATTTCTTTCAATCTCCCATTCAGCAAATGAACTTTCTTCTTTATCTTCATTTAGAAAGTAATGATTAAGACCTTTGATTACTTTATCTTCTTCGGCTATGATGTTAAGACCTTTCTTCTCGCCATACAAGAGAATAGCTTCTTTGCTAAGATGAAAGCCACCGTGCTTTTTATTAATTACTATTTTCATACAGTTTCATCAACCTTTAAAGCCTGTATTTTTCTTACAATCTGACCCTTCAGGGTAAAAAAATCATTAGTCATTTTTCGTGCGATCAGCATACCATAAAATTTCCCCTTGTCAAGCGGTGTTTTTCGGTGTAAGAAAATATGTATGACAACCTTA
>Ga0207942_1000392_pt1 | contig 11239 bp, 4 predicted proteins | sample LakMenEpi12Oct12_FD_150687 | JGI IMG/M metagenome (GOLD analysis project Ga0207942, IMG submission 150687) | Freshwater microbial communities from Lake Mendota, WI - 12OCT2012 deep hole epilimnion (SPAdes) | ecosystem: Environmental > Aquatic > Freshwater > Lake > Epilimnion/Euphotic zone ... | reverse complement strand
CTGCCGATGATGACCTTGTTCGAATATATACAGACCACGAAGAAGGTTGTTGACAGAGAGTTCCAGATCCTCTATAATTGATCTGGATTTTACGCCAGTCAGAACAGGTGTTCAGAGTCGCCTTATAAGCGATTTGCCCCAGATTAGGGCCTTTGGGAGGGTTCGATACCCTCGGCTGGTATTGCTATTCGTTATTTGCGAATAGCAAATGCAGGTTTAGCTCTCTGGTCGAAAGCACCGAACTCATAATTCGGCTAAGGTGGGTTCGATCCCCACAACCTGCACTTGACCACTATGACTTTCTGAGTTATAATGGTCTTATACACGCCCGTGTAGCCCAGCGGAAGAGGCAAGAGACTTATGTAAAATTGAGCCTCATTTGGGAAACCTTATGAGTGTAATTCCTCAAATTCGGTGAAACCTGTAAAATGGCAATACCGAGCCAAGCATCGCAAGATGAAGGTGTAGAGACTAGACGGGGAACACCTAAACCGAAAGGTATGGTGAAGGTATAGTCCAGACCACAAACTGAAAAGGCAACGAAAGTTGTAGTGGTAAGAAAATCTCTCAAGCGGTGGTTCGAATCCACTCACGGGTATGAACCGATAAACTTATATAAATAACTATATAATGCGTTTATCAGTATGAAACATTCATATACAATAGAAGAATTTAAAAACGCTGTTCAAGGAAGTTATTCTATTGCTCAGGCACTTACTAAACTTGGCGTCTCCCCAAGAGGAGGCAATTATAGAGTATTTAAAAAATTTGAAAAACTATATGCAATAGATACTTCCCACTTTACTGGTCAAGGTCATTTAAAGGGAAAAACACATAACTTTAACACTATTCCATTAGATGAGATATTGGTTAAAGATTATGGGTATAGTTCAAATAAACTGAGAAAAAGATTAATAAGTGAAGGAATAAAGGAATATAAATGTGAATGTTGTGGTCTAAGTGAGTGGTTAGGTGAACCAATACCATTAGAACTAGATCATATTGACGGAGACCATTATAACAATATATTAGAAAATTTAAAAATCTTATGCCCAAATTGTCACGCTAAAACACCAACATATCGTGGTAAAAATAAAAGAAGTAAAAATTCACAAACATTAAAAAATAAAAATCAAATAGAAAAAATTAAAAAAGTTTATAATTGCTCTTCTTGTGAAGTTGAGTTAAAAACAAAATCCAAAACTGGTCTTTGCTTTTTATGTCATTCAAAATCTCAAAGAAGAGTTGAAAGACCACCGATAGAACAATTACTTATAGAGTTACAAGAAAGTTCTTATGTTGCCGTTGGGAAAAAATATGGTGTTAGTGACAATACTATTCGCAAATGGTTAAAATAAATATAAGATATGGGAACAACTCCTATGTCTTTAAAGTATAAAATCACTCACGCATATTGCTGGTATAATGAAGGTAGTATGATAGTGAAAATGTACTTCATCAACGAGATTCCTTTTACCTTTGATGAATTACCAGATGGGCACTTATACGACCAAGAACTCTGTAAATTGGCAGATAAGTATCGTGCATTTGAACCAGAAGACTTATATAAAAACTCTTTCTATCTGATAGATGAAGAAGTCCATCCATGCTTCTTTCCAGTTGAGTTAGAAAACCCTGAAGATATGCCTGATGATATAGAACCACTCTATGCTTAAGATTAATAAATAAAGGATAGAAGAGAGTAAAAAGAGGACAGAATTTTGCCACTCAACAAATTATCTAATTTCATCAAGAATACTGATGGACGCACACTATATGTAAATCCTTATGATCTTGATTCTACAGATTCAATTGAAAATACTGGAAATTCTCTTGCACAACCTTTTAAAACCATTCAAAGGGCACTCTTAGAAGCAGCAAGATTCTCTTTTGTGAATGGAAGAGATAATGATCTTGTAGAAAAGACTACAATCTTAGTTTTTCCTGGAGAACATTTAATTGATAATAGACCTGGATATGCAATTTATGATAATATAGGAACTGCTTTTGCGGTTCCACCAACTGGAGGAGTAGGAGCACCAGCACTTACAACATTATCTTTAGAACTAGATTCTAATTTTGATCTTACACAAGAAGATAATATTCTCTATAAGTTTAATAGTGTCAGAGGTGGAGTTATAATTCCAAGAGGAACTTCAATTGTTGGATTAGATTTAAGAAAAACAAAAGTTCGTCCAAAATATGTTCCAAATCCAACTGATAATGCAGTTAAAAAGTCTTCAATTTTCAGAGTAACTGGTGCTTGTTATTTCTGGCAGTTTTCATTTTTTGATGGTGATGAAAGTGGATTAGTTTATACTCATCCATCTCTTTTTAATACTAATTACCAATCTGTTCCAAGATTTTCTCACCACAAACTCACTTGCTTTGAGTATGCTGATGGTGTAAATGAAGTTGGAACATATGGTCTTACCGACCTTGATATGTATTATAGCAAATTATCCAATGCTTTCAATACATATCGTCAAATTCCAGCAAGTTCAAAGTTTCCGAGTGGTGAAGAAAACTTTGCGAAAAGAGATCCTGAATGGGAAATTGTAGGTGCATTTGCTACCGATCCAATTGAAATTCAAACAATTATTTCTGGTAATGGAACTACAGCAAGCACTCAAGTTACAGTTACCACAAATAGTGATCATAATTTGAATGCTGGAACTCCAATTAAAATTAAAGGAGTGTCAGTACCTGAATATAATATTTCAACAAAAGTTCAAAATGTTATAAATCAGAATCAATTCACATACTTATTGGAATCATTTCCAATTACATTGGATCCTGCTCCAGTTGCTACGGGAGCAACTGTAACAGTTGAAACCGATACAGTATCTGGTGCTTCTCCATATATCTTTAACTGCTCTTTAAGATCGGTATGGGGAATGAATGGAATGCACGCAGATGGTGCTAAAGCATCAGGTTTCCGTTCAATGGTTGTTGCACAATTTACTGCGGTTTCATTGCAGAAAGATGATCGTGCATTTGTAAAATATGATCCAGTAACAAGGTCTTATAATGGTGTTACCCCTGTAGATAATGCAGTTTATGGTTCAGCATTACCTACCGGAGCATCGCAAACAAATACGCAAAAGGTATATCATCTAGATCCTAACGCAATTTATAGAAAAGGTTGGGAATCAAGTCATATTAAAATTTCTAATGATTCGTTTATTCAAATTGTTTCTGTTTTTGCGATTGGATTTAATAAACACTTTGATATTGAATCTGGTGGAGATGCATCCATTACAAACTCAAATTCAAACTTTGGACAAATATCTTTAAACTCCGATGGATTTAAAGCAGAAGCATTTGATAAAGATAATAATGCCTTTATTACTTCCATTATTCCACCAAAGCACATTGTTAATGCGGAAGAGGACATTGAATGGTTGTCAATTGACGTTGGATTAACAACTAACTCAACTTATAATCCATTAGGAGATAAGATATATCTTTATGGATTGGCGGCAAGAGATAGTCTTCCAGTTAATATAACACAAGGATATAGAATTGGTGCAAGAGTAAATGATAAATTATATCTTCCGATTAACAATACTGAATATTCTGCAAACATTTACATGCAGGATGGATTCACCAGTTCGTATAAAGTGTATGATGTTGCAAGTGTTACCAATTCTATTCTCACTTTAACCACAAATCACAATCTTTCAGATGGTGAAAAAATTATTATCAATAGTGAAACTGGAGATCTTCCAGAAAACGTAACTCCACATGTTATTTTCTATGCAATTGTTTCTGGTATTGATCTCAACGCCGATCAAATCAAATTAGCAACTTCATATACAAATGCTCTAAATGGAGAAGATCTTCAAATTTATAAAGGAGCACAACTCAAGATTTACAGTAGAGTTTCTGATAAGAATGCGGGAGAAATTGGTTCTCCAATTCAATTTGATGAAACTGCAGGAAACTGGTATATTCAAGTAAATTCATCAAATGCAATTTATAATCAATTGAATGCCTTGGGTGTTTCTGTATTAAGTGAGACTACAGATTTAACTTATATTAAGAGAATCGTTGATGATCGTAGTTTAGACGAAAAAATTTATAAAATCCGAGTTGTAATTCCAAAGGAACTTCCTGGATCAAAAAATCCAGAGGATGGATTTATTATTCAAGAATCTAGTACAACTGGTGTAGGAACAAATTATTTCACTCAAACCGTCATTTCGGGGGTAGATTATGAATATGATAAAAATCCAAGATTCATTACTACTTGTACTCTAGCAACAAATACAGTTACGGTATTAACATCTCTTCCTCATGATTTGAATGTTGGTGATTTAGTTATCATTCGAAATGTAACTGATGATAATAATCCTAGTGGTTTATATGATCGTGGTTACAATGGTAAATTTGAAGTTAAAACAATTGTAAATGATATGTCATTTACATATGAAACTACTGACGTAAATGAGAAAATACATACACCTGCAGCAACAAGCACAAACAATATTAACTTAAGAACAACTGCTGAACAAGTTAGAGATCTTCCTCGCTTTGAAAAAAATGATTGTCAATCAAATCTTTATGTTTATAGAAACGAGGTCATTTCACCTTATGTTGAAGGATCTCAAGATGGAATCTATCATTTATATGTTTTAAATGCAAGTAATGCAATTACTGAAGAATTTACAAATCTTGAATATTCTCAAAGTCCAGTTGATCTTTATCCACAATTAGATAGAGACAATATTGAATTTAATCCACCTTCAGCAAAAACTTTTGCGCTTCGTTCTCCAATTGGCGATACAAATACAAGTGATTTGAAAAAAAGTATTACTAGAGAAACAATTGATAAGTTAGTAACTTCTCTAGGAATCGGAAAACCAATAACATCAGTCACATCATCTTCCACAAGTGCAACATTATCATTTGGAAGGAGACATGGATTAGGTGGAATTATAGAAGGAACTTTTGATACTGTTGGTGATGCTGCTTACATTTCAGGAACTCATTATGATGTAAAACTTCTAAATGGAGATCCAAATCCATCAGTTGGAACATGGAAGGGTGCAACTACAAAGGTAGTTGTATCTGGTGGTTCTGTAGATTCAGTTACAATTCTTTCATCTGGATCTGGTTATGCAAATGGTGAAGTTCTTTATCTAGATTCGTCCAGAGTTGCTGGTAATGGTAGAGGATATACAGTTACAACTGCTGGTATTTCTACAAGTATTGGGGATGTAGTTCAAATTACTGGTATTGGAACAGTAACGGATGGGTATTATAGAATTAGTAATATTGTATCTGATACTCAAATTTCAATTGCAAAAACAGGAAGTGATCCAACACCAATCTCTGGTCAGTATGTGTTTATTACTGGACCATCCTTTAAAATTACTTCAAGTTCTTATAATTCTACTTCACAAATTACTACTTTCGTAACTCAAACTCCTCATGGATTATTGAAAGGTAATAAATTCAGAGTCATTGACTCAAGTAACAATAACGTTGGGGATTATGTTGTTGAAGAAAAAATAAATGTAACTTCATTTACTGCCATTACTTCACAATCCTTAAGTGTTACAAATGGTCATATTCTGAAGCATGGATTTTCTGCCAATGATGCAATTTCTGATATTGGGCAAGAAAATATTGGATCTCGCCATACTATACTTTATGATAATGAAGTTGTTAAACTTTCAAATGCAATTACAACTGAATCTACCATAAATGTAGAAACTATTAATTCAGGAATTGCCATTGCGAAAAGATTTTCATTAGGATCTTATATTCAGATTGATAATGAAATTATGAGAATTACTTCTTCAGGTAATGATTCTCAATTTAATGTTATTCGTGGTGCTTTTGGAACTCGTCAAGAATCTCATGCTACTGATTCTTTAATTCGTAAAGTCAAACCAGTTCCAATTGAATTCCGCAGACCATCAATTCTTCGTGCTTCGGGTCATACATTTGAATATCTTGGATATGGACCAGGGAACTATTCAACTGGATTACCTCAAGTTCAGGTTAAATCACTTTCAGAAAGAGAAGATTTCTTAGTTCAGTCTCAAGAAAGATCTGGTGGTGTAGTTGTTTATACTGGTATGAATAATAATGGAGATTTCTTTAGTGGAAACACTAAAACATCTTCATCTTCTGGAGAGATCACTTCTTATGATATTCCAACTCCAACAATTACCGGAGAGGATGCTTCAAAATCAAGTGTTGTTTATGATGAAGTTACAGTAAAAGAAAGACTTCTTGTAGAGGGTGGTGATTCTGGAACGGTTCTTTCTCAGTTTGACGGTCCAGTTACGTTTAACCAACAAACTAGATTTAAAAATACTGCAAACTTCAGTGGTCAAATTAGAGTTACTAATACAACATCATCAGATTCAATTGGAAAGGGTGCTCTAACTGTTAAAGGTGGAGTTGGAGTTGGTGAAAATCTGAATGTTGGAGGAAATTCCACATTTACTGGAAGTGTTCAAATTTCAAACATCACAGAATCTACATCAACTTCAATTGGTGCTCTTCGTGTTCTTGGTGGAATTGGAGTTGCTAAAAAGTTAAATGCAGCATCCTTAGGAATTGTTAATTCCGCTACAATTGGAGATATTCTTACAGTTACAGGTGCTGAAGGAGTTACATCACCAAAGTTTAAGGCAACAACTCCACAATCTTCGGTTTTAAATGGAATTCTCACTTATAAGATGCTTCGTGCTGATGGAAACCAAGATTTCATTAGTTTCCGTGAAGTTACCAATGCTCTTGGATATACTCCTGCAGATAGTGCATCAATCTCTGGAGATTTTCCACTTGGAAATTCATTAATTTGTGATGATATTTCCGGATCCTTTAATGGATCAACGACTGACTTTACTCTTAGAATTAATGGAACTGCATTTATTCCTGCGGGAAGTTCAGCAAATCTAATTGTATCCATTGGAGGTGTCATTCAAAGACCTGGTGCAGACTTTATAGTTGTTCAATCTGGTGGTCAGAATACTAGTACCATAAGATTCACAACTGCTCCTGCATCTGGTGTTTCATGTTTTATTATTGCTCTGGGTGGTCAAGGTTCTCTTATTTCAAATATTGACTGGGAGAATAAAGGAGAAATTCTTGTTGCAACTGGAAATAATGCTGCTGCAAGACTACAAGTTGGTTCAAATGGACATGTTTTAACTGCAGATAACACACAATCTTCTGGAGTTAAATGGGCACCGGGAATTCCTGTTGGTTCAGTATTTTATATGGCAGCATCTTCTTTAGACACTACAACAGGTGGTTCTGCAATTATTGGAGCAACACAATATGATGCGCCAGAGGGTTATTTGATTTGTAATGGTGGAGTAATTCCAACTAGTGGAACTTTCCAAGGAGTAAATGCTTCAATATTACAAAGTCTAAGATCTTTCTTAGGAACTACTTATGGTGCCACTGGAACTCTTCCAAATCTAATTAATAATTTTGTAGGATACTCCGCAATTCCTGGAGATGCTAGTGGTACTGCTGATGCAATAATTCCTTATCATAATCATACTGCAACTTCCTCTGTTGGCGATCCTGGACACGATCACACATCAGTTAATAGTGATATTGCTAGAAATACTGGTGGATATGGTAGTGGTTCCGGCGGTGGAGGTCTTGGCGGAAACCAAATTACAATGAATCCTAATACTACCGGGATTACTGTTTCAACAACAGTAAATTACGCAGGAACTCCAGGTAACATAACCAACGCAAACCTTCCACCATATGTTGGAATGCTTCCAGTGATTAAATACTAATATAAGGAGATAAACGATTATGTCAGTTACAAAAGCAAGTTTATTGGGAGATACATTAGGAAATAAAGCATCAGGAACTATTCCAGTTGGTGGAATTATTATGTGGTCTGGAACTGAGATTCCAACAGGATGGCAATTGTGTAATAATTCATTAATTACATCAGGTTCACTTGCTGGGCAATTTACTCCAAACTTAGTAGATAAATTTATTGTATGTTCTGGTGGTGCTTATCAAACAGATGATAGTGGTGGTAGTGCTGATGCTGTTGTAGTTTCTCACTCTCACACTGGAACAACAAGTGATCCGGGTGGTCACATTCACTCTATTAATCATCAAACAAAGCGGGTAGAGGATACTGGAACAGCTTATGTAAGTGATTTAACATTTAGAAATGGTGATGGGGATGGGGGTTCAACTAATGTTACTACTACTTGGGCTGGAGATAATCCATCTAATGGTCCTATTATAAATGCTGCTGGAGATCATACTCACACAGTTACAATTAATCCGTATGGTGAATCTGGAACAAACAAAAACCTTCCTCCATACTATGCACTGGCATTCATTATGAGAGTTTCATAAATACTTAAAAAGTCTCCAAGATGGCAAATTATAACAAATCATTTAATTTTAGAAATGGTGTTCAGGTAGATACTGATAATTTCATAGTTAATCAAAATGGTTTGGTTGGAATTGGAACAACTATACTGAAAGATTATATTTTGAATGTTTTTGGGGATGTTAGAATAGTTGGAATTTTAAGTGTCTCAGAAATAAACACTGGAAATCTTAATCTATCAGGAATTTCTTCATTTACAACCCTAAATGTTGGTGTCACTTCAATTACTTCTGGAATTGTAACTGCAAGTTCTGGAGTTGTTACTTACTATGGGGATGGATCAAAACTTTCTAATCTTCCAACATCTCAATGGGTTGATGTAAATACTGGAATAGGTGTCAGTAGCATTTATGCAGTAGGAAATGTTGGAATAGCTACTACAAGTCCATCATTTACCTTTCAAGTTGGAGCAAATCCACTTGTTTATTCTACTGGTATTGGATTTAATTCTACTGGTGATGTATATTCAAATGGAATCGTAACTGCAGTATCTTTTTCTGGAAATGGAAGTAATCTAACATCATTAAATGCATCCAACATTACTTCTGGTACAATAAGTACATCCAGATTTCCATCCAATATTACTCTATCGGGAATTATTACCGCATCATCATTTGTTGGATCTGGTGCTTCTCTTACTTCCTTGAATGCATCTAATATTACTTCAGGAACATTAAGTACATCCAGACTACCATCAAACATTATAGTATCTGGCATTGTAACTGCATCTGGTTTTGTTGGTAACTTAACAGGAACTGCATCAACTGCTAATAGTCTTTCTTCTGGTGGAAGTATTTCTGTTAATTCTGTAAATAGTCAATTCAGTTCAACTGGTGTTGCTACAGTAACTGATACTCTTTATGTTGTCGGATTTCCTGCAAAAATTGGAGTAGGAACTAATACAGCACCTCAAGCAGATATAGAAGTTCGCAAGTCAGGAATTTCATCTATCAGTGTAATAAGTGATAATAATGTTTCTACGATTGGAATTGGAAGAAGTGCAGAGATAAGAACTGGAAACACAAATACATTTTATTTGTATAGTACTCCAACTTCTTTAGATATTATAAACTCAAATACTGGAAATGTCAACTATTACCTTGACTATGGTTCTGCTGGATTAGGAACTGGCGCTTTCCATTGGATTTATGGTCAGAATCCATCAAATCCATTGATGTCTCTTACTTATGATGGAAAACTTGGTTTAGGTATAACCAATCCACCAACAAAACTTTATGTTGTAGGTTCTTCTTATTTTACTGGTGTAACAACAATTGCAAGTAACTTAACTGTTTCAAATAATTTAAATGTAAATGGAAATATTACATTTAATGGATCAATTACAGGTAATCTGGGAATTACAACTATAGCAAGATTAGGAATTGCCACAGATACAATTTTAAGTAATTCTTATGAATTTTTTGTAGGTGGAGATCCTATTTTTGGTGATGGTGTAGCAATTACAAAAACTGATATAAGAGCTTCTGGATTAATTCAATCACAAACTCTAACTACTCAAACTTTAACCACTCAAAATGCAACAGTTGCTAATATAAACAGCACTGGTATTATTACTGCCAATTCCTTCAGGGGTGATGGTTCTCAATTAACTGGTATTGTTGCCTCGGGTTCTGGTATTGGTATTGGTATACGGGATGATGAAGTTTTAGTTGGAACTGCTACAACAATTAATTTTGGTAATAATTTAATAGTATCTCCAGTTTCTTCTGGTGTTGTAACTGTTACTGTTTCGGGTGGAGGAGGATCACAAACATTAGATCAAACACTTGGATATGGAAATACCTCATCAGAAGGTATGAGTGTTGGTGTTTCTACTTTTAATAATGTTACTGTCGGTGGAGCAACAACTTCTCTGATTGTAAATGGAGATGCAAGAATTACTGGAATATTGACGATAGGAACATCATCAATCACTCTTGATGGTTCTACTAATACTATTGTAGTTGGATCTGGAATAACTATTGATGGAAATACTGGAATTATCAGTGCAACATCAATCTCTATCAATGGTGAAACAATTACTGGAGTAGGAGTAACTTATATTGCCGCAGGATCTGGTATTTCGGTAGATCAGAATACTGGTACGGTAACAATTAGTGCAACTGGGGGTGGAGGTGGTGGTTCATCTCAGTGGGTTACAACATCCGCTGGAATTCATACAACCTCTAATGTCGGTATTGGAACCACAAATCCAGTAACTGAACTTGAAATATATGGTGGAGTATTAGGATTTGGTAGTGGTAATATAAGAATTGGTGATTCCACTACTGGTTGTTCAGTTTCATCATCCCAACATAACTTTTTTGCTGGTATAGGCGCTGGAAGTTCTACCACTAGTAATGAAGGTGATGGGCAGAATATTTTTATTGGTCTTTCTGCTGGATATTATAATATTAAAGGTGGTGATAATATTTTCCTTGGATGCGAATCTGGTTATTTTAATAATTGTAATGGTGGTTATAATGGTGGTTTTAATAATAACTTCTTTGGTAATAGAGCAGGATATTCCAACATTGATGGATCTTATAATAACTTCTTAGGTGCTGGTGCAGGATGTTCCAACATTGATGGATCTTATAATAACTTCTTTGGTAATAGAGCAGGATGTTCCAACATTGATGGATCTTATAATAACTTCTTTGGTCGTTATGCAGGATTTGCAAACACCACTGGATCTTATAATAACTTCTTTGGTAATAACGCAGGACGTAACAACACCACTGGATATTATAATAACTTCTTTGGTTATTGTGCAGGAAGTTATAATACCATTGGAAGTGATAATACCTTCTTTGGTGCTTTTGCTGGAGCAGCGAACAC
>Ga0207942_1000386_pt1 | contig 11425 bp, 21 predicted proteins | sample LakMenEpi12Oct12_FD_150687 | JGI IMG/M metagenome (GOLD analysis project Ga0207942, IMG submission 150687) | Freshwater microbial communities from Lake Mendota, WI - 12OCT2012 deep hole epilimnion (SPAdes) | ecosystem: Environmental > Aquatic > Freshwater > Lake > Epilimnion/Euphotic zone ... | reverse complement strand
CGGCAAATCCCGCTTAGCATCGTCTACCTCTGTCGGGTCTATGAATGGGTTATCGTATGTGCTCATCGTCCATGACTGCCAGTTGGCTTCACCGGTTACGCCTCGCTGATGCAGTTTGTAGAAATCGTTCTTGCCTTTCGGAGTTGATAGGAACCATGCGCCACCCTTTAAATCAGTAAGGGTAGGCCTGATGGCTTGTGTCCATGATTCCCATAAGTTCTTAACAAATGCAGCTTCATCTACTACCACCTCCTTATATTTTCTTGAACGTCCTGCCTGTGGGTTGTCTAAACTCCAGAACTCAATCTTACCGCCTGTGATCAGTTCAATGAATTGGTTATCGTGTTTTCTTACTACAGCCTCATTTAAAGCCAATAGGCACTCGTTGTAAGTGCCTTCAAGTAGTTTGTATGTTGGCGCGAAGTAACCGGAAGGGAAGCCCTTTATTGCCGTTTCGGAAAGTATGTTTACCGCCATTGCCGATTTGCCGAATCTTCTGCCGCAATTCGCTACGTTAAACCGTTTCCGTTCCTGTATCATCCTGACCTGATTCGGATGCAGGTCGTTGAGGTATACGTCCATAGTTTACGTTTAGTGTTCCATCTGTCTTTACATTACTGTTTTCAGTAAGCCCGTTTAGCCGTTGGGTTATTGATGTGCTGTAAATTCCTGCCATCCCTCCTTCAATCTGGTCTTGTCTGATTACTTTTCTTATGCGCGAACAGATGGCTGCAAAATCGCTGTATCTTCCATCTTTATTCTTAAAATAATCTTCGAGGTCGGCAATGATATTGTTTTCAAAGCAGTAGTTTTCAAAGCCTTCCATAGTCAAAGGTCTTTCCTTTTCCCTCATTACTTGGTCTGCATCCTTGCCTACCCAATCCTTAACCTTTATTGGCTTTTCCTTTACGGTATCTCGGTAAGCCGTAAAATGTTGCCACATTGTTTCAGATGTCGGTATGTATTTATGAATTCCCACGTTTAAATATGTATTGTTTTATCAATCCACCAATCCTCGTAAGGCTTGCCGTCATAACATACATCAGCCTTTACAAGTTGATAACCTAAGTTATTAAGCATTTGCCTTGACCGCTCCCGGAAGTCATGACCAGCCCATTCATTGCAAAGATAGTAATCATGCTCATAAGTAATCAGGGAAAAGCGCGTTGTCTTATGTGGCAACTTGATAAGCATTTCAAATGTATTCCTTGCCGGGTCAATGTCAAGTGATAAGTATTCCACTCGTTTCGGTAGCCAGTCGAATGAAGTTGTTAAAGCATTGCCGATGATTAAACGGTTCTTTCTGGTTTGTTTCCACAGTTCTTGGCATTGGTTATCTATGTCAATGCTTATTCCATCCCATCCGTTCTGCTCAAGTAGGTAGGTATTGGAAATGTTTATCGGATGGCTTGCTCCTATTTCAAGATAGTAGCCCTGTTTGATGTGGCTTAACACCCATTCGTCTTGTCCGGCTTGGCTATACATTTATAATGGTTTCTCTCGGTTCGTTTAATGATGAACAGGTATGACCTGGGGCTTGCTCTAACCGGTAGTTTATTCCCAATCCCATCGCTATTGTACTCATGGCTGAATAACACCCTGTGAACATTTTGGCATTGTGAATTAGGTAAGCAGCTTCTAGAAATGAACAGGGGATGAATCTAACCATCGGGCGGTTAAATATTTCCTGAAAGGTATTGTATTCGCTTTCGTATCCGATAAAGATTACATCCGGGGCCAACGTGAACAAGTAATCGACTTCTTTTGCCCAGTTGAAATTTGGATCAGCGTAATTCGTTGTACGATTGATTACGCAATAATTAGCAATTTGGAAGTAAGCAGGTGCAGGCATCGACTTTAACCATCCATCCTGCCATCTTTCAACCGGGATGCCCTGTCCTTTGAAATGTGCCTCAACTAAATTGTGATGATGCCCGGCGTGATCCCTGAACTTGTTTAGGTTGATGCAGTCTTCCGGTGGCGTATCAACTACCTCAACTTTTGTAATGTACGGCTGCAGACGGATAAATTCCGCTATTGAGTTGGCTCGCTGCTCATCGTACTTAGTGATGTACAACTCACCACCGCCCATCGCTTTGATGGTTGGTAAGGAAAAAATTATATCGCCTGTTGCGCCGCCGTGTGTGAATCGTACCATGTGTATACTAATTTAAAAAAATCTTTAAAGCATTCTGGGCACCGTTTGTTGTAGTGATAATACTTATCTACCTGCTCCCTGTAAACTTTCAAAAGCTCATCAGCCGCATGGGGTGGTATCTTTATCAACTCCCCGCACTTCTTGAATAACTCCCATTCCGGGTAATACCTTTCTATTACTTCAATATCGGCTGGTGTCATTAGCAATCATCACAATTATTATTATACAATTTATCAATGATATTGATGCTTTTTTCCGCTAAGGCGGTATACTTTTCTTTCATTGATTCAATTTCTCTATCTAACTTTTCAGATAAATGTTTTACGGAATAACTATCCGCAAAAGCCATTCCTGTAATTGAATAATTCACTTTTTTAACTTCTTTTTTTTCGTACTTGCTTAACTTTAATTTAAGCTCTTCAACCTCTGCTGCTTTTTCGTTGTATTGCTCAACGATTGATTTTAATAAGTAATTCATTTTTTTTTAATTTATAAGTGATTTAAAACATTTAATTCTATACTCATTTATGTTGGTCTGGTTATCCAAATTCTTGGGAAATCATCAACTTGGTTTTTTGTGTCAATTTTCCATTTATCAAACACTTCATGAATATCGTTAGTGATATCTATGCCTACTGGTTGCATTAAGCATTGCTGCAACTCTTTAATAAAATCTCGATATGCAGTCATTAAGTTTTTCCTATCTCCTTCCAAATCTCCTGTTTCCCAGTCGACAACTACCCTACCGTTTACTTGTTTGTGTGCCATAAATTTAATTTATAAGTGATTTAAAACATTTAATTCTATACTCATTTACTTTTTTCATTCTAAACTGTTGCGCCCATTCAAATAATTTATTCCCCATTTCTGTTACCGCATTTCTATCATTCAGTATTAGATTTACATACCTGAACCAATCGCCCTGACGTTCCACATAAAAAACTGGCGGATCGAAATCTAAATACGGATTAACCTTGGAACAGATTACAGGTATCTTTTTCGCTGCCGCTTCCAACAATTTTAAATTTGACTTCATCGTGTGCCACTTACTATCTTCCAACGGTAGTAGTAAGCAATCGGCATGGTTGAAGTGATTCATGTATTCCGTTACCGGTAACGAAGGTAGGACTAATCCGGGTATCTTAAGCGAACATGTAAAAGAACTTACCATTCTATCCCAGCATTGCTTAGTTACTTCATTCGAGTAAGAATACCCTCCAATTACAGTGCTTATCCCTTTCAAACTCGATATTCGTTTCATTGGGTACCTAAGTATTTCCATGTCGTTTACATGACTTATACCCCCGGCCCAAAATAATCTAAAGCTATCCGATTGGATTCTTTCTTCCGTGTATTGGTCTTCGCCAAACTGAATAGCGTTAGGGATTACCTCTACATTCCTGTTGAACTGATAACATCTATCCGCTAACCTCTCATGGGTAACAGTTACTAAATCAGCATTCCGGATATTGTTTTCTATTCGCTCACGAAGTTCAACATAAAGTTCGTAATTCAAATGAGCAGGAGGAAGTACCCAATCATCATCTAAGTCAACAACTATCTTTGCACCTGTGATATTCCTGACGTTTTCAAGGTCATGATCTATCCCTGCAATTCGATTAAATAGAATAATATCCCAGCCCTGCTCCAGTACACCCTCTTGTATGTCGTTAGTAATATACCTCGTTCCGGGAATGTATGCTAATGGATTCCAAACCCGATGATAACCGCACCCACTTTCTCTATCTGATAGTCCGAGTATTCTCATTTCAAATAATTACTTAGTAAAGCAGCCCCAAACATTGCCAATGTTATTTCTGCTGCTGCTGTCGGCAGGGAATAGAAAAGTAAACCCATCCATGCACTGATGCAATAAAGACAATCAAACGGCTTCACCCTGCCATCTCGCTTCAACATTCGCTTTATCTTCCAACCTAAGCCATACACCTCAACAAGATAATAAGCAAACGAAACAGCAGCCAGTAGCTTAATTAGCAGATTTGATAACATCTTGCAATTCTTTTTTAATTTTCTTCACCGTGTTGATAGCGTGATACTTCGGGATCCTGAAAAAATCCGCAACATCTTTACAGCTTCTTAGCTCAATGTACTTTTTAAAAATCAAATAGTCATGCTTGTCAACCTTGCTGCTCCTTGATTTTTCTTCTAAATACTTTTCCGCTGCACTTGCCGGCGTGAAATCAAAGTCTATTTCCTGCCGTTCTAAATGCCTGACGTATTCATCAGTATCTTTTTCAAAGTAATGTTTATTGAAAATCCGTAAATCGTTCCCGATGTTCTTTATTGTTGAAATTGCATATCCAATTAAGTTACCCTTTTCGTGCAGTTCAAACAATCTTTCATTTGATAAACTGCAAAACACTAAGAAAACCTCCTGCTTAAAATCATCCTCCATCCCCTTCGGTGCTTTCGTCTTCATCCACGATCTTACCGATTTGTTCTTCCAAAGTTCTGTAATAATCGTATTTCTTGAGTAAGGCAATGATGGCTCCATACGTTAGATTACATTGCAGGTTTGAAATGATTACACATAGTCGAAGTTCTTTTTTTATGAATTGTTCTGCGTCCATAATGAAAACCCCTACATAGAAATGCCGGGGCTAAATCCCAAAAATGAAAACCAAAACTAATTCTAATGTGCAAATTATTTCAAATTTTTTTTTCAATCCCCAAAACCACTAATCCAGCATTTTAAAGAACTTGGATTGAAGCAGTTCAATGGATAGCTTTCTTTGGTAGCTCGGTAAACCTTACCTACTCTTTTTTTAAAGAACTCGCCACGTACGGTGGCGTAATCAAATCCTGTTTCTTTTTCGATCTGTCTTATGCTCATGCCTTTGGCCCGGAGTTCACGTATCTTGATACGGACAGCGTTTGAACCAATTACCATCTTACCCATAAATCATATTTTTAAGAGTTATGTAATGCTTTTTCGTTTCGGGTTCTGAAAATTCTAAATCTGAATAAAGTTTTTTGTAGTGGATTACGGTCGTGTGATCTCGGCCTCCTAACTTATCTCCTGCGTCTTTTAAAGTTATTCCGTTTTCCAGCATCAGCTTGGCGGCGTACATTCGGGCTGTAACAAATCTGTTATGCCTTAATTTCGACTTAACAAGAAAAGTGGATAGGTTGAAATAATCACATACCGTTTCCAGTATTTCGTCTGCTTTTACTTTTTTGGCTGCTCTTGACTTTGCCGGTATTTCAACAAATCCGCAGCATGGGCAAATTTTCATATTTTAAGGTTTTAGGTTTTCAATATTTTCAACTACTTTTAAACTGGCTCTGATAATTTCATCCATTTCAGAACAAGTAAGAATAACATCGTGATCTGCAGAAAGCAAATCAAATAATGGGGCGTAGCAAATTGCTTTTTCTTGTTGTGTCATTTTTTTAGGTTTTTGATGTAAGATAATTCAGTTTAGATTTTGCTTTAAATTAAAGATATTTGATGCACTTTTTTAAACCTATTTGAAGCCGTTTTTAAATTTTCAATACCTTGCTTATAATAACTATCTTTTAATTCAATGCCAATAGCTTTCCTACCCATTGAAACCGGGCTATAAACTTCGCTACCAACTCCACCAAAAGGGGTTAAAACCGTTTCACCTGCGTTGCTGTAAAGTTCTACTATCCTATCAATTACGTCTAACTGCAATGGATGTACGTGTTTTTCGTCATCTTCTTCTTTGGTGTCTTTAAATGGCAATACATTATCAATCCTGATATCGTCCCAAACCGATGAAGCGTAACGCTGCCAAATTAAATGACTCATTTTGTTTTCTTTTGGATCACCTTTAAAGTTTTTCCATTTTGTTTTAAAATCTTCGTAATTGCCATACGTTTCAATGTGAGCAGGCAAAAAAGGTGTTTCCCCAAAGTATTCATTTAATCCAAAAGGATGAATTACTGGAACTTCGCTATCGCCATTTCTTGTAAATATCAAAACGTAATCAGGCATGGCAGTAAAACAACGTGTAGTATCTTCAACGATAAACTTGTGCATCAAGCTTTGCACCATTGTTCGCATACGAACCTTTAGCGGCTCTTTCCAAACTGTTATCCTGTTGCGATAATGGAAGCCATATTTTTCATGAAGCCTAATTATTTCATGCGGAAAATCCCAAAGGAAAGAACGGTTATCAAATACATCCGTACAATGTACTGCGTTTATTCTACCCGGCTTTGTTACTCTTGCCATTTCAGCAACAAGAAATTCGTACTGCTGTAAAAATTGTTCTTTGCTTTCGCAGTTACTAAAATCATTTTCATGACTGCTGTAATTATACAGCCCTGCAAAAGGAGGAGAATAAACAACTAAGTCAATACTGGCATTTGGCAAAGTTGGAAGCACGTACATACAATCGCTGTTATACCATGCGTAATCTTCGGTAACAATTTGTTCTTTAATCATTTTTTTTAGTTTATAAAGTTTGGTAATTTAATTTCTTTGTTAAATGCTTTTTTGTCAATAATAAAAGTAGAGTTTGTTTGTTTGGTAAGATTTTCAAACATGGTAATAGCTTTGTCCTTTTTTACCATAAGACTTTCCATTATTCGAGTTTGACCATCGGATAAAATCAAATCTACGTAAACATTTCTTTTTTGCCCAAATCTCCAAAATCTTCTTATTGCCTGATAATACTGCTCATAAGAATAAGTTGGGAAATATGTAGTATGATTGCAATGCTGCCAATTTAAACCAAATGCCGTGATAGATGTTTTCGTTATTAGCTTTTTAATTTCACCATTTGAAAAAGCTAACAGAATTTCCTCCTTTTCGTCAACATTCATTTTACCTTTTACTTCTTTGGTATCTTTATCCAGTTTAGAAATTAAATCGGCTTCATCATTTAGGTTTACCCAGTAAACGCTTACATCGTGTTTACTGGCTTTTTCAAAAGCCATTTCACAACGCTGCGTAATTGTGCTTCTAACCTCTGCCTTTATTTCAAAAAAGTTTTGAGCGGGCAAAGCGAATAGGCTATGCTGCCCATTTATTGCTAAAGGGTTTTCATTCCTGATAATAGTTTCAACTTCATGCAATTCTGGTAAAATGTGCCTATCGTCATTGTAACCTAAATCGGAAGGCTTACGCATAGAAATTGACCACGAAGCGATCCACCGCCAGAAGTCTTTTTCGGCATGGGCTTTTAAATACCAATCAACACCCTCCCTTGCTTGAGCAATGCGACCAATCTTTACAGTATTGTTATTATTATTCTTAAAAAACTTTGTCAGCATATCCGTATAACCTAAATATCCCAACGCCTCGCTACTTGTACCAAGTTCTATAAAGTCGTTTGGCGAAGGAGTGGCTGTAAAAAGAAAACGATACTTTACTTTTCGTAGAAAGTTTGTTACCTGCTGCTTTATTGCTCCATCAAAGTTTTTTAAAATACTACTTTCGTCCAATAAAACACAATCGAAATCAGCAGAATTAAAATTATCTAATCTTTCATAATTGCAGACAACAATTTTTGTTTTATACTTCCCATCTTTTGAATAAGAAATATCATCAATTCCAAACTTTTCAGCCTCTTTGATAAATTGAAATGCTACAGCCAAAGGAGTGATGATTAATACTGGTTTATTTGTATCCTGTATGTAATTTTTAGCAATAACTAATTCAATAATTGTTTTCCCAAGTCCTGTGTCTAAAAATACTGCGCATCTTCCTTTTTTAATAGCATATTCAGCTACGTGCTTTTGGTAATCAAACATCGCATCTGGGATAAAATTTGGCTTTATGCCGTAATCTACTTGCGTATGCTTCTTTGATTCTAAAAATTCTAAATAATCATTTTTCATTTTTTAGGTTTTATATTGTTTAGAAATAATTTGCAATATCTCATGGAATGTCTCGCATTTATAAACCGTTCCTTGCCATGTATCAAAAAATGCCTGTTCATCAGCCGTTAGTTTTTTTGCGCTGTTTGGTTTGCTGCTGTCCTTCAATTCAATCAAAAAGTTTATTCCTCTTAAGCCTACAACAATATCGGGGAATCCTTTTCCAACCATCGAAGTTATAAAAACAGAAGCTCCAATCTTTCTTAGCTGGTTTACAATTTCATTCTGATTTGCATCAATCCTTTTTGCTCTCATTTGGTTTCAAAATAGTTCTTTACTGCTATCTGACGGAGCAGCCGATTATAAAATTTTTCCTTTTCTTCATCGTCGTAAAAATAATCCTTGTCAACGTAAAGCAAATTGTTAATCCTCAAATCAGCCTCTTTTTTTATTTGTTCCTGTTCCTCTAAAGTAGGGTTTAGTTTTAATATCCGATACAACTTTGCAGGAATTAGTAAAACATTCTTGGTCATGTTCCATGTGGAACGTCCTATTTCAATCCATTCTTCATCGGTTACTGGTTCGGTTGATGCAGGTAGTTCCTTTGGTTTTTCTTTCGGCAGTTCCTTATACCGTTCTTTTGCCCATGACCGGTAAGCGTTCATAATTTGAGAAAAGTACAGGCAACTAAAATTTTCGTAGTGTTGCGGATCTACTTCTAACTTGCCCAGTACCGCCATGTCAAAAGCTAAAAATATTTCATTAAGAGTGTGGTTGGAATAGTTGGAAATCAGGTGGTTAATCAAAACAGCCTTTTCCTCATCAGTAGGCATATTGGCGGCACGTAGGCCTACTTTAAGCATACACATCCGTAAACACTCCTTTACCCTCTCGTGGGATTCCTGCCGTATCTTGCAGCCTTGCAAAGCCTTTTCAAACTTACCAGTTACGGAGGGCTTCCATTCTTGCGGCTGAAGTGCCAAGTTTTTGTTTTCCATTATCATATTGTTTCATTCGTGTAATCCATCCGGCGGCGGCGGCTTTCCAGTTTTGCATTTTGTTTTTACCGACCTTCCATCCGTTACTTTCGTAATGGTTTATGAATAATTGTGCTTGTGCCATTGCTGTAAAATCGTCTAACTTTTCCGCCATGACCTTTACTACATCGTCAATTTCGGGCGGGGCGAAATTCTTTTTTTCTAAAACAGGTTTGTAATTTGGTTGATGTATTTCTGGAACGCAGGACGTAAGTCCTATATTCTCATTTACATTTACATTAGCATTTACATTAGCATTTACATTAGCATTAGCTTGCCTCTCGCTTTTCTTTTGCTTAGGTTTCGCTTCGGTTTCGCTTCGCGTTTGCTTATTTTTTTGCTTGTTACCGTTTATAAACCGTTGATGATTAGCATCTAACTGTGGTTTTATAAGTGTAAAGAAACCCAACGGAACACCTGTTAAATCGGGTTCAAGATGGTTCAAACTGTAGTTGAATATAGCATTATACACCTCTGCCTGTATCTCCAAGTCAAGCGTTTGTATAGATTCATAAAAGCTGCGGTAAAAGATTACGCTATCTCTTTTCATTAAATAATTTTAAAAGTTTCAAAATTTCGTCTTTCAAATACCCATCTTTACCAGATCCGAGCAGATAATTTTTCACCGTGTACGGGTGTACATCGCAATTATTGGCAGCCAAAACGCTAAATTTTGTTAGGTTACCGGAATCCTTTAATTCCCTGTAAGCCGCTTGCAGCATGGCATCTACGCTTAAATGCCGATTGCTAAAATTTATAGTATCTTTCATAACCGCAAATCTACAAATAATAATCGAAAGAAAAAAATATATTTTTTTAAAATAAATTTGGTTGGTAATTATAGGGGGTGTATATTTGCTTTATCAAATCACCAAAAAACTAAAAATCATGACAACAAATTACAGAACTTGTCAAACACACCCAAACAGGGGAAGTATTACTATTTTGTTTCCAAACTCAAACAATGTAGCTTATGGCCCATTTAGCTTTTATGTGAATAGCCAAGTTGCTCCGGGGATTGCATCATCTCAGCCGATAAAATATTCAAGTGAAGGATTAGAGGCAGAAACGCTTCAAGAACTTGCTAATAAGTTAGCACTTAACAAAGGCGATAAAGAAGGAATATAATTAACAAACAAGGGGTGCAGCATCCTACACTGCATTTATTATGACTATCGAAATGAATCTCCAAGAAATACTGGCTTTCTTAAAAAAAGAAAACGATGCAATAATAGCTGAATACGAAAAAGAGCAGCAAGTAACGCCTACCGAAAAGAAAGTACTATCGCCTGACGTTATCAAGGCTTACATAAAGCATCAGGAGCAGTTGCATTCAACCGCTAATTTATGGAGAAGGCTTAAGCAGTACGACGGCTGCCCGGTTGATGTCAAACAAGATTATTAATTTTAAAACCATAAAAAATGAAAAAAACGCAATTCCTTTACAACGTTCCTTTTGATTACACGCATACCGGTAAAACAGATTTATTTATCAACGTAATTGCATACCAAGTAAATTCAGGTGCTGCTATCTACTTTGACGAACTTCCTGCATCAATTACCATATCCGTCACCAACTGGCTTGAAGTCCTGAAAGAAATTGAACAAATCGCTATCAATAATTTTAACAGTTAAACTCCAAAAAATGCACAAATCAGAATCACTAAAAAACATTGCTGCAGCCTTGATGCTCTTCCATCTGAAAATGGATAACGTAAAGAAGGATGCAACTAATCCTTTTTTCAAATCAAAGTACGCTACCCTATCAAATATCCTTGATGCTATCAAAGTTCCTTTGGAAGAATCAGGGCTCATTTTCTCCCAGTTTCCTGATGGGCAAAACGGATTGTCAACTATCATCATTCATGCCGATAGTGGAGAGTTTATCGAATCATGTTATGATATGGTTCCTGCTAAAAACGACCCACAGGGGAGAGGTTCAGCAATAACATATCAGCGTAGGTATGCGCTTGCTGCCATCTTAGGGTTAAACATTGATGATGACGATGATGCAAATTTGGCTACATTTGGAAGCAACGGATTAGCTAAAGAAGTTGATAATAAACCGTGGCTTAATAAAGGAACGAAAGAATTTGATGGAGCAGTAAAGAAGCTAAAGGCAGGAGAAACCACCATTGATAAAATTAAGACTGTTATGAAGGTTAGTAAAGAAGTGGAGCAGTTATTAAGAGATGCCGGTTGAAAAAGAAACCCATTGAAAAGCCAATAGAGCATCCACCTCAAAAGATTTCATGGATGTTTAAGACAGGCCTTGCTTACTTTAGGATCAATCCAATACCCTATGAAAACGATTTTAAAAAAGCAATTATTCAAATCAAAAAACTATTAACATGAAAATAAAAGAAATAATTCAACAGTATCGCAGAGATTTCACTGCCTTAATGTATTGTGAATTTTG
>Ga0207942_1000383_pt1 | contig 11521 bp, 31 predicted proteins | sample LakMenEpi12Oct12_FD_150687 | JGI IMG/M metagenome (GOLD analysis project Ga0207942, IMG submission 150687) | Freshwater microbial communities from Lake Mendota, WI - 12OCT2012 deep hole epilimnion (SPAdes) | ecosystem: Environmental > Aquatic > Freshwater > Lake > Epilimnion/Euphotic zone ... | reverse complement strand
CCCATTTGATCTTTGGCACCCCCGCCACATTTTTTGCAACATGAACAGTAGCGTTGTTGAAAGCTGATCTAAACTCAGCGTCATCAAAGATATCAAAAGTTGTCATGCCTCTAGTATAGCATTTGTGTTTCACGTGAAACAAGTTCTAGTCAACTACTATTTCAGATTTGAGAAAATGTTAATATTTATTTTTCTTGTATGATACACACCTAAAAAAAGAACGATAAATCTTGATAGTCCGCCCATATTGTCCTCAATGTCCGATTTATACACTAAAAAAGTCGTGTGATGTGCCTCACAATGTCCGAATTGCACCTTTTTCAAGTTGATATTTGTCAGACCCCCGTGTTATGATTTATATATAAAGAAAAACAAACGAAAGGAGTCAAAAAATGACTCAACTTACAGAAACACTATTCTCAACAATAGTTCACGACTACCATAACGGCGGAGTAAAATCCTCATATGGATTAGATAATTACACACGCAAGGAAATCCTTGCCTACCTTATCCGCTCTAAGGGTTGCGAGTGCATAAACTGTCTGTGATAGACATCACACGCAATAGCCTTGCAAATGTCATACTTATTTGATACCTTTATCTTATTGAACTACTAAAGAAAGAAGAAACAAATGTCATACTCATTCGATACTAACACAGCCTCTAAGTGGGATACCATTCAAGAAGATGTTGCCGATATGTACCTAGAAGATGTCGAAGAAACAGAAGAAGAAGATTTCTTCGGTTTCTCTAAGTCTATCGAAACAGACCACTTAACAGATGAACAGATTGACACACTACTAACTACTATCGATTGGAACTAATCTAATGACTATCACTTACTCAATTTGGCAAGGCTCTCGCTTACTATCTATCGACAATGTAGCGCATGAGGTTAAGGCTATTGACCACCTAATAGATTCGCTTAACGATAGCGACCTAGGCAAGAAAACAAAATTCACCGCTAACATTCAAAACATAAAGGTAGGGGCTAACTAATGACTATTGAACTAGATAACTATGGCTTCATGCTAGATACAGAATGGTGCTATGTTGCACTATCATGGCAACTACTAATCACCACCACCCTACTAGTAACCGCTTACAAGATTTACAAGAGAAAGAAGAATAAGTAATGAGAAAATGCAAGATAGATGTATGCGATTCCACCGAATTAGTTTATAGCGGTGTAGATGCTTTCCTATTGGGTGTTCCTACAGAAACCTATTGCTATGAATGTTCTAACAATGGAGATGCACATAGAGAATTGCTAGAGGTTTCTAACTAATGAATAGACTACTAACTACTATCGTTCAACTATCTATTGCTATCCCCGCCCTATACATGATGAGGATCGTGTATCATGATTTCAAGGCGGAGATGCGTGAGATGTGGCAAGAATCACACTAGCCTAACGGCGTGTCGGCTTGACATTGTCAAGCTGGCCCGCAAAGGCGCGGGGTCGGGCGTGTCGTTATGAACATGTTATAAAATCCCCTGAAATTTACGGCGTGTCGATTTGACAGACAAAACGGACATATTGGTGTGATGCTTATCACATGCGTTGAGCGTCTTACTATATGGACTTACTGGCTAGTAATGTCATAAATGTCAGTCCCATCTGGTACAATACTCTTATAACAACAACGAAAGAAGGTCAATTCATGAACCTAGATGAATTCCGTGCCCATGTAGAGGCAACCCGTCAAGCAAGCAAGGCAGAAGCCTTGTCAGTGCTATCTGCTACAATGTCCGTATCAACAACAACGAAAGAAGGTCGCTAATGTCAGCGAATGTCTATAATGTCGAAAGCCTCTTAGTAGGTAAAATGTATTACTCTAATTCAGTAAAGGGCGAGATTATCTCAGCCGAAAAAAATGATGATGTATGGTACTCAGGTGCAGATACATACAAGGTGCAAATTCGCCCTGTAAATTCTTTTGATTTCAAGGACACATACCGCTATGTAGCGGTGAAGGTTGGTGAATAAATGATAGATGTAATTGACTCAACCGAATTTTATTCGGTACTAGATGAATCACACTTCTGCTGTGATGAAATGCAATTCCGTTATGTATGCAAGGCGCATGATGAATACATGGGTTGCTACTTTTGCGAATTTGATTACAACAAAGAATGTGAGTGTGAATAATGGGATACATTGAGATTTTTAGAATGGATCAAAATGGTGCAGGTTGGGTAGATTTATCTGACGCTACCCCTGATGAACTATTTACTATTGAGGTAGGGCTACTTAATGAGGGAGCCTTATTCCATACCCCCGAATCTGACTAATTTGTCAGACCCCTCTGCTACAATACTCTAACAACCACGAAAGGGAAAACCTATGTACCAAATCTCTGTTTCATACGATAGCAAGCCTATCCATTTCAATAAAAACTATGTAGACGCTTTAGAGGCTTTTACCGAATTCAACAAATTTGTTGATTGGGGTTGGGCTAATGAATACTCAACTGTAAATCTACAAATGCCAACTGGCAAAATGTATACACGCACATTTTATCGTGAAGGACGAAAGGTCGTAACAAAATGATGACACGCAAAGACTATGTAGCAACCGCAGAAATTCTAAAGTATGCAAGCGATAAAGCGCACCCCGCTTTATTTTCTAAAATGGTAAATGATTTTGCGGAAATGTTTGCAAAAGATAATCCGCGTTTTGATGTTGTGAGATTTCACGAAGCAAGCAATTACAAAGTAAAGGTGGGCAAATAAATGCAAATCGTTGAAATGTTTGTGTGTTCAGATTGTGAAGATTTCGGTGCAGTTTATATTGAAGGGAATGTGTTAAGTGTTAAAAGATGTGAATGTATTGCAGAAGATTAAACGAATTCAAGAATTGCGAAGATCAAATGCAGCAACCGCAATTCCTTCAAAGAAAAAATATTCACGAAAGCGCAAGCATAAAAATTCAGAGTATTGAATATTTATGCGGCCCGCAATCTTTTGTGGGGGGCAAGTGTGAATTACGACACATTTTAAAAATCGCCTGAATTTTGCGGCGTGTCGATTATGATATGTCAGTGGCCCATGGTATTATTCTCTTAAATCTAACGAAAGGTCCAACTCATGGAACTATTTACTGTTGCTTGCTTGAACTATGAAATTTGTGGCGATATGGCCACCTTTGATTCTGATTCAGAATATGAAATCTATGGTGATGATTATATCTGCGCTGAATGCTATGCGTCTGAGGAAATGGAATTCTTTGAAACTATAGGCTGGGCAGATTCAGACGCATTAGCGTCTGCAGGCCATGGAATGGATGAGGATTACTAATATGTCAGATCTAACCGCTATAATTACCCCTATGAAACTTAAACGGTCCAACGATAGAAAGGTGGCTAACCTTGTCACAAAAAATGGAAAGCAAGCCGCAATTGCTAATACATTCGGATTACCTGCAGGAAAAGACTATTCATGTCCTGGCGCTACGTCTATCTGCGAAAGTGTTTGCTACGCTGGCAAATTGGAAAAGCTCTTCCCTGGTGTAAAAACTAATCTTCTCCACAATTGGGAGCTCTTACGCAATGCAGACATGGACACAATGCTCATTCTATTAGATGAGATGATTGTTGAATTTATTGCTGATTGTGAAAAGAAAGACGCTCCTAAATTATTCCGTATCCACTGGGACGGTGATTTTTTCAATGATACATATACATATGCGTGGAAAGTAATTATTACTAATCATCCTGATATTCAATTTTGGGTTTATACTCGTGTAAAGTCTGCAGCGCTTATTCTTAAGGATGTTGCTAACCTATCTCTTTATTATTCCACCGACGATGATAATAAAGAAATTGGTCATGAGTTAAAAGTAAATGAAGGTATTCGCCTTGCATATCTTGGGAAGACTTTTGCCGTAACTGAGGGCACCATGAAAGAATTGACTGGCAAGCCTGGCGCTAAATGTCCTGAGAATATGAAAAGCATTCCACTTATTAGCAATGCAGGCTCTGCATGCGTGTCATGCGGTCTCTGCGTATATGGTAAAGCGGATGTTAGATTTTCTGCGAGTAAAAAATGACGGATATACTAGGGGCAATTATTGGAGTCGGGATCTTAATCGGATTACTGGTCCCGCTTCCAATAATTATTTATACAATATTTAAACAATAGCGGCGTGTCAGCTTGACAAGATCAAGCTGGCCCGCAATGTTGCGGGGTTATCCACAGGGTTACGGGAGTTATCCACAATCCCTTGAAATTGTGATTAATCTCACAAAAGCTGCGACACGCCGTAAATGGATTAGGTAATGTCAGTGGCATAGTGTAAAATACTCTTATCAACCAAACGAAAGGCAACAAATGTCAAATGTAATCCGTGTTCCACACACAGTAGTATTCGAGGCTATTATTAACCTTGATACTATTCCTGCAAACCTACTACCTGCGCTAATTGCGCTTGATGAAGCAACAATGACTCAAATGTGCAAAGAAGCAACACTACACGCACTTGCTATGTCTAATGTATTACCACTTGCAAATGAAAATAATACTTGGGCTGAAGTAACTATCAAGGGAGATAACTAATAATGGGATACACAACAGCATTAGCATTAGAAGAAGAATTGTCTTTAGAGGCAGGACTTGCTTATCACTTACAGGGTAATCATTACCCACCCGTTCCCGTATCAATGGTGCAACCTTGCATAGACGCTATTGATGCGTTCTATGATGAGGATTTTGATCGTGAGATTAATTTACCTGAAGGTATCTCTTGGCGAGGTAAAACTTCAGCACCCGCATCTGCCATAATTGATGCTCACCACTTAGACCCGTGGCTACCTGAGTGTGATTAACCTCACACAATAATTTTCTCAAATACTGAGATAGGGCTAGACAAATGTCAGACCCCAATGTTATACTACCTACCTAACAAAGAAAAGAGGCAAAAATGACAATCAACGACAAGTTGTATCAGGTTGGCGATTTATTCACCACCCTAAAGTCAAAGAAAACAGGTGTGATTAAGGAAATCCACCCACAGGCATCTGGCTCGGTGCGTGTGTTGCTAGAAATGCCAAACAAGGAAACTCGCTGGACTTCGGTATCAGCAAGCACTTTGGCATAAAACTAAATAATCGAAACAGGGGCAGTTTAAGAGAGTGTTCTCGCCCAATGTCGTAAGTAAGAACTCTCTCCCTTCGGGGAAATGTCAGACCCCCCTGCTATACTATCCACTAACAACAACCCACCAACGAAAGGTAACACAATGTCAAGAGCAATCACAGTAAAGGTGGCAACACCTAAAGTAATCAAGGCTTTGGAAACAAAGTTAGCAACAATCAAGAAGGACTATGCAGAGCAAGGTGCAAACGAGGCTAAGTATGAAAAGGCTCGTAAGGCTTGGCAGAAAGAACTTCAGGATTATGCAATCGCAAACATCAAGAAGTCAGAGAACCTTCGCACAAACTATCGTTCTTGGAATAACACACTCAACATTGACTTTGATTTGACAGTATCCGAAAAGGATTTGCCAAAAGAGCCTGAGCGTGATTTTACAGTTATGCACCAACACTCATACAATGAAATTGTAGAGGACATTACAAATGCTCTCACAATTCTAAAGATGACAGATGAGGAAACAGTAAATGCTTCTACAATGAAGCAAATTGCTCGTTATCTCTAAATAATTTGGGGGGCAGAACTAAAGTCCTGAACCCAAACGACCTGAGTAAGTCGCCAAACTGCTCTCCCTTATGGGACAACTACTAACAAAGGTAATACAATGGCAAATCGTTTTAGAGTTGAAATCTATGACGCAAACAAAATGAATGACATCACAATCTATTCAGATCAAGGTGTTGATAAAGAATACTTAACTGAATTAGTATTCAGCAACATCAGAAACTTTAGCGGAAGAGTTAATGCTTATGTTTTTGATAATGTAAAAAAGAAAAAGACAACTGCATTATTTTTTGATGAGAAGACAGTTGAAAAAGTTAATTCAATTACACGTGGCTTAAAGAAAATGGAGTTGGGGTTATAAACCCCAGCTTCGCCCGCAATATTGCGGGGTTATCCACAGGTTTACGACTGCTTGTGGAAAACGCCTGAATTTTTGTGAGATTACTCACATGGATCAAATCGGACAAATGACTAACTAATCTAGACAATGTCAGTGCCACCTGTTATAATTGCTTAATCAACCAATCGAAAGGAATAAATCCATGGCTCATAATCTAGAAATGGAAAATGGCGAAGTTGCATTTGCACTTCGTGGCGCACCTGCTTGGCATAATCTTGCCAATCGTATTTTCTCACAAGATGAGGAAGTAACTACACAATCTATGCTTGAAGAAGCAAAGTTATCAAATTGGAATGTTCGTCTATCTCCAATCACTGAGCACATTCCAGAATCTTGGAATGATGTATCTACTGCATCTCTTGTCATTCGTGATAATCCATTCAATGGCGGAACTGATGTTCTTGCTACTGTTGGTAAGCGTTACAAGCCTGTGCAGAATGAAGAATTGTTTGCATTTGCTGATGCAATTCACGATGCCAATGCTGATTGCCGTTGGGAATCTGCTGGCTCACTAAAGAAGGGCAAAGTTGTATTCGGTACTGTGGATATTCCTCGTACAATGGTTCTTGACCCACAAGGTGCTAACGATGAAACTAAACTCTATCTAATTGTTTGGACATCACACGATGGTTCTGTTGCGGTGCAGGCTGCCGTTACTCCTGTTCGTGTTGTATGCCAAAACACTCTCAACCTTGCAATGAAAAGCGCAAAGCAATCTTTCAAGATTCGCCACACGCAATCTGTTGAAGGTCGCATTCAAGTTGCTCGTGAAACTCTTGGGCTTGCTCTTGGATACTTTGACGAATTCGAAAAAGAGGCTCAATCTCTTTACACTCAGGCAATTACTGATGCTGAATTCTCTAAGTTGATTCAGACAATCTATCCAAAGCCTGAAAAGGATTCTAAGGGTGCGCTAAAGAAGTGGGAAAATAAGGTTGTTCTACTTGATGACCTTTATCATAACTCACCAACTAACGCTACAATCAAGGGAACAAAGTGGGGCGCATTCAATGCACTTACTGAGCGACTTGATTACTATCGTTCAGGTCGTGGTAATTCTGAATCACTAATGGCTGGTGCATCAGGATTTGACCCTGTACTAACCGCAGAGAAAAATAAAATTCTCAAGTTAGTAAAATCATTTTAACTAAATGATTAACGGGGGAGAGAAATCTCCCCCGTTTTATTTGGTTCGTTAGCTTAGTTGGATAAAGCGCTACCCTGTCACGGTAGAGATCACGGGTTCAAGTCCCGTACGAATCGCAATAAATATTTATGCACATTCATGCATAATTATTCGCCCGCAATGTTAAGGGAAAATTTGTTGTGTTACGGATCACATAAAAAAAGCCCTGAAAACTATAGACAAATGTCAGTGGGGTCCTGTACAATACTCCTATATAACAACGAGAGAGGTAAATATGTCAAATAGAACTAAAGGATATACTGGAACAATTGTTGACGGCAAGAAGCTTGCTGAAATTGCAAACGGTATTTATAATCTACAGTATAGCTCAGACTTTTCTGAGTGCACAGTAGATAATCTATTGTTCATTGAACTAGAAGAGAAGAATGTTTTTGGTGATCCAAAATATGCTCTTGTATGTTCAGAAGGTGTTGGTTGGGAACAAGATACATATGGTTGCTTGGAAGTCCCTACTAATATTGGACAAATGGGCCTATGGAATGGACGTGTATTTATCTCAGTAGATACTGTTAAGTCTTGCCTTACTAATAAGACTGAGGATATATCAGATTACATTAGAGTCTTTGGCTCCCGCCTTGATTCTAACTGTTCCCTATGGCAATCCAAAATGTCAGTGGCCTCTGATATACTAGCCATATGACCAACGAACTCATATCAAGTAAATATACATTTGTCTGTGACCCAGATGAATGCGACTCATTAATTGAATTAACATCCTCAGATGGATTTGGATTCCCATCTGGTGTGATGGAACTCACATGTCCATGTGGCCGTAAGACTACCTTATTGTCAGTGGAGCATGCTACAATTGCACCTTCAAACCAAACGAAAGAGGAAACCATGGAAACAACAACAATTGGCTCAGATGCATTCCACTCACCTGCAGTAGAATACAATCCTGATTTACTAGTTACATACAAAGTAATCAAGGGTTACTCTGACCCTGAATTTACAACATCAAAGGTTACCAGTCTTGAGTGGGACCTACACAATGGACGTCAATCACAAAAGCGTGTCGGTCTTCTTGAGTCTAACATTAACACAGTTAAAGATATTATTAGCGAAGTTTATGCTGATTCAGATGACCAAGACACCTTGCGTTCAATCGCAGAAGCGCTTAACATTGAATTGACTCGAACAGTTGAATTCACTGCAACCATTGAGGTTAGTGGAACAATTGACCTTAACTTACTTGAAGACTATGACTTCGAAACAGAAATCACAGATAATCTTTATGTTGATTCACAGAGTGGCAACATTGAGATTGGCGATACTGAAATCTGTTATGTGAGGGAAGCATAATGTATTTTGAACTTACTGCTCCATCTCAGGTAGCCTTTGCACGGGCTACCTGGGAAGCGGAGTTGATTGGGTTGGACCCAATGACAATTGCACCATTGACTTTCAATATCGGAACTGGTAGTATTGAGAAGGTAAGTCGTATTCGTGATAAGTATAATCTAATAGAATCATACACATCAGACTACGAGCCAACAGGATACACAGGGAGATAATATGTCAGACTACAGAGATGGCTTTGATGACGGTTACAAATTTGGTCGTGAAGAACTAATCGAAAAACTAAGAGAGATTGATATCTCAGATATCGATGCTTGGCTAGTTGATAAGTTAGCAGACATGATCGAAGGTAACGAGATATGAGTTGGATTGCATGCGATAAGTGTGGAGATTCAGCCCAAGCTAAATGGATAATTAAATTAGTTGAAGGCGAACTATACTTCTGTGGTCACCATAAAAATAAATATGAGGCGGGCCTTGCCAAGGTCTCATATGAAATGATAGAATTAGACAAGGTCGAAGAAGTACTACTACTAGAAGAGGCGGAAATATAATGGGAGATAGAGCAAACTTCGGATTTAGACAGAGCAATGGCGATGTTATTGTTTTGTACGGTCACTGGGCTGGACATGAGATGCTAGCACAATTAGCAAGCGCTGTTGATGCGGCACGTCCTCGCTGGACCGATGAGGGATATGCAACACGTATTGCTATTTCTCAACTCGTGGGCCAAGACTGGGAGTCGACAACTGGTTGGGGAATTTATATTAATACAATTCCTGACAATGAGCACAAGATTCCTGTAATCGATTGGCGCAGTGGGACCTTTAGTCTTCATGAGGAAGCATCCTATGATGAAAGCACAAAGGTCCATGGCATGTCAGATGAACCAATGTTTTCACAAACACTGGATGCATTTGTAAATAAATATTCCTTGGTGCTTTCTAAGTAACACGGAACCATATGGTGCCTCTATCAGTCATTAAATGGCCAGGGGTTAAATAAAGCAGAGTTCTTTTACTTTCGTTGGTGATACTCTAGCAGCCTATATAATAGCTTGACAAATCATGATCTGGCCCGCAAAAACATAAGGGTAACATATTTTGTTTACGAGGTCAATTTAAAATCGCCTGAAATTCTGTGATCTTGACCACATGCATACAAAATGTGGTGTGGAACACACCCAAATAGTATTCCATTTGTCAGTGGTCCAGTGTATAATTCTCATATATCAAACGAAAGGATATAATATGCCAAACTGGGTATATAACACATTGACTATTCAAGGACCTAAATCTGAGGTAGATATGATTAAAGATAGATTGAATGCTCCATTTACATTAGCACAGGAGACATTTGGTATGGGTGATATTTCTTCTATGGGTTTCCCCACCAAAATTAAATTAGTTGAATATAATAATCCTGTCTTTGCTTTCTATAATATCCACTCATATAAAGATGACGGTATTACTGATGAGGAATATGCCTGCCAGCCTACACGTTCAGGTGCAGATATCAAAGACCCTAATTGGTTTGCACAAGAAGTAGCACATGCCAAGACTCAAAAAGATTGGTACTCATGGAACAATACTAACTGGGGAACCAAATGGGATGTTGCCGTATCAGATGATGACAAGTATCCAAATACAGAATTGCTTGAATATAAATCAGAGGGTGATGACAACTGGGTTGTCTATAAGTATGAGACTGCTTGGTCACCTGCTGTAACTATCTTAACTAAACTATCTAATCTTGTTCCTAACTGCCTGCTTACATTAGAGTATGAGGAAGAAACAGGTTGGGGTGGGGAATATGAGATTGTCCGTGGTAATGTCAAAGAGATTCTAGAATATGAGAATCGTTGCTATGCTTGCCAATCTTTTGATACATTATCTTATTGCGAAGATGACTGTGGTGAATTCTGCTCTGAATGTAGCCAAGGTTCTTGGCAAGATGAAGAGGCTATGAAAGAATGTCAGACCCACATGGTACTATTGGAATCTAGAGAAAAGGCGGAAGTATGAGAACTATTGATGAACTAGTCAATGAAATATATGAGGACAACTTCTCTCATATAGATTTTATGGAAAACATGGGTGGAGATTGTGATTGCAATATCCATTCTTCATTAGAACTAATTACCAAATACTGGTGGGATGAGGAGAAATAATGCTAGGCTATGAAGAGTCAGATTTAAATGATATGCGATATGCAATTGATTCTGCTGTATTAATTCTCGGAGAGAATGAACATCCAGCAATTGTCAGAGACTTAGCAAAAGCTTCTGATTTCTTAGATGGACTTTGGGCAGAAGGGTATTTTGACTAATGGAATCTGCATATGTAACTCGATCATCTCAGTTTATTGAATATATGAAACTGCATCTAATTAGTTTGCAGCAAGATGCTGATGCTATCCAAGAGGAAATGGATGCATATGAGGAAATGGAATCTAATGAGTACCAGGCATTAGAGATAGAGCACATATCTTTAAATGGACAATGGATTGCTACCAATCATTTATTGTCAGTGGCTCTTGATATAATGGCTACAAGCGAAAGGATATAAAATGAATGCAGAAGACATTGGGCTCCCGCCCCATTTACAGCGCATGGTTAATGCGGGAGTATCAGGCCTTGATATTCTACATGGAGAACTAAAGAATCTAATGCTCATTGACGAGCAATTACTATCTGAATATACAAATCAGGATGATGAAGAGTACGACCAAACTGTTGATAGATTAACCCTTGAAGGACATCTTGACGCATTAGTAGAACTATATCAATTAACATATGACCTATCATTTGCGATTGGAGCACGTAATGAAACCCGATGACAAAGATAAACTAAACAAATGTCTAGAGATTCTAGATAGCACTGACCTTGGCCTGTCCCTGGTTTGGCTATGGACCTGGAGCACAATCAATAACATCTTTGAGGATGAAAGTTACAAGCAGA
>Ga0207942_1000374_pt1 | contig 11729 bp, 16 predicted proteins | sample LakMenEpi12Oct12_FD_150687 | JGI IMG/M metagenome (GOLD analysis project Ga0207942, IMG submission 150687) | Freshwater microbial communities from Lake Mendota, WI - 12OCT2012 deep hole epilimnion (SPAdes) | ecosystem: Environmental > Aquatic > Freshwater > Lake > Epilimnion/Euphotic zone ... | reverse complement strand
CGGAACGTTTACAAATGTAACAGGTTCACCAGCTAAATATTTAAATTTAGCATTACAAAGAAGACCATTCGGTGGAAACACTTGGACACAACATTCTTCTTATGTTACAGACATAAACGGTGACTTTAATATCTCAGTACCGTTAGATACAACATATTGGGATGTAAGACTTGCAATTCAAGGAGACACTATGGGTGTTGGTAATATTATATCTTCAACGGATGCTCAGTTAATCAATCAGTGGGTTTTAGGAAATGGAACTATGACTGGATTTGATTACTTCACAGCAGACGTGAATGGTTCTAATAATACAACTATATCTGACGTGTGGGGTGTGTTCGGTAGAGTATCAGGTAGATTTACACAATGGCCTAACAATACAAAAGATGTTAAATTCTTTACCACATCTGAATTTGCAACTATCAATGGGTCTAACACCAACTACACATCCACAATCCCCGGTGTGACTAACTTTACATTTGATATTTTACCAGGTCAACCTGACTCTGTAGTATATTATGTAATGGTTCCTGGAGATGCCAACGGTACAGGTTATAACATGGCTCGTGTAACACCAATTGAAGTATTGGTTGGACCAATACCAGGATTGGAATCACAAATCTATAATGTAATCGACACAAAAGTTGAATACGATTTTCCAACATCAACAATTGAAGTAAATGTTCCTCACATAACAGTTGAAGCAGGAAACTTGGTTGAATTACCGGTTAAGGTTTTCACTAACGGTGAAGAGTTGTCATCACTTCAGTTCGGTTTAAAATACAATTCAGAACTATTAGAATTTAAAGGTATATATTCTACATCTAATGCGATGGAATGGATTACATATGTCAATCCTAATAACAATCAAGTTGATTGGGGTGGATTTGACATAACAAACGGAGAACAAACATTAAAAAATGGTGATGAGGTTGTTAAATTACAATTTATAGCAAAACAACCACAAAACCTTTGGGAAGAAAGTCCTCTTTATACTTCTTTAAAATTCGCAGGAAATGTTCAATCAAAAGATTTAACAGTAACCCCAACAAACGGAATCCTTCAAGTATTAAAAAGTAATATGGGTCAAGTAATTGGAAACACTATTTCAGTAAAACCCAATCCTGTTGTTGATGAGGTTACAATATCATTTGAAGTTAAAGAAACCACAAACGCAAACCTATCAATAACTGATGTTGTTGGAAGAAAGTTAATTACAATCTTTGACACTCAATTACCAAACGGAGAATATAACTATGTTGAAAACTTAGGGAGTTTAGAAAGAGGTCTTTACTTAGTTACATTAACTATGGAGAACGGAGAAACTAAAGTCTCAAAAATTGTAAAACAATAAACTAAAAATAAACAAAAACAAAATGTCAGAAGAAACACAAGACACAAACGACGGAACGTGGTCAGGATTAAAAAAGACCATCGTTGGTACATTATCAACAGTAATTGCTGGTGGTGGAACATGGTTAGGTGTTATGTTATATGGTGGAGGTGACGAAGAACCAAAAGAGGAGACAAAAACAGAACAGTCTGGAGGTCAAGCACCTATAACTATAAATGTACAACAAAACCAAGAAAATAAACAAAAAACTGAGAACAATAATGGTGGTGGTGTGGTTCGTGAAAGAATCATCGAAAAACCTGCGGCTCAACAACCAACTCAACCACAACCTAAAAAAGAGGAAGAGTCTTGGTAATAAACAATAAATAAAATAAAATGGCACAAAAGAAAACAAAAAAATCATTCTTCGTAAGAATGTTTATGGACAAAAACGACATCAACGAGAAATCAATCGTTGGTTTTGGAGCATTTATCATGATGGTAATCTGTTTAGCTGTGGATATTTACACAGGATTACATGGACAAGAAATGCCAATCAATAAATTTATTTATGATGGATTTTTATGGATTACATTAGGTTCATTTGGTATTGCTTCAGTTGACAAATACTTGTCAGGTAAACAAAATGATAAAGAAGAAGACGAAGAAGTAGAAGGGTAATGAAAAAAATACTTTACATATTACCACTTTTATTGATTGGATGTAAAACAATACAAGCTCAACCCCCTCAAAACGGAGGGGGAATTGGCTCTGTTAAGACTGAACAATATGTTGCAGATTTTGAAAAAAAACAATCAATTGATTCAGTTGCAGAATACAACGACACTATTCAAGTACCAATACAATTATTAAAAATAGGAATCAATGAAGAATTATATTCTTTATATCCCGAACTTAAAGATAAAAGAGTTGGTCTTGGTGTAACAAATATTGTTATAGAATATTTGGAGTATACAAATAGATTTATTTTTACTGAAGAAAAAGAGGAAATAAAACAAAGAATGATTGCACAAGACAAAGCATCAGACAAGGGAGTTTCGTCTAACAAAATTGAAGTAAAAGGAAATGTAGTTTTGGCAAAATATTTTGTTTATATTGAAGTATACGATTTTAGTGTTTCTGAAGATGAGATAGTTAAAGTAAATGGTCAACAGACTGTAAATCAAACCACAAGATTAGGTCTTCAAATTAAATTTGTAGATGCAGAAACAAGTCAAGTTATTGTTGGTTCAGGGTTAGGTGAAGCAGTTACTATTAAAACAACATCAATTTTGGGAGACATTTCAGACGATGTAAAATTTAACCAATCAACAATAGGTATATCCACAAAAAAAGCTTTAGAAACCGCATCATCAAGAGTGGTTAAACGGTTAATTACGAAAGGCGTATTCCCAAGGTGAAAATAAAAATTTTCATATCCGTACTGTTTTTTGTGTTTAATTTCTACAATTCAAACGCGCAAACATACAACTATTCATACACCGACCCCTGTACTGGAAACGTTAAAAATATTATAGTACCCATCAATGGCTCTGTCACTGTTGGGTATTATGGTTTTATAGAAAACTTTACACAACAAGATTTTGTCGATGGTACTTTTGAGTCTTGGGCTAATAATGTTTTTTCACAATTTGATGGTTCACCATGTTCTGAAATTGTTGGACTCGCAGGTTCTATTAACATTGCACAAGACGTTGCATTGAATACCGTTGGATTAATAAATTCATTATCCGCTCTTATGGATATATCAAATGGTGCTACGGATTTTCTAAGTGGAACATTGACCGCAGCATCAAATTCATCAAACTCAAGCTCAAAGGCAAACGATAAAAAAAACAACAAAAAAAACGGGAACAACTCCCAAAATGGAAGTGGAAATAATATAACAAATAATACTACTACAAATAATACTACTACAACAAATAATACTACAACAACAACAAATAATAATAATAATAATAACTCCACAACCAATAACAATCAAAACCAAATAAATGGAACAAGTAACAATAATGAAGGAAGTGCGACCACTACTGGAACAAATGAAACAAGTTCAAACAACGGAACAAATGGAACCTCTTCTACAAATGTTGGAAATGAAACTTCAACACAAGCAGGAGGAACTACAACTCAAAGTGGAACAAATGAAAATGGAAATTCACAGACTAACCAGTCTATAAACAACCAAAACAATAATACTAATCAAAACAATGGGAGCACTAATAATAGCGGGAATATTGGGGGGAATAACGGGAATGGGTCTGGTGAGAATGGTCAAGGAACTAATGGGCAAGGAGAAGAAATAAATACAACAACAAATACCTCACCAACAAATAATACCCAAACTAATGTAAATTCAAATTCCCAAGGTAATGGTGGAAATTCACCTAACAGTGAAGAAACCACAACCCAAACTGAAGAACAAGGGGGAGGACAAACCAACATTACACAAGGGGCAACCAAAACAATAAATCAAAATAAAGAAGGAGGAAAACCTACAGTAATTGCATCAAGTGATTTTGTAGGTTTCAACTTTCAAAACTCAGAAGTAACAACTGGATTAAAATTAACAGGAGGTTACCACAATATGAGATGGGACGGACAAACTGCTCGGGGCGGATTACTTGATTATGTGTCAGCTCAAAGAGGGCCTAATCTAACAGGTTACCATGCGTGGATAAATAAAAAATCTATGGGCTTATTATCGGGAACAGTATCATTAGGTTTTGAAGGTAGAGGGTCACTTTATGGGACTTTAGCTGGAGGTCAAATGTTTATGTTTCCTAAAGTACCAGGATTAAAGGCGGTTTATATGGGAACAGTTTCATACGGTCAAGTTTATAAAACCTCTTTTTTAGGTACAGCACTCATAGGTGGTGGAATGTACGATTTAAAATTTGGTAGAAGATTTGACGTAAAACTTATGGGTCTATTTGTTTATTCACCCTATGTAAGTTATTACAATGATTTAGTTTTAAAATCACCTTATGTTATTCTACCATCAATTGGTACTAACATTGCAATAACCAAAAGATTCAAATTTAATATAAATGGTGGGGGTGCTTGGGCGATAAAAGTTAATACATTAAATTATACTATAACATGTGGAACAAGATTATTAATTGGACAATAATATTTTTGACTTATATAAATTTGTACGGTCAAAATTTTACGTATTCGGGTTATGTTTATAATGCTGATGGAACAGGTGCTGTAAATGTTCCTGTAAAATTATATAAAAGAACGACACCAGTTATGAATGGGTTTACATCTCAAACAAATTATAACGGACATTCATATTATAGGTCAACCACTACAACTTTTTGGTCAAATGCGAAATCCGCATGTGAAGCAATGAATGGACATTTAGCAACTATATCTAACGCTGCTGAAAATTCATTTTTATTCAATACTTGGCCTTCAGGTTGGATTGGATACTATCAAGATAATACAGGTGCTTTTTACTCAGAACCTTTAGGTGGATGGAGATGGACTGAAAATTATGTTACAAATGGAAGGGTGAACAATTATGACGTTTCAAGTTATACTTCAGGACCAACACTTAATGATTTAACAAATACTAGTAACATGTCCCTTACAAACACACCAGTTTATACAAGTACTGGTGGTAAATATTTAACATTTAATGGAATTAACACTTACGGAATCACTCCGAGTCTAACAAATTACTTTGGGTCTTCTAAGGTTATAACTTTAGTGGCGTGGGTCTACCCAACAGGTAATGGGGTTATTGTTAGCGAATTAGGTGTTTCATCACCTTCATCAGGGTGGCATGAATCGGTTATGGAAATTACCAATGGTAATACTCTTAATGTTGGTTTTTGGAATGGTACAGGTATAACACAACTATCAACACCAATTACTTTGAATCAATGGTCCATGGTTGCTATTACATACGATGGTACAACTATGAGAGGTTATAGAAACGGTGTAAGTTTTGGTTCGGTTAATTTTTTAAGATTCGCCCCACATATAGATGGTGGAGGTAATCAAACATTTGCAATAGGTTTAAGTGATGCTACAAATATGGGAAGTGGGGCTTATGGTTCATTCAGATTGGGTGCGTTCCAAGTTTACAATACGGCCTTATCTTTAGATGAAATAAATAGATGTTATATGTCTTTATCGTATAGATTTGGTTTAAATCCTTATCTTTCTTGGAATGGTGGAGAACCAAACAATTCAGGAAGTGAAGATTATGCTCAATTTGTTGGGGGAGGATTGTGGAATGATTTACCAAATGGAGTATCACTACCATATGTTTTAGAATTTGATTATGTTGTTACTTACACTCCTTGGTCTCTATTTCGAACTGTTTATACAAATTCACTTGGATATTGGAGTTTTAATGAATTAACAAATCCATCAGTGGAGTGGTATATTCAAATGGACGCACCAACACCAGTAACAACTTTAAGTACAACAGATATGATTGAAGTATCAAAACTTATATTAGGTACAACACAAACTAAAAGTATTCATTACAACAGGTATGATGTTAATAATGATGGGAGGATTAATATTGCTGATGAAAATTACATTAATTTAAAAAGAATTAATTTTTTACCAAGTTGGATAGGTACGGGTCCATCAAGATTTTATACTACAGCACAGTACACCACATTGAACACAAATACCACCAACTTAAAATTGTCAATCCCTGGTGTTTCGTCAATAACAATAAACTCACCAGTAAGTGGGAGTAATGTTAATTACTATTTAATTGCCCCCGCATATAAAACAACAGTAAATTACTAATGAAAAAACTATTACTAACTTTAACTTTTATTTTACCATTATTTCTTCTAAGTCAAAAAACATTAAGAGATTCAATCTACATTAAAACAAATATGTTTGAGATTGTATATTCTGAAAAATTACAACAACCAAAGTTTATTAGATATACTGTTCAATGTCCTAATGGTGCTGCGTCAAGAAAAGGTATGGACTTTTATACTTGCGATTCAATTCTTACGTCAGATAATAAAGATTATGAAAATAACCCATACGATAAGGGTCACTTAGCACCTGCAGCTGATTTTAACTGTGATAAAGAAACTTTATTCAAAACTTTCACATATTTAAACTGTTCATTACAACAAGAAAATTTAAATAGAACAACTTGGAGATTATTAGAAGCAAGAGAAAGAGAATTGGCAAAAACAAATAAAAATGTGGTTGTTGAAATAAGATGTGTCTTTTCTAAAACCTCAATAGTTTTACCAACAGGGGCGACAGTTCCTGACTCTTATATTAAAACAATTAAATATGGTAAAATAACCGATAAGTATTTTTTTGAAAACAAAAAACCAATATCAACTGACTACAACAAATATATAATAAAATGAAAAAATTATTATTAACACTATTAATACCGTTTAGTTTGTTTAGTCAAACTTCACCACCACCCGAACCCCCACCACCACCGGCAGAAGACTCACCAACTGAGGATTTTGGAACAACACAGAATAATATAGTCGGAGCGCAGGGCAGGTCATTTGGTGGAGGTTCAATAATTAAACCAAACCCAATTTTAACTTCTGCCGATTTTGCATTTATTCAAAACCCTACTTATGAGAGTGGTTGGAGATATGGTACAGGTATTGGATATAGTCGTGTGAATGGTGGTAAAGGTTTTGGTATAAATGCGGTTTTGACATTTGATTTAACTCAACAAACATATTCATTATATTATAGAAGAAATGATTGGTATTTTCACTTGAATACTGGTAAAATGGGTTTTACATTAAATAACGGACTAAGTGTGACTAAAACTTGGGAATTTGAAAAAGTATACGGTTTAACTTTAGGGGTTCAAATGGGTAGTTCAATTGTGATAAATGGGGATAAGAGTTCAGAAAATCCATATTTTGTTGCGGTTCCGTATGTTGTATTATTAGGGCAAAAAGAAATAACAATATCCGAAAAGTTTGAGTGGAGACCTGAAACATTTATCACTTTATGTTCACCATATTATGACATAGGTAAAAACTTCTTTTCAACATCTAATACGTTTAACGCAGTTGTTGGAAATAACGTATCATATCGATTAACAAAAAAATTTAGACTAAATGTTAATTGGAGAATGAATATGAACACAACCCCAAAATGGGGATTAATGAATAACGTTCTAATTGGAACAAATTTAAAATTTTAAAATATGAAAAATTTAATCTTACTATTCGGTATGTTAATTCTTGGCATCTTTGCCACCGCACAACAATGTGTGTATGTTGATTCAGTTTACAACACGGCTAAATTAAAAGAGATGGGAAACCGAGACATTCGTTTTGGTATTAGACAAATTGTTGAGGATGAACTATCTGAAAAATTCTGTTTATCTGAAGATGGAAAAGATATTGATGTTGAGGTATATTATTTTGGATTACCTAAAACAACTATAAGAATAATTGGTTTTGAAAAAACTGAATCACTAACTCAAGTGGGTGTAAGACTCTATTACGATGGTAAATGTTATGAGGGTATTGGTGAATCTGAGACCGAAATTAGAGCAATAATGATTGAGGTAAAAGAAGGAATGATGCCTTTTGAAAAAATGACAGTATCGTCAGCACTCAAAAAAGCAATACACGAGGCAGTTATTAAATTACCATGAGAATATGGATATTTTTGATATTACTAATATTATCTTCATACTCTTTCTCACAAATCAAGATTACAGATGTTGGGGATGGGTGGAAAGATAAAGTAGAACAGGCTTTAGACACAATACAAAAATACGACACCGTTAAATATAATACTTTAATAACTAAATGTAATACTATTGGTTATTGGAATAATACTTTTGCAACAACCGAACCACCAAGCACAATTTTAATTCCAACTAAGGAAATGAACTTTGGAAATATCTATAATATCTGCGCAATATTAATTCATGAAAGTTGTCATCTACTTCTTTATGGGAAAAATATCAAAAATTCAAATGAAGAATTAATGGCGTATTCATATGAGTTAGATTTTTTATTAAAAGTACCAAACGCAAATCTATGGTTAATAGATAATGCTAAAAAAAATATTCAAAATTATATTGAAGACTGCGATTGATTTAAAATAATAAAATATCTATTTTTAAGATATGAAAATTTTCGCACTTATCTTTGTTATTAGTATCTTGTTTTCTTGTGGACCATCTTACAATTATAAAATTACTGATTCAAAAAATAGAATTTTTTATTGTAATTTCTATAATGAAACATCAAATGGGTGCGTTCTATTCAACAAAAGTCCGGGTTTACATAATACACCGGGAGAACCATATATGATATGTGGTTTTTATAAAATTGAAAAATTAAAATAAAAATATAAATAAAGTAAAACCAAGAATGAAAGAAGAAGGACCTGATGTTGGATTATTATTTGTTATGATATTTGGATTATTATTTGGAATGGCTCTTGTCTCTTTAACATCCTGTGAAGAACAAAAACCACAAAAAGAAACCCCATCGGAAATTACGGGAGTAACAGAGTATACTTACCAAGGATGTGAATACATTAAAATAGGAAACGCCGATAGACAATGGGGTTCACATAAAGGAAACTGTAAAAACCCAATTCATAAAAAATGACAAATCAAGAGATACTAAAGTTTGGTGAAATTCAATACCTCAAAGGTAGATTGGATGAATTATATAAAGCATTACCTACCATAACTAATTTGGATAGAAGACGTAGAATAGACCAAAGAATTGAAAAATATATTAATAAGTTAAAAAAGGTGGATGAGGTTGCATATTATTTATATGAAGTTGAGTTAAACTCTACTTCCCGAGTTAAACAAAAAGGAAAACTTGAAACCAAAAAACTTCTTGAAGAAATACTTAATAGTGAAAAAAATCTAAACATAGATTTAGTAGAAAAAATTAATAAAAAAATTGAATCTTTATAGTGGAAAATAAACCTGACAACGTTGCAAATAATCCTGGTTTACTTCCTTATGGGAGTAATGTTGGGGCACCTGCAATTAAAGTAGATGATATTAGTAATTGGAAGGTTACGAAAGTTAATAAAGTCAATAAGAATTTTGAAGATAAGTTCAAAGAACTACAAGAAGAGTATAATGAAATGATGGAGGAGTTTTTTTGGAACGAATTAATTTATTCGTCTGATTTTAATTTTGAGCCTGTTGTTGGTGAGATTTACCACCTTTATCAAAAAAACGATAGATTTTTTCTATCATTAGTTGCACCACATGAATGGGATATGAAATTTATTGGCACCTTTAAATTGAATAATGAAAACATATGGATAAAAAAATAATGGAACAATTAAACACCCACCCAATAAAAAAATCAGATTTAGGTTTTCATGGGAATTTATTTGGGGGAAAATTACTCGCGTGGATTGATGCGTCCGCCGCTGGTTATGCGATGCAAATCTGTGATACACCAAGAATGGTGACAGTATCTATAGACCAATGTAATTTTGAAAGACCGGCCAAAGAAAGTCAATTATTAAAAATTTATGGGTTTCCTTGTAAATTAGGAAATACTTCTATAACTTTGTATATGGAGGCGAGAGCACATAATGTTTATACAGGAAAACAAGATTTGGTTCTAAAAACAAACATTACTTTTGTCCAAATAGATGAAGGTGGGAACCCAATACCGTTAGGTGAGAAAGCAAGAAGAAGAATAAATAATTTAATAGAACAAAATGAAAGCAAATAAAGATTTTGAATATGTGATTAGAGTTTTGAACTCTAGTGTTACCTTGGAACAAATTAAAACTTCTGAAAACTTGTTTGAAAATTTTAAAAATAAGTGGAAGAAAAATTTAGATTGTTTTGAAATGGTAGAATTTATGTTTAAATTTAAGTCAGAAAGAAAAAAACAAAAAAGAAAAATATGATACTAACAATATTGAGCGACACTCACAACAAACACAAACACGTTAAAGGTGATTTGAAGGGTGGTGATTTGCTTTTACATGCGGGTGATATTTCTTCTATGGGGTATGAGCATGAGATTCGTGAGTTTGCGAAGTGGTATAATAGTTTGGATAATTACACTACTAAAGTTTTTATTGCAGGAAATCACGATTGGGGATTTCAAAATAATGCTGAAAAAACTAAAGAGATTTTAGAAACATACAAAGACATTAAATACCTTGAAGATGAGTTTTTGGGTATTATAGATGGTGGTGAACCTGAGATTAAAATTTGGGGTAGTCCTTGGCAACCTGTGTTTTATGATTGGGCGTTTAACTTACCTAAAGATGGGTGGGAATTGGAACAAAAATGGAAAGATATTCCTGATGATATTGATATTCTAATAACACATGGTCCAGCTTGGGGTATTTTAGATGATGTTGAAGGTCGTCGTGGACAACATTTGGGTTGTGAATTATTAGCGGAACGAATTAAACAAATCAAACCAAAAATTCACATCTGTGGTCATATTCATAGTGGGTACGGACATTATTTTGACGGACATACACATTATTTCAACGCCGCAGTATTGAATGAACGATACTTATATTCACATTTACCTTGGCATATCGATTGGAACCCAATAACAAATGAAATAACATTTTTGTAAAGTTTGACAAATCTGAGACAAAATAATATAGTTGGGGTTGCGGGTACAAACACAACTCCAACATATTTATTATTATGAAAATTATTATATCCGAGAACCAATTAAGATTGTTAAATGAAGCATTAGGTGTTCCTGAAAATATTTTGGATGCTGCCGACATGTTATATGATGTTGTTGAACAAGACATTAAATCCATAGACTCTATTCAAGATGAATATAAATTCGATGGTATAATAGAATTTGAACTTGGAGATAAGAAAAAAATTAAAATTGATTCATATGAACTTGTAGTTAATATTGAAGAGATGGAAGATGAAGAAGGTGTTTTAGATATAATTCAAATGGGAATGGGAGGTAGATTTGGATTTAGTAGAGAAACCTTTATGAAAGAAGCTCAACCGTCAACAACTTTAGAATTAACAATAACTTTTGCTGTTGGTGAAAATTGGGAACCTGAAGGACTAATTCAAAAAATGGAAGAAGAAAGAGATGAGCATGTTTCATCTTTGGCTCATGAAATAAAACACAAATACGACAAACAATCTAAAAAATATGCGTTAATTGGTCTTGATGCCGAATATCAGGCAACTCAACAAAGAGGTACTTTTGGAATACCTGCAATTGATAGGGATTTTTATCGTAACATGTATTATATTCATGTGATAGAAAACTTGGTTAGACCTACAGAAGTTGCGTATTCAATGAAAAGAAAAAATATCACAAAATCTCAATTCAAAGATTTTTTAGAAAACAATAGAGTTTATAAAGAATTAGTTCAAATCAAAAACTTTACATTC
>Ga0207942_1000372_pt1 | contig 11748 bp, 12 predicted proteins | sample LakMenEpi12Oct12_FD_150687 | JGI IMG/M metagenome (GOLD analysis project Ga0207942, IMG submission 150687) | Freshwater microbial communities from Lake Mendota, WI - 12OCT2012 deep hole epilimnion (SPAdes) | ecosystem: Environmental > Aquatic > Freshwater > Lake > Epilimnion/Euphotic zone ... | reverse complement strand
GCTCGTGCTGTATGCCGAACACGAATTTAACGCTTCTACATTTACCGGTCGCGTTATCGCCGGAACAGGTGCCGACATTTACTCATGTGTTGCTGGTTCCATTGGCGCACTAAGCGGTCCAAAGCATGGTGGCGCAAATGAGGTCGCACTTGAAATTCAACTTCGCTATGCAACAGCTGATCAAGCTGAAGCTGATATCCGCAAGCGTGTAGAAGCTAAGGAAGTTGTGATTGGTTTCGGTCACCCTGTTTATACAGTTTCAGATCCTCGTAACGAGATCGTCAAGGTCCTGACAAAGGAGCTTGCAATCGCAGCGGGTAAGGAAAACTTGTATGACGTTGCAGATCGCATCGAATCAGTGATGTGGGAAGTTAAGAAGATGTTCCCTAACGTGGACTGGTTCTCGGCGGTTGCCTACGATGCGATGAAGATTCCGGTTAATTACTTCACGCCATTGTTCGTGATGGCACGTATTTCTGGCTGGACTGCGCACGTCATTGAACAGCGCAACGATGGAAAGATCATTCGCCCAACAGCAACCTACGTGGGCCCAGAAGATCTAGCTTTTGTTCCAATCGAAAAGCGTTAATTAATGTCGAGCCATGTAAGTCAAGGTAACCAGCCATACGATCAAGCGATTATCGACATCGTCGATTATGCGCTTAATTATCAGATCACATCACCGGTTGCTTATGAAACTGCATGGAACTGCTTTATGGACACCCTTGGTTGTGGCCTAGAAGCTCTTGAATACGAAGCCTGCACCAAGCTTTTGGGACCAGTAGTTCCAGGATTAACTGTGGCTAATGGTGTCAAAGTTCCAGGCACCAAACATGTTTTAGATCCAGTGCAAGGTGCTTTCAACATTGGCGCAATGATTCGCTGGTTAGATTTCAATGACACCTGGTTGGCCGCCGAATGGGGACACCCATCAGATAACTTGGGTGCAATTCTTGCAACTGCAGATTGGCTCTCACGTACAACCGATAAGAAGTTCACCGTCAAAGATGTCTTAACCGCGATGATCAAGGCCCATGAAATCCAGGGTTGCATCGCACTTGAAAACTCATTTAACAAAGTCGGTCTCGACCACGTTATTTTGGTCAAAGTGGCTTCAACTGCAGTTGTTGCACAGATGATGGGTTTAACTCGTGATCAAGCACTTGCTGCAGTTTCTCTTGCTTGGGTTGATGGTCAATCACTTCGTACTTATCGTCATTTTCCAAATGCAGGTTCACGAAAGTCTTGGGCAGCAGGGGATGCAACATCTCGCGCCGTGCGCCTTGCGCTAATCGCTAAGACTGGCGAGATGGGTTATCCATCAGCGCTGACTGCAAAGACGTGGGGCTTTTACGATGTTTCCTTCAAGGGGCAACCATTTAAGTTCCAACGAGCCTATAGCTCTTATGTCATGGAAAATGTTTTGTTTAAGATTTCATTCCCGGCAGAATTTCATTCACAAACCGGTGTTGAAGCGGCAATGACGATTTATCACCAGATGCAGGCAGCTGGTAAAACATCAGATGACATCGCTAAAGTCACGATTCGTACCCACGAAGCGTGTATCCGAATCATTGATAAAAAGGGCCCACTTAATAATCCAGCAGATCGCGATCACTGTATTCAGTACATGGTTGCGGTTCCATTCATCTTTGGTCGACTAACCGCCCGTGATTACGAAGAAGATATTGCAGCCGATCCACGAATCGATGCTTTGCGCGAAAAGATTGTGTGCGTTGAAGATCCTGGATACACCGCGGATTATCACAACCCTGAAAAACGCTCTATTGCCAACGCAATTACTGTGGAATTCAAGGATGGCACAGTCTTTAACGAGGTCGCCGTTGAATACCCAATCGGCCATGCCCGACGTCGCACCGAAGGTATTCCGCTACTGATTGAAAAGTACAAGACCAATCTGGCGCGTATTTATGACGCTGACAAGCAAAAGAAGATCATTGATGTGTGCCTTGATTACGACAAGCTTTCAGCAACTCCCGTAAATGAGTTTATGGATTTGATGGCTCTTTAATGAGCGACATGTCGGCACAGGTGCGTCGTGCGCTAGATGTTGCCGTAGAAGCAATTGGTGGTTCCGCCCGCGAAGGTCAGATTGAAATGGCCGAAGCGGTAGCAAACGCCCTGACAGACCGTCACCACTTAATGGTTCAGGCAGGAACTGGTACCGGTAAATCTCTGGCTTACTTAATCCCAGGAATTGTCCACGGCCGCAAAGTTTTAGTAGCAACGGCCACCCTTGCTTTGCAACGCCAATTAGTAGATCGAGACTTACCGGCAGTTGTTCCGGCACTTGAAAAAGAGTTAGGCCGAGAAATTTCTTATGCCATCTATAAAGGCGTCGGAAACTACGTATGCCTGCAAAAGATGAATAGTGAAGATATTGATCCAGATACCGAATTAGTGATGGAAGTTTCATCACTTGAAAAAGATGCCAAACGTTTAATTGCTTGGGCCAAGACCCCTGGAGTCACTGGCGATCGTGATGATGCACCCGAAGTTGATCGACGAGTATGGGCTGCTAACAGCACATCAGGTCGCGAGTGCGTAGGGGCAGATGTGTGTGCCTTTGGTTCACAATGCTTTGCAGCGAACGCAAAAGCCAAGGCGCAGACCGCCGACATCGTCGTTACTAACCACACCTTGCTGGCCATCGAAATTGTGGATTCACACCCGATCTTGCCCGAACGCGATTGCGTGATTTTGGATGAAGCGCACGAATTCATGGACCGGGCAACACAAGCAGTAACTGATGAATTAACTTCTAACCGAGTCCTGCGCGCTGCAGCGATGGCCCGTAAGTTCATGCCAGGCAAGCTTTCGGATGCGTTCCATAAAGCGGCAAATGATTTCCATGAATCAATGGTTGATTACGGCGAAGATGTTAAGAACGACCCCACCGCACAAGGTCGATTAGAGGAAATCCCACAATCCCTTGAATATTCTATTCGCAAGGTGATGGAAGCGTCTAAGGCAATTGTTCAATTCATGTCTGCAGATGATGAAATCATCGATACTGATGCTTTGGCAGAGCGCGCACGGGTAAAAGGTGCGGTTAATGAAATCGCAACAACTGCCAGTACTTTGCTGAAAATGGGCGATGGTTTGGTGCTGTGGTATGAACCAACTTTTTCAACACTGTACTTAGCACCACTATCTGTTTCCGAAGTTTTAAGAGAAAACCTCTTAACCCAGACTCCTGTTATTGCAACCTCTGCCACTTTAACTATTGGCAAAGGCTTTGATTCGATGGCCAAGAGCATCGGCTTCTTGGTTAACGAAGAGATGAATGCTGACCTAAAAGATGGCGAAGTAGATCCGGCAAATGTTCAGATGCTAGATGTTGGTTCACCTTTTGATTTTGCGAATCAAGGCGTTTTGTACATGCCTAAGCATTTACCAGAACCGGGCCGTGATGGTCCAAGCATGGATGTCTTAACTGAGCTCGGTGAGTTAATTGACGCTGCAGGTGGGCGAACCCTTGCGCTGTTTTCTTCATGGCGCGGGGTAGAAGCGGCAGATTTACATTTACGTAAAGTTTTAGCAGAGCTGCCGATCAAGATCATTACGCAAAAGCGTGGTGATGCCGTTGGTCCACTAGTTGCACGCTTTGCTAAGGATGAAACTTCAGTACTGCTTGGAACAATGTCGCTCTGGCAAGGTGTGGATGTTCCCGGTAACAGTTGCATTTTGGTTGCAATCGATCGAATTCCTTTTCCGCGTCCCGATGAACCTGTAATGAGCGCTCGTGCATCCCAAGCAGATGCTGCAGGTGGCAGTGGGTTTATGCAGGTTTCTCTACCCAGGGCCGCACTTTTATTGGCTCAGGGCACCGGTCGTTTGATTCGATCCGTGGATGATCGGGGAGTAGTAGCGATCCTGGATTCGCGAATCGTCACCAAACGATACGGAAGTGTTCTACTTAACTCTATGCCGCCTTTATGGAGAACCTCAGACAAGGCAGTGGTCGTAGATTCACTGAGACGACTTCGCGAAAGCATGAAAGAATAAATTTATGCCTCGCATTGAAACCGAAACTCTTGCCGAGCACCGTGATTGGCGCCGTAATCAGCTGATCGATGCTGCCGCAAGTATTGCTATGGAATCAGGTGGCGCGTCAATTACCGTTGCTGCAGTTGCACAGCGCGCAGGTTTATCTCGCACATCGGTTTATGAATACTTTGGTAGCGGTTCAGAACTTGTTGCAGATCTAGTCATTGATGAGTTAAAGAGTTTCGCCCAGACGCTTAATGCTGCGGTAGCAGATTGCGCAGATGCCCAGTGCGTAGTCACTTGCTGGGTAAAGGGAGCCCTTACTTATATTGCAGATGGTCGTCACTTGTTAGCTAAAGCTCTCAACGCCACTGCCATGCCACAGTCACGATCACAGCAAATTGGTATGGCCCACCGAGCTTTGATGGCACCACTTGTTAAAGCAGTTACAGAATTAGGTGTTAAAGATTCGCAGCGCGCCTTGTCATTTATCCAGGCGATTACTGATGCATCAACTAAAAGAATTGAATCAGGCCATGACGCAGAAGAAGAGATTGCTTATGCAACAAACTTCTGCATCAATGGCCTGATGTCTAATTGATTACTTTGCAGCTGTTACTAGCTTTATGTTAAGTCCCTCGTACAACGCTTTTCTGGCACCAGAGGTTGCAGTGATTTCACACTTTCCGCGGCGCATTGTCAGAACTGATCTAACAACCGAACAAGACCCCATTGCCTTGTAAGTAACTCTTTCTCCGAAGTTTGTCGCTGTAGGCAGATTAGTTTTGCTAAACGCCTTTAGGGTTTCAGGAAGTGCAAAGGTGCCTAAAGTCTGTGCGCCAAGGGTTAAGCGAATCGGCAAAATAACTGTGACAGGAGCGGCTGTTGCATTACCTGCACTGGTTACTGAAATTGCACATTCGCCAACACCTGTTAGCGGTGTGATCTGTTGGCCGTTCAGTGCACACGCTGGTGCAAGTGAACGATAGGTCAATGTCGCACCGGCTTTAGAAACCGCAGCCACTGTTGCAACCTGTCGGTAGCCAAGGGTTGCTGGTGTTCGTGTTGTCACGGCAACACCATTGATTGTCGCGGTTACTTCATCTGCAGCCAAAGTTGTTGCTCCGGCAACTGCAGCTTTGAAAGTAATTGGAAAGAATTGATCCTCAGAAAAATCAGCTGCCACCGTGTGATCAAAGCGCATAAAGATTCCACACTTTGAAACGGTGCAGTCAACAGTTGTTGTACCAGAAACAAATGAGCCAGTTGGCTTGAAAGCTATAGCTGCAGTTGGCAGAAATGAAGCACCACGGGCGGTAGAAATCCAAAGCTCAACCGCCTTATTGCACAAGGCAGAGCGAGTACCTGCAGGTGCTTCAACACATTGCTGAATGTATAAACCACCCTTGGCAGGAACATCGGTCAATGTAATGTTGATTGTCGCGTTTTGATAATCCAGGTTTGTTAAGGGACCACCTACAAATTTGGTTTGTGCAGCTTGGGCCGACACAGGTGTCAGTAATGCTGCAAGTAGAGCCACGACAACGAGCTTCTTCATTTTTCTCCTTATTTGATGGTGATGGGGATAAATAGATCTGAACTGCGATCATTGCTGCGCAAATGATCGGCGCGAACTGTGATTGCGCACTTAACTTTGGTGCAATCAAACTTTCCGATTTTCTTTGAAATTCTCACCTTTTGAGTAAATCTGCCACCTGGCAAAAACTCTTCGGTTAAACCAATTGCATACGGTGGGGGATTAGATGAAATCCAAAATGATGCCTCGCTCAACCCGGCCTTATTGATTCCGCCTCCGCAGGGAGTAGGCGCTTTACCTTTTGCTGGGATGACACAGAATGCCAAATAGATTCCAACGGTTTCATCAAAGAAATTACCTTTTACAGTTACCACCGAACCACTTTTTACAGTGGTCTTTGAAACTGACAGCACCTGACCTTGCGAACCCTTAATGGATGCCGCCGATGAAATGGGCATGGAGGAAATACTGAAAACCAGTATCAACGCCAGCAATTTCTTCATGGCCAAACTCTAAATTAGCCGCATAAAAGTGTTATCCGACAAGACACTGATATCTGTCGTTCAAAGTTTTGGCAGACTGCCCCCATGAGAAAAACGGCAATTATCGCGCTTGCATTGCTGCTTTCAGGCTGCACGCAAAGCCCAGTTGCCAGTACTTACACAATTTCTCAGGAAGATGTGAGATCGATTTCACTTACTTCGACACCAGCATTAAATGTTTCACGAGTCGTCGTATTGGCAAATGGTGTTGCCGAAATCATCCAATCACTCAATGCGCAAGCGATCATTGTTGGTCGAGACATTTCAAGTACCGAAGATTCACTGACTGATATTCCAATAGTGACATCGGGTCATCAGGTGCTGCCTGAAAAAGTAATTGCACTAAAACCAGACCTTGTATTGATCGATGCATCAACTGGCCCTAAAGCTGCGATTGACGCAATAAAGGCTGCCGGAATTTCAGTGGTCGAAACTCCTGAAAGCTGGAGCCTTAAAGATTTGCCGATTAAGGTCCGCGCAGTAGGTCAAGCTATTGGCGCACAAGATCAAGCCGAAGAATTGGTCAAGCAACTGAATCAATCCTTAAATGCTTCGGCGGTTAAGAATTCACCACGGGTAGCGTTTTTATATTTACGTGGAACCTCTTCGGTGTACTTAATCGGCGGTGCAGGATCAGGTGCTGACTCACTGCTAACTGCAATCGGTGCGATCGATGTTGGCGCACAAACTCTGGATCGACCATTTAATACTTTGACGGCTGAAAGTTTGGCGGCATTAAACCCCGATGTCATTCTTGTCATGAGTAAAGGTTTGGAATCTGTCGGTGGAATCGAAGGTTTACTGAAACTTCCGGGTGTGGCCCAGACGGCAGCAGGTAAGAATTCTGCCGTTATCGATGTTGATGATTCATTGCTGTTGTCCTTTGGACCAAGAACTCCTTCATTAGTCGACGCACTTGCTAAGGCCTTGATTAAGGTGACTCCATGAAAAAGTGGCTTCCCGCAGTTCTTTTAGTGGGTGCTTTTGTCGGCGCTTTGTACCTTGGTGCAACCCAAATCGATAACTTTTGGTCGGCGCTGTTTAATCCAGGTAGCAATGAAATTCTGTGGCAGATCAGATTTCCTCGGGTAACTGCAGCCGTTATTGTCGGTGCAGCTTTAGCAGTTGCGGGTTTATTGGCCCAAGGTGCCTGCAATAACGCAGTAGCAGAACCAGCAATTCTTGGAACCGCAGCAGGTGCATCCTTTGGCGCAGTTCTTGCAATTAGTGCGGGCCTTGTTCAAGTTGGAACAATTGGGGCGATTGTGTGCGGAACTATCGGTGCCCTACTGACAACTTCCCTTACCTTTAAGTTGGCAGCAATTCGCGGGGCGTTGTCATCCTTTACTTTAATCATCGTTGGAATTGCAGTTTCGGCAATCTTTACCGCACTTGTAGGAATCGCATCGGCGATGGTTTCGCGCGCTGATGCACGTTCGATTTCCTTCTGGAGCTTTGGGTCTTTGGCGTTAGTAACTGCCGACAATTTAATCGGTGTTGCAATTACAACTGCGATCGGAATAACTATTGCGTGGAAGATTGCGCCAGCACTTGATCGACTTTCACTAGGAGATGCCACCGCATTTCACTTAGGTGTCAATGTTGTACGAATCCGTTTGATTGCTTTAGTTGCGTTATCAATTTTGGCAGGGGGAGCGGTCAGTACCGTGGGATCAATCGCCTTTATCGGTTTAGCTGCGCCGCACATTGCGCGCTTTATCTATGGCCCAACACATCGAAACTTAGTTGCTCACAGCGCAGTAATTGGTGCGCTGATTGTTGTTGTTGCAGACACTGTTTCTAGAACGATTGCCCAGCCCAATGAACTGCCAATTGGCCTGGCAACTGCGTTACTAGGTGCGCCAGTTCTTATCGCCTTAGTTACCATTAAAAACAATGTTTGGAGAACTCAATGATTACTATCGATGAGATCACCATTGTTGTAGATGGCCGTGAAATTATTTACGATTATTCAGAACAGATTCCGGCTGGATCAATCACCGTCATCGTTGGACCAAACGGTTGCGGTAAATCAACCTTGTTGGCCGCAATTGCGGGGGATATCGCACCTGATAAAGGAACGATCACTATTGATGAGCATCATCCGATTCTGACCGCTGCCAATACCTTGGCCGGGATTCGTTCTATGGTGGTTCAGAACCAAAGTTTTGTATTGGGTTTTACGGTTCGCCAAGTGATTGAAATGGCAGGGGATTCGGCCCAAGTAATGAAGGCATTAGAGCTAACCGAAATTGCAGATCGTTTGGTAACAACGCTTTCTGGCGGTGAAGCCCAACGCGTAGCAATTGCGCAAGCGATCGCACAAAACACACCCGTGCTTTTATTGGATGAGCCACTAGCAGCCCAAGATGTTCATAGTCGCAACCGAATAATCCAGTTGCTCAAAGATTTAGCTGAACAAGGAAAAACTATTGTCGTTGTTGCCCATAGCAACGAAACCGAATTAAGTTGGGCCGATAAGGTTATTAAGCAGTTTCATTAATTCGGGCCAAGATTTTGCAAAGCTGGGATGTAAAGGCAAATCGTGAACATCGGCAATTTCTACCCAGCGAACTTCGTGGGATTCATCATTGACTTCATGAGCAACTAGCCCGCCAGCAGCTTGGGCAATAACGGTTTCATACTTCCAGTCACCGTGATCGTCGGTAAATGTATCCAGAACATTTAATAGCGAGGTATCAATTCCGGTTTCTTCGACAGCTTCGCGAAATGCGCCTTCGATAGTGCTTTCATGCGAATCTCGTGCACCGCCAGGGATTCCCCATGTGTCACCGTTATGAACCCACGGTGCACGATGTTGTAACAAAATCTGACTTCCGCGCACAATTAAAATTCCGGCGGCTCCGTTGAGCCCCCAATGCTTATTTCCGCAAGCGCAATTAACCCATCCATCACCATCGCGCGCGCTCATGTTCCTAGCCTGTCACAACTATCCACAGTCTGCGCAGTAGTTTGCCAATTAGTCCGTGCGGCAATTTATGGTGCCGCACATGATTGCTTTCATTGTGATTGGTTCACTTGTTCTCACTTCTTTCATGTCCCCAGCCCAGGCCGATGATTGTGCCGAAAAAGCCTGCATCACTGTGTATACCGAGAACAACCAGATCATCATCGAAGCCAAAAAGGGAAACACAACCGTCAAAAAAAGCATTGCCCAAGCCCCCAAGAAATCCACAGTAAAGCCGACTCCTAAACCAACGGTGCGACCTTTGTTTTTTCCTCCAGCAGTAGTTAAAACTGTTGTGACAAAGCCCTACGTCAAGCGCACATATAAGCCGCGAGTAAAGAAAAGTGCAACGTCAGTAAACCTTAGTGATCGTTTAACAAAGCTAGTTCCCACCGCAGGCGTGGCCTATCAACCCGAGTTCGAGCCATTAGTAAAAACAGATGTGTATTTCTGGTGTGACCTGCCCACGCTTTTTCAAAGCCGGGTCGACATCATTGGCGAAATTGTTGATGTCACTTTGCGACCATCTTTTACCTGGAGCTTTGGCGATGGTTCGGTTTATGCGACCACAGATAATGGTGCGCCTTATCCCAACGGAACCATCCGACATTCATATGCAAGAGCCGGAAGCTATGTCATCACTGTATTAACTACTTGGAATGGCAGCTTCACCCATAACGCACAAGTACGGGCGGTCACCGGAACTGTAAAGAAGATCTCAACGGCTGTCATAACTGTTGTTCAAGGACCAACCCACTTCACAACAAATAGAGGATAAAAATGACTACAGAAAATATCTATGTAAGTGTAATTCCACTGCCATTGGCAACAGATGATGAATTTATAGAAAGCGTAAACACCTTTGCAGTAAAGCCTGATATGGCTGAACTCAATCTCTTGCAGCGAGACGGTGCAACGGCGGTTATTGATTTATCGATGCAGTTTGCAGATCGCGGTTACAACTGCGATGTCGAGTTAGTTTCACAAGTGGTAGGCAGACTTTCGGATATTCAAGTACGAGACTTCGCACTGGGGACCCACAACGCACAGACTTTTGATACCTATTGGAATATGTGGTTGTACTTGCTGCGCATTGCACCAGTTGGCTTCATCGCACCCGTGGCCTGCTTGTTTGCGACTTTGGCATACGAACGTGGGGATAGCGAACTGGCCTACCGCGCGCTTGATCGAGCCACAGAAGATGATCCAAAGTATGCGTTAACTATTTTGTTGCGCCGAGTCTTTGGTTCAGGCTGGCCTGCCGCTGCTTTTGCTGCGATGCGGATGGAGCTTCACCCCAAAGTAACCGCTGGGATTTTTCAGGCCTAGTCGCTAGAATTACACCGTTCACGAGTCCTACGTATTAGCCCCGGCTTAGTAGGCGGCAACCCTCCACCGCGGCGGGGTGCTCCGGGTGACGAACAGGTCGGCATGAACACCATGTGCGGCAAGTGTGGTTAAGGATGTTTAATGGTTTCAACAGGTGCATGGCTGGAAACACATGATCCGGGTGAGCGAAAGTTCATCACAATCGGTTTTCTTCTTCTTGAAAATGGCGAAACTTTGCCGAATGTCACCATTGCATATCAAACTTGGGGTTCATTAAACGCGGCAAAAGATAATGCGATTTTAGTAAATCATGCGATGACGGGTTGGTCAGATGTTCCTGGTTGGTGGCCTTCGATGGTTGGCCCGGGATTACCTTTTGATACCGATAAATACTTTGTTGTCTGTCCCAATGTCATCGGTGGTTGTCAGGGATCAACCGGACCATCGTCACTTGCACCCGATGGAAAACGTTGGGGTTCGCGTTTTCCGACAGTAACTATTAGAGACATGGTCAACGCCGAAGTTGCATTTACCGATGCCATAGGAATTGCTAAGTACAAACTTGCCGTCGGTCCATCACTTGGCGGAATGCGTGCCTTGGAATGGGCGGTGCAATTACCAGATCGCGTTGGCGCAATTTGCACAATTGGATCGTCGGCAGTTGCAACAGGTGACCAAATCGGAACCGCTTCAATTCAGATACGGGCGATTAAATCTGATCCAAATTTCAATAAGGGCGATTACTACGAACAAGAAAAAGGTCCTGACGAGGGAATGGGAATTGCACGACGGATCGCCCATCTGACCTATAGAACTGAAGCTGAAATGGATATTCGTTTTGGACGCCAAATGCAGGGAGATGACACGGGACGCTATGCCGTTGAGTCATATCTTGATCACCAAGCCAGCAAACTTGCTCAGCGCTTTGATGCCAACACCTACATCGCCCTGACAGAGGCCATGAATAGCCACGATATTGGCCGTGAACGTGGGGGAGTTGCAGCTGCTTTGGCCACAATCAAGGTTCCGGTAGTTGCGGTATCGATCGATACCGACCGACTCTTTCCAGTGCGCCTGCAGGCTGAAATCGCCGAATTAGCCCCTGCTGCAGCGCCTTTGGTGACCATTTCCAGCCCATTTGGCCATGACGGCTTTCTAGTTGAGGTTGAGAGTGTGGGAAATGTGATCAGAGAGGCTTTAAATCTGGCCAAATAGGCCTTTTGGATGTGCATTTCTGCCTGTGGACAAATTATAATATACCTATCGCTTCAGCGGCTTCGCTGAAATAAATCAAAGGACAATTGTGGCTGTATTTAGTGCGCTCAAAAACAAGGTGAAAGCAAAAACTTCATCCAAGAAAG
>Ga0207942_1000368_pt1 | contig 11817 bp, 8 predicted proteins | sample LakMenEpi12Oct12_FD_150687 | JGI IMG/M metagenome (GOLD analysis project Ga0207942, IMG submission 150687) | Freshwater microbial communities from Lake Mendota, WI - 12OCT2012 deep hole epilimnion (SPAdes) | ecosystem: Environmental > Aquatic > Freshwater > Lake > Epilimnion/Euphotic zone ... | reverse complement strand
TAAAAGTAGCTTCAACTAATTTTTTCTGATCAACGGATACATTTATTGGGCGATTGGCTAAAGCATTTATATCACGTCGTAATTCACTGAGTGCGTTTACAATAGCGGATGTGTCCATATTTCCTCCACTTGATCGGGTTTTATTTCCAACAGAAGATGGATTTATATTTTCTCCATCTGAAGATTTTTTTCCTCCAAATAAATCAGTGCCTGCTAAAATAGAATCTTCTTTATCTAATTGAATGGATCCTTTTTCTCCTGAAACTATTAGTCCACCTTTTGGGTTAATGGCTCCATCTTTAATGGATCCTAATAAACCAAATCCAGCAGCTAATATACCAGCTGATGCTGCTAAACCTAAAGGAACACCTACTACAGGAATAGCGGCTAGTGAGGCGTATGCAGCATATGCAGCATATACAACAGCTAAGGATGCTATCCCTTTAAATAATTTTCCAACAGTACCTAGAGGGCCTATAAGATTAGATATACCTTTTCCTATAAATCCAAAAAAATCAAACAATAAACGAACAGGCATTAATATAGTATTTACTACATCTAACATTCCTATTAATCCATCAACCATTCCTAAAATAGCCGGAGCCATTGTAACAAATGTTTCTTTGATTTTTTCTAACTGTTGAGAAATTTGTTCTTGTTTTGATTGTTGAGCAACCATACCATCTAATTGTCCTTCTTGGAGCATTTTAGAAGCTTTTTCTAAACCATATTTTTCTTTAGCTGATTCAAATGCCTTTTGTTCATCTTCATTTAGAGCATGACCTACTGCTTTTAATGCTTCTTGTTCAACAAGTGTGTCTGCTAATTGATCAGCAGTCATACCAACAGCTTTAGCCATAGCTTCCTGTTGGATTCGATTCATTTGATTGAATTCTGCTGCTGAGCCCGCCTGTTTGGTTATTTCTTCGGCTACTGTTGCTAAATCATTATTTAAAGCAGCCTGTCTTGCTTTTTCTAAATTAATATCTTTACCTAAAAGTAATTCAGCTGAGAGTTCATTTTCAATGGAAGATTCAAAGTTGAGTAATTGATCTGCTATATCAGCTACTTTACCTAAATCTCCACCCATTAATTTAGCAGCAACCGCCGCTTTAGCTAAACCAGCAGCACCTCCTTGAATCGATAATTTGGTTCGATTAGAAGTATTAGCCATATCAGCCATAAGTTTTTTAGTATTTAATGCTACACCTTTTTGGTAAGACATTATTTTAGCAGAAGCCTGGAATGATTCAACATTTTCTTTTAAACTCCCACCAGTAGCCATTGAATATTTCTGCATGTCCAATATTTCTTCATTGGTCATACCTGCTTGTTCACGTAGCTTTGTAAATGTTTTTAAGTCAGATTCTGATAGTTTTCCAGCAGTTCCTAATTCACTATTAACCGCAGTAAGTGATTCTTGGAGTGCTCTAGTATTTAATGCAGAATCTCCAGAAAGTGCTGCTATTTGGTTTAATTCATCACGTACGCCGGTTGCCTGGTCATATGTGAGATTCATTCCTTTGGCCATGTCACCTGTAGCCTTATCAGCTTCCATAATAACGGAAACCATAGTACCTATAACAGATGTTAATACATTAGCAGGGTTAAGTAAACCTGTGGAAAGTTGGGAACCCATGTTTCCAAAAGCGGCCCCTATACCTTTTACACCACTACCAGTTTCTTTTACTTTTTTTCGGGCGGCATCTAATGCTTGGTTAGCATCAAATACATCACCTAATATCGGAATTTTAGATATTCCTTTTAAAACTCCACCAACAACACCAAGTTGTTTGTTAACTTTTTCATAAGTATCAAGTTCTTCTTCAACTTTTTTAACAAATTCTTCTTCAACAGCAAATTTTTCTTTTGCTGCTTTTAATAAAGCTCTTTCTTTTGAAGTTAAATTTTGTTTGTTTTTTAGCTGGTCAGCGGAAGATTTAAGTTCTCTTAATGCTATTTGAGATTTTTCTTTAAGATCTTTAAGTTGTTTTTCATTCAGATTTGAAATTTCTTCTTCTGAATTTTGTAATTTAAATGCAACACTTTGTAAGGTAGAATATGCCTTGGCAGCTTCGCCAATAGCAGTAGTTTGTCTTCCTATTTCGTTATTTATTTCCCTAAGAATATCTCTTTGTTCTTTAAAAGAGCTATTATCTTGTTGACCTTGTGTTTTAGCCATCTAAATATTTTGTTATAAATATTAAAAGTCAACACTTTTAACCATATTTAACTGGTTTTTTAGTGTTATGGGCTTTTTGAAGTAAGTCTGGGGTTTTTATAGTTCCATCGGAATTGATAACTGTTTGTTTTCCTCCACTAGAAGATGATTTTCCTTCGGCTACTGCTGATTCTTCTTCATAATGTTTTTTAATTTCATTAAAAGTCCAACGACGAAGCCAAATAGGCATATTATAAACAGTATTCCAATCGTATCCACCTTTACCGTAAAAAACTATTTGATGAATTTGATTAAATAAAGAAGCTCTAGCTTGGGGAGCGTTATCAGAGGTCAGGCCAAAAAAAGCTAACCCCAATTGGGATATTGACTCTATTGCTCCCGTTGCTGGGAAAAAATGTAAGATCAACATCTGGTTGAATTCCTCGAACATATTCGCGTAATGCTCTTGAATCTTGGGCTAATAAATAATTATCAACAAATTCTCTAATTGTTTTTTTATCTGTATTTCCACCAACTGATAAAATCATATATTTTAATCTAGTTGATAATTCAGCAGATGAATTTTTATCAATTTTTTTCAATCCATCTAATTCAGCTTGAACTTCTTTTTCATCTTTACCTGTTAATAACTTATATGTTATTTCAGTTTTTGAATGAGGAAATGTATAACTAAAATTATTTGTACCTGGAGTGTGTGTTAATTCATCTAAATAACGAGTTGGGCATTCAGTTAAGTCTACTGTTACTGTTTCTTCACCCATTTTAAAACTATAATCTTTACCGTATCCTAAAATACGAGAAGCAATCATAATAGCATTTTTATCACCTACAATTAACTCATCATAATTAATCTTAGATACAATTAATGATTGTAATAATTTGTCTAAAACTACACCTTGTTTGATATAATTCTGGTTAGTTAATATATCCTCTTCTTTCGCCGTCATATATTTCATTTCGACTTTACCGCTTGATAACGGATTATCTGCGGGGTATATTAAACCTTTTGATGGTAAATCCACCATCTCTGTTGGGAATTTGAACTTGTTGTCTTCCATAAATTTGATTTGTTTATAACTATGTTTATATATATAAATATATGAGAAAAAAAGAAGCTCGCTAAAAGGCGAGCCATCTTAATCCTGTATTTCGGGAGGGGGAGGTTTAGAAATTTAAAATACAATAATCTGGTTGTATAGTTAATGCAATATTTTGTGCTGTTGAATCTGTATCCCAGTTGTAATCACCAAAGTTAGCTGATGTAATTAAAGCACCTTTGATAATCCATTCTGAAACAATATCACCTACTGGTCCTAATACGTCTAATGTTAAGTCTTTCTTATAAAAATCACTATAACCATCTCTACCAGTTACTGATTCGTGATGTAAACGTACCCATTCCATTACCGCCTGAGCTCCTGAAGGAGTGATTGGGTCAAATAATGTCATTTGAATTTCACCCCATTTGCTTTTACCTTTTACAAAACGTTGAACGTTAATGTGATTTAAAGCTACTGCGTCTTGGGTTAAATTTACACCTGCAACTCCTTTAATAATATACGCTGGAATACCATCCATGTATAAAATGAAACGGTTCTGTTGTTTCGGTTCGAACGCTGTGAAAAATATTTCGTTTGGATCTAATACTGCCATGTTTATTTTTTTGTTATTTATTCTTTATTATAAATATTATTTAATTTAATCCTTACGCTGGGAATGTTGCTCCTGTAGGTAAGATGTTGAAATCTAAGTAAATAAATTCAGCTGTTCTTGTAGGTTGGATATAAATTTGTCCGATCAACTCATTTCTATCAATTACGTCTGCTGTATTATTTGTTTCATTCATAATTACTCTAAACGCGTATAAACCTTGTTTTTGTTGAACTGATTCTAAGTATGGATTTACTTGTGATAAGAATACATTTCTTGTTGCTGTTGAATTTTGTTCGAATACTAATGTATTAGCAATTTGTGAAATATAGTTCTTAAGAGCAATTAACAATCTTCTAACATTTACTCTATCTAAAGCTGATGCTTGAGTTTGTAATGTTTTCTGACCATATACTACTGTACCTGTTCCAGGGAATGTAGCAATAGGATTTACTTTGTTTGTATATAAAGTATCTCTACTTGTTTGTGGTAATTTTTGTTCTGCTCTAATTACTTGTAATCCACCTCTGTTAATACCTGCTGGTGCAAACCAAGGCTCAGCTACTGTATCATTAAATGCAAACACACCTGCCATTACTGTTGATGCTGGAACCCAAACGTTCTTTCCTGTAGCAGGATCAATCATTTGAACCCAAGGCCAGTATGAAGCAGCGTATGAAGTATTTCTTGAATTAGCTTGTGTTGTTACAGCAGATAATGTTTGAGTCCCATAAGGCACTAAATCTAATATAAATAAACTATCTCCTCTTGTTTGAGTATTATTAATCATTGATGTACATTGTGATGTATATCCTGAGTTGTATAATCCTGGAGCAAATAAGATATTAAATTTGTATTCATCTTGGTTTGATAATAAGTCAATCATGTCATCATAATCTGCACCTACTAAACCTTGTGTATTTGTACCATTAATAGTCTCGTAAAAATTAGCTCCTGCTGCTACTGTACCTACACCACCTGTAAATGAACCACTTGAGTTAACTGGAATTGATGATGTATATTGTGGTTTAGCTACTCCTGTATTATCAAAATAATACGGAGTTGGAGTATTTACTGCTGAAACTCTTACATAACGTGAAGCGTTAAAGTAAGAACCAGATACTTCAATTTGGTTTGTTGTTGAGTTATAATTTTGATCTTGATCTCCAAGTACTTTAGCTACATAGTTAACAGCAAACGGATCTAATGATAATCCAGTCCAAGTTTCTAATACAATTGGATTATTTGTATTATCATTACCTTGACGAATTAATAAACTAAATGTTCCCGATGCTGTATCTGCGTTTGAGATTTGATATCTAATGTTATCTGCTGAACCTGAAGCTAATGAACCACTTACATCTATTGATGAAGAACTGTTCATAATAATACCTTCAGATAATGTTTTTAAAACAAATGCTGGAGTAGTTGAATTTACAATATCAGTAGCAGCTAATGTAGCAACTACGTTACCAACTGTTCCGATTGAACCTGATAAGAATGTAAATGTATCACCAATATTATATCCTGTACCTGCTGTTGTAGCTGTAATACTAGTTACTAATGAACCACTAGTTTTAACAATACTAAATACTGCTCCTGCTCCTGTTGTACCTGAGTAAATGTAACTACCTGTAGCTAAACTACCTGTTGTACCTGAAACTGATGCTGTTGAGTTAGTAGAAATGTTACTTAAAGCAGAACCTGTTTCTAATACTCCACTTTCTACATTATTTAAAATTGCTGTACTAGTTGCTGGTGTCCAAGTGTTACTTGCACTTACTACTCTAGCTACTAATAATGATGTACCACCATTGTTAAAGTAGTTATAAGCAGCAATTGAAGTAAAGAATGATACATTATCACTACCACTTTGGAATCCTGCACCAAATTTATTTACGTAATCGCTGTATGAGGTAACAACAGTTGGAATTTCAACGGGACCTAAAACTGTAGGACCGATAATTGCTGCACCTACGTTAACTGGTTGTTGTCTGATAAACGATGAATCGTTTTCTCTTGCTAATACACCAGGGGAAATTAATGTTTCTGCCATGTTATTTGTTAATAAGTTTAATGTTTATTATAAATATATTAAGGAATCTTAAAATCATTCGTTTCCGATGAATTCTCCACTATCTATATTAATAGTTCCTACACCGTATTTTGATTGAAGTTCTTGACTTAATTTTAATTCTGTTATTTTAATTTCTTTAAGTTCTTCAGTTACTTCTTGCTTTTGTAATTTTAAATCTTGGATTGACATTTCAATTAATCCGTATTTATCAATTAATTCAGCTCTTAATTTTTGAATTTCTTTTACTGATAAAACTTCAGATTCTGTTAATTTTTCTATTTTCATGACTTTTATATTATTTTAATTATGATGGGTTAGCGTTACTTAATGTTGTACTTATTGAGTATATTATACCTTGTACTTCTGTATTAAACCAAATAGTAGCGGTGCCTGGGGTGTTTGGATTAGTTAATCGTATAGCAAATTTACCACTTGAATCTGTTACAGCATGATTAATTGAACCTGAGTTTGCTATAGGTACAATATTACTACCTGAAACTACTAAATAAGTAACAGTTCCTGATGCTTGTTGGGCGGATCCAGTTTCTACAGTACTAGTCCACCAATGTATTAATTGTTGTGGTTGTGTTAATGGTGAACTATCTGGGTTTGAAAATGTAGCTGTAATTGCTCTTTGAGCTGTTGTTGAACCACTTACTGCTAAACTACAACTTACAAGTGCTGATAAACCTGATATACCTGAAAGACCTGAAAGACCTGATAAACCTGAGCGACCTGAGGTACCGGATAAACCTGATATTCCTGATAAGCCTGAAATACCTGAACGACCGGAGATGCCTGATCCCGCTACTAATGCCCATGAACTTGGTGATTCAGATGGAGAAGCATCTGAATTATTGTTTAATGCTATATAAGAATTACCGCCTGATGAAACTATATCATTAATTTGATAATTTGTAACACTACTCCAAGCACCTTCCCAAATTAATCCTATACCTGATAAGCCTGAGCGACCTGAAATACCACTTATACCAGATACAGTTGGAGTAGCAGCAAATGATGCTGTTAAAGCATATGAAGCTGAAACTGCGTTAGAAGAAGTAGCATTCAATGTACCATTCATATTTAATGAACCTGTGACAGTTAATGAACCACTTATTGTTATATCATAAGCTACTGTACCTGTTAAGGCATCAATAGATTGAGTTATTTGAGCTGCTTGTACAGTTGCGCCAGTTGCTATACTCGCACTAGATAAAGTTAATGCCATTTAATAGTTTTATTATAAATATGGAAAGATAAGAGAAAAACCGCTACTGCTAGCGGTTTATAAATATCATATTATAAGTAAATAATATATTAATCTATTTGAATTAATTTGTAAAATATAATATAATTATCTGATGTTTTAACATCATTAAATTCTTTTAATTTAAATTCATGATATTCAATTTCTTTTACTTCTTGTAATAAACCATTAAATTCTTCTTGAAATTGTATATATAATGGATTAAAATTTGTTTTAGTCTCATCAGTCCATACAGGAATTTCAAAATTATCATTTTTATCTTTAGTACCATACTTTACAATTAAATCTTCTTTTAATTGATTAATAATAGATTTTTCAGATGATGTTTTTTTAGCTAAATTAGTTAACCAATATTTAGTAGGTAAACTTAAATTTTCACTTAATAATCCTAATGATAAAATTTCACCTGTTTCTTGATTTACAAAACCGTTAAGTTCTGAATCAAGTTTATAGATTTCTTGTAATGATAACTGAATATGAGCCATTATTGATTAGCTTTAACTTGTTTTGGTTTTTTAGTTGATTTTGTTTTATTACTATAGTAATATTTTTTCTTTTTAGCTGGTTTTTCAGCTTCATTAAATGGTTTTTCTACTGCTACTGGAGCATCTTCAAAGTGAGGATAGTCTTCAACAGGAAATAAAGAATTTGGTTTTTCGTTTGTAGGTGTATTTTCTTTTCCTACAAATGCAGATACAATAATAATTGCTACTAATAATATAGTTACAATAAAAATTAAAAGTGATGACATAATTTTTTAATGGGTTTTATGGGTTAAGTTTATATATATAAATATACAAAGATATTTTAAAGATCCAAATTAAAATTTATTTTTTCTTAATTCTATCAACTCTTCTAATTTATATTCATTTTCTTCTACTGGCCAATCATATAGTGTACTATCTATACCTTTATGTAACACACCACCAGGTACACATAATATAAAATTTTGTTTTCCTTGAGCACCTGGTGATTTAGGATTCCAATATGTTAATTCCCAATCTAAACCTGCGTTCCAAGATGAATTAACTTGTGGATTATTATGTTGACTATCTAAATGAATAGGCATCATATCTTTAATATCTTTAGCTCGCATAACCATATGTCCTGCTCTACATGATCCTTTTACACATAAATTTCCAAATTGAGTTTCAAGCCATCCTAATTCACCATGTTCTTTACTCATATAACCTGTAGCTACATATCTATCAGGATAAGTATTTAATATATCACAATATGTACTTATTGGTTCATTAAATAAATTGTCTTGATCTGTAAACTGAATAAAATCATAATCATCAATATTCATGTTATCAAACATTTGAAGCATAGCTCCTCGTTGACCCATATTAAATTCTGAACTATACACTGTAAAATTATTATTTATATTTTCATTAATAACTTTTAATATTTCTTCTTTATTCTCTGGATTTGAGTTATCAACAATATAAATGTCATTTATAATACCTGGTTCTTGGATATCTTTTAATGAATTAATAATATTTTTAATATGGTGAGATCTATTAAATGATGTTAATAAAGTAAGTACTTTAGTTGGTTTAAGTAATTTAGGTAAAATATTAATTTCAAAATCATTAGCTATTTTTTCCCAAGAATAATTTTCTCTAACATAGTCTGAATTTTCTTTTAGTACTCCACTTTTAACAATTGAATCATAATTATCATAAATATGTTTCATATGTTTTATTAAATCTTTAACATTTGGCTCACCCCATTCTCCTTTAAACCATGGATGATTTTTAACTGATACTGATTTAGTAGAAACATTATAGTATCTATCTTTAATTAATTCAGTTGAACCTGGTTCTGATGTAGCTATAGTTGGTAAACCACAAGCTATAGCTTCTAATATAGTCATTCCAAATGAATCACCCCTAGATGGATAAACATAAGCATGACAACTTCTATATAAGTCCATTACTTTATCATGTCCATCATTACTAATATGCCAAAATATATTTTTATGATCTTTTATAATATTTTTTACTTCTTGACTATTGTAAAATAACATAGAGTCATTTGACTTAATGTGTAATTCTACATTATTATTATTTTTAAATAAATCAATAAAAGCTTCTAAAGTATGAAATATACCTTTTCTGTCTGAACATTCTCCTACATATAAGAACTTAAATTTGTCTTCTTTAATTTTAGGAGTATAAGTGAATACTTTAGGATCAATACCATGAGGTACTACAAATATAGGTTTAGTAACACCCATATTTTGTATTCTTGTTTTTGATATATTAGATGGTGTTAATAAAAAATCAGCTTTATTTCCATTAACTACAAAATTACCAGCTTCATCTGTTGTGTCAACACCAGTATAAACTACTTTAGTTTTAAATTCATTTAAATGACCTATTGAATCAGGATAAGCAAACATAATACCTAAATCAGTATTTAGTGGCTTTTTTAACAAACTATGAACTAATGAATTTTTTGTTTCTGTTACTCCAATAATAGGTTTACAAGCTAAATTTATGTTATTATCTAATTGTTCTAATAAACGTTGAGATAAAATTCCCATTGATGCATAATCATCATATTTAGCTAACCAAGTTAATTTAGGTTTATTATTAGCAATAATATTAGCTGTTTTATTATTAGTTAATGATTTAATTAAAGTATCAATATTCATACTTGGTGTACATTCATATACATGAGCTACTTTAATTATTTCTTCATCAAATCTAATTTTTTCAAATTCATCTCCTGAATGGTTAACTATAATAATTACTTCATCTAAGTTTAAGTGCTTTTGAATATCTTTATAAGGTAAATCTTTTAATACTTTTACTTGAGTAGAATCCATTAACTTTTTACATTTACTTAAATTATATTTTACTATACCTGATGTTTTGTCTGGTTCTAATAATTTAAATGACTCTCCTTGTTTATGGATTAAAGGAAATGTAACTCCTGGATTCCATTGGTTATTATCCATATAACAAATATATCCTAAATTATAGCCATTATTTTGTACTCTGTAAGATATTTCAACATCATCTGAGTAGCCTAATCCAAATCCTTCATCTAATAAGCCTATTTTATTTATCACTGATTTTCTAATTACTGAGCAGCAACCTAAAATATAATCACCTACTTTAACAGGACCTATAAGACCATTACTTTTATCTTTAAGTAAAGGTAATAATAATTCTTCCCAATTTGAATGTAAATTAGCATCACTATTTAAACACATTATGTTTTCATTTTTAGCTAATTTAAAAGCTTCATTTACTGCTTTTACAAAACCTAATGCTTCTTTTTTAATATATAATTCAATTATAGGATTAGTAGCAGCAAATGCTTCTAATTTTTTATTTCCTTCTTCTTCAGTTCCGTTAGAATAAAGAATTACTTGGTTAATTATAGTTGATGTACCTAAAGTAATATTAACATTATTAATAGTATCATCTACATTATTATAAATAGGTACTACTAAAGTTAAATCAGGTTTATCTTCTTTTTTTTTTGAATAATCAATATAACCTATACCAGCAAATCCTCCTTTATTATATGTAAATTCATAAAAGAAAGGTAATGATTTTTGATCTAAAAATTGAGTATAAATAAATTCTACAAATCCGTATTTTTCTTTTAATTCTTCCCAGAATGTAGAAACAAAACAATTTGCTTCTCTATGGAAGTAACTATTGATAATATCATGAAATCCTACTAATGCCGTAGGTGCTAAGAATTTTTCATATAATTCAAAATCACCTTTAACTCCTTCATAAGTATGATCACCATCAATAAATAAGAAATCTATTTTTTGACCATTTAGTAATTCTTCTACTCTATCAATTAAATAAGAATCTTTTGAATTACCATTAACTGCGTAGAATTTTTTATTATATAAATTAGCTTGTTCTAAAGCGTCTGATATTACATATGTTCTTTCTTCAAAACCTTGACCACCATGAATTCCAATTGGATAATCAACACTAATAACAGTTTCAACTGATGGTAATTCTAACCATCTAGATAATGTACCTCCATTAGCTGTGCCAATTTCTACTACTACTTTAGGTTCATGTCTTGCTATAGTTAATTGTAAATTTTCAATTTCTAAAGCAATTTGCATTGAGCCTTCTTTTCTTAATTTAGATTGAGGCTTTAATGGTAATCTATTAAATGTATTTCTAAAGAAAATTTCATGTCTATAAAATTCTATAGGAAATTCATCTGATATTTCTTTATGTTTAACCACTTTAATTTCTGGACGTTTTAAAACATCTTCACAGTTATATATCGCTGATTTAATATTATCTAGGTTTGATAATTCAGGTAAATTATATTCATGATGAGAAAATGTTTGAATTTTTCTTTGTATTTCTTCAGGAGTAATAAAATATGAAAAATGATATCCAGAATTATCTAAATGTTTACAGTTAAAAGTATAATCTCTTAATTGTCCATATCCTACTATTGATTTTAATGTAGTATAATTAATAGCTACTGTGCAAAACGCATCAATTTTTAATTCACATAATGGTGAATAATAAAAAGTTTTAAATTTACAAGAAACAGCATCCATTTTGTCGTTTTTTGTTAATTCACGTAACTCATCAAATATTTCTTTTTTAGGAAATTCATCAACATCAGATAATA
>Ga0207942_1000363_pt1 | contig 11930 bp, 31 predicted proteins | sample LakMenEpi12Oct12_FD_150687 | JGI IMG/M metagenome (GOLD analysis project Ga0207942, IMG submission 150687) | Freshwater microbial communities from Lake Mendota, WI - 12OCT2012 deep hole epilimnion (SPAdes) | ecosystem: Environmental > Aquatic > Freshwater > Lake > Epilimnion/Euphotic zone ... | reverse complement strand
CCATCCAATGGCTCGAATGGTACCACCTCAAATGGCTGGTATGATATTACAACAACAATTTCAATTATTAGATACAGCGTATCAAAAAGCAGCAACATATTTCTCAGAAAAACTAGACCCAAAATAATTATGACGTATTATTTTTATAGTAAAAACGATAAGACAAAAGAAGCAATCAATACAATTGAAGCTTCAAGTATTGAAGTAGCATTAGATTATTTCTCCAAAATGAAAAAATTAAGTGAAAGTGAATTTTCACAAATTTATTCAATAGGTATTAAAAACAAATAATTATGTTTAACTTAAAGAATTTTGGAACTAACTTAAAAATACAGGTTAGTGGAGAAATAGATTATAATGATGATAAAGCATTCTTTATAGGTTTAATGAAAACTTATAGTGCATGTATTGATCGTTCTGATGATTTAATTGAGAAATTTAATTTATCATTACTTGACTATGAAGAACCATATGTTCAAATTATAGAAAATTTAATGTTAATGCATTATGGTGAATGGAAAACAGAATTAATGTTATGGTACATTTATGATAGAGTGTCACTTGATGGAGAATTAAATCCTATTATAATAGAGGATAAAGGGAAAGAAAAAAGCATTACAATTAAAGACCCAGAAGATCTTTGGGATGCAATACAAAATATAGAAAGTAAAATAGATAAAAAAGATGAGTAAACTGTGTAAATCATGTGGTGAAGAAATTCACCCAGGCCGTTTAAAAGCTTTACCAACAGCTACAACATGTGTTGAATGTTCAACTACAGGTAGAAAAGCAGGTGTAACTGTTACTTTAGGAGAAGGAGATCACACCTACAATGAAATCATTATTATGGAACATGATGACTTTGTTAAATATAAAGAAGTAGAAGCTACATTTAGAAATAAAGGAGTAGTAGCACCTATAACTGATGTATTTAATTTAAATGATGAGTCAGATGTTGATCATGTAACTGAAATTGACATTATTGAAGATAATGAGGATTTAATTATACTAGATGAATTAGTAATTGAACCTGAAGATTTAATTGACGAGGAAGAAAATGCCTAAAGCAAAACATTTAAAAAAAGAGGAATGTTTAGCCGCTGTTGCTAAAACAAAATCAAATAGAGCTGCGGCTCGTTATTTGAATTGTTCTTACACACACTGGAAGAAATGGGCTCAATTTTATAAAGACGAAGCAACAGGTCAGTCTTTATTTGATAAACATTTAAATCAACAAGGTAAAGGTATTCCTAAATTTTTAAATCATGGTAAAAAGGATGTTGCGTTATTAGACATTATTGAAGGTAGAGTAGACGCTTCACATTATAACCCTCAAAAAATTAAATATAGATTAATTGAGGAAGGATTTTTAAAAGAAGAATGTAATGTATGTGGTTTTAATGAACGACGAGTTGTTGATTATAAAATGCCTCTAATACTACATTTTAAAGATAAAAACAAACAACATTATAGAATTGAAAATCTAGAAATGTTATGTTACAATTGTTATTTTTTAAACATTGGTGATGTGTTCACTAATAAACAAATTGAAGGTTTTGAAGACCATGTACCAACTAAAGAAAATTTACCGGACTGGGAATTAGATGATTATCAAAAGCAACGCTTAATGGAGTTAGGATTACACAATGAACCATTAGCTGATGATGATTTTGATATTATTTCACGTATTTAAAATATTTATAATAAAATTATGGCAATAAAAGACAAATTATTTCCATCATTGATAGCATTATCTGCATTATCAGTATCAGCTTCAGCGGCTTTTTACTCGATAAGTGGATTAAGTAAATTATTTGCTGGTGCAAGTTTAGAAGTAATTATTATGGCTAGTTCATTAGAAGTAGCTAAATTGGTAATAGCTTCATTACTTTATCAATATTGGAATGATCTTAATAAAACATTAAGAGTATATTTAACAATCGCAACTACTGTATTGATTTTAATTACATCAATGGGTATTTATGGTTTCTTATCCGCTGCTTATCAAGAGACAGCAAATAAAGATGGTGTTGTAACTCAACAAATAACAACACTTGAAACTAAAAAAGGATTATACATTCAAACAAGAGACAATTTATTAAAGGAAAAACAATCCCTTAATGAATTAAGAGGTACTTTATCTAAAGGTGCTACAACTCAATTTACTGATAAGAAAGGTAATTTAGTAGTTAGATCTAATAAAGCTAACATTAAACAAATGGAGTCAACATCTAAATCAGATGATAAATTAACAACTAGATTAGATGTAGCTAATGATTCAATATTTGCTTTAGAAAATAGAATATTAGAGGCTAAAACAGGTGGCGCAACAAGTGAATTAGGTCCATTAAAATATTTATCTGGTTTAACTGGATTACCAATGGATAAAATTATTAATTACTTATTGTTAGTAATTATATTTGTATTTGATCCTTTAGCAATTGCTTTAGTGATAGCAGCTAATTTTGCTTTTGCTCAATTAAAAACTAAAAAAGAAGATAAACCTGAAGAAGAAGTTAAAGGAGTTCCATTAATGTTTGATCCTGAAACTAATAGAACATTCTATGTAGAAAAAGAAGAAATACAAGATGAAATTAAAGATTGGGATGTTACTTTAAATGATGGCTTAGAAGATATAACTTCAGACTTTGAATTAGTAGATGAAGATAAAGAATTACCTCCAGATAATTATTTAGAAAATATTTCTACATTGACTGATGAAGAAAAACAATATGATTTAGATGGTGATGGTAAATTAAGTAAGGCAGAAATAAGAGCAATGGAAGATAGATTATTAAATAATTCATCAGTATCAAGATGGAAAAAAAATAAAATATTAACAGCTAGAAGATCACGTGATGGCGAAGACGAAATCAAAACATACTAAACATAAGAAAATTGTACATGACTATGAGGTTCAAAAACAGAACCACTTAGAAAAACTTGCAACCTCACTTTTGGCATCCCAAGATAAGATTGTTAAATTTAAATCAAAAGTAATTAATAATAATTTTTTAGACCTATTTTAATATGACAAACGAGATAACAGTGGCGAGTCAAAGTGATTTTCAAGAAATGCTCGATAATAAAGATTTTAAAATAGCTAAAATTATTGTTGAAAATATTTTAAAGAATCTTGATAATCCAAAAACAAGTATTCATATATTAACTATTACTTGTTTAGATGAGGACACATCATATGACATTTCATTAGAAAAGAAACACTTCGCATCTACATTAGAGGAAAATTTAAAGTATTATATCAAAGAAGAATTATATGAAAAATGTACTGAAATAGTAGATGTTATTAATAAACTAAAAACAAATAAATAAGATGGAAAAATTAAAAGAGTACGCTAAACAGTCAGTATTAGTTTTAATGTTAGGACTAGCATTATTTATGGGCTTTACAGTTGGTTATCATTATAACAAAATTGTAACAAACATTATCAATCAAAAGAATATCAAGACACCTGATAACACATCAGTTGCTATTAATGAGAAAAATCAATTACTACTCATTAATAAACAAACAGGAGAATATATTTTATACTCTGATAGCATTGGATCAAGTATTTTCAATATCTATGCTAAGTCTATTGTTTCACTTAAATAATTAACATGACATTGAAAAAAATATTATACACATGGTTAACAGCTTTAACCTTAATGTTAGGTTATCTGTTCTTTAAATTAGAGCGATTAGAAACATCAATTGAGAAAACAGGATTTATTACAACTAATCAAGATGTACCATCAATTCAGATGTACAATTGTTTAGAAAAATATAGTGAGGAATATGAAATTCCAAAATATATATTTTATAATATCGCTTATCTTGAAACAACATATCAAGGACCATTTGATTGGAGATATAATCATGATCGTATATCAAACGCAGGAGCAGTAGGACCAATGCAACTAATGCCTATAATTGCTAAAGACATTTATGACAAAAATATATCTCAAAATAAAATGAGAAAAGATATTGAATTAAATGTTAAAACAAGTGCTAAATTTTTAGCTAAATTATATAAACGTTATGGTGATTGGGGTAAAGTATGCGGTTACTACAACACAGGTAAGCCGATTTTAAACGACTACGCTCGTTATGCGGTCAATAATAAAAACTATAAAAGTAAGTGGGTTGAAGTAGAGTTATAACATATTTATAGGAAATTAAATCCTATAAACATGGCTAAGAAATCAACTAAAGTTACATTATCAAATAGAGGTAAAATATCATTTGGTAAAAAGAAAAAAGGCAAAGCAACAAAACACACTAACAAACGTGTTAGCAAGAAAACCAAGTACAGAGGCCAAGGCCGTTAAGTAAAATAAATAAGTTATGAGTAAAACAAGTAATAGTGCTAAGATTGATTGTTTATTAGCCTGGATCGAGGATCTAAAGAAAAACAATAAACCAAGAAAAAATTTAACATCTGTTGAACCTGCATTAAATGCTAAACAAACAGTATTTGTTAGAGATAATACATTCCGTCCATATAAGAAAAAATAGTGTTAAGTCTAGAGACAATATCAGACGATGTATTAATTAAATTAGCTCAAAAGGACTGGCCCAGCTTAGTATTACTATGTTGGGCCTACTCTATTGACCTTCAACTTGAACAAGAATACGAACGAACCCCAAAAACGTTTATGGCCTAATCATCTGTTTGGCTTTCCAAAATATCTTTATTATATTTAAGTATAATAAGAAAATAAAGACATGACAAAGAAAGAAGAATTAATGACAATGATTGGTAAAGAGACATCGGATAATTATTCACCTACTTTCCGCTCCAAATTAATAGCAATTTATGATACCTATTGTTTATGGGAAATAGCTCCTAACCAATGGAATAATGAAGGAAATGAAACTGTAGGAGCTAGAAAATTAGTACCATTATGGTTAAGTTCAAATATGTGTTTTGGAGCTTAATAAACCACTTGTTTGGCTCACTAGGATAAGGATGTTATATTTAATTATAAAGAAAATAAAGATATGTCAAAAAGAGGAAGAGTAGCAGCAACAAAAGAAGAAGATCAGCCAACTAAATTTATTAGAACAATAGTTCATGCAGATGGAACAATTGCTAAATGGCATTATGATTTAGATAAAACAAAAAACGGACCCATAATGGTTGAGTTTGATGATAAAAATTCAGTTCCAATAGCTGATATTATAGTTAAGGAAAAGAAAGCAAAAGCAGACAAAAAACAATATTTGAATCCAGCAACAGGAAGGTATGTTGCCGCGTTTAGAGCAAAACAATTAGGACTAATAGAATAACAAAATGGTAAATTACGATTTAGAGATTAAAAACGGTTGGAGAAAAGCAAGTGACTTATTAAAGTTAAAACAAATGGATGATGCTAGAGATACTTTAGATTACTGTTTAATTTTATTATCACAAGTAGTGTTGGAACGTAAGTTAAGAGACACAGACAAGTTAGGTGGAGTAAAGATGTTAGTGTGGTATGAGAGAATTTGGGTCGCATTAGAAAAAAACAATTTATTATTAGCATAAAATGAAAGAGTTAAACGGATTATCAGTTAGACATGTCGCTCAAATAGTTAGGAGAAAAATGATCCAACGATCAAAAGAATCCAAAAAGATCTATAAACGAGTTAAAAATAAGAAACTAGACAGGGAGTAATCACCTGTTTGGCTTCTGGTTAGAAGGATGTTATATTTAGGTATAAAGAAATAAAAGATATGATATATAAGCCACTTTACAAACGCGCCACAAACAGCAAAATCAATCAATGGACAATTGAAATTGATTCAAACAAATTCAGAACAATAGCTGGTTATAATGATGGTGTTCAAACAACATCTGAATGGACAGTATGTGATGGAAAAAATATAGGTAAGAAAAACGAAACTACACCTGAACGACAAGCCAAAGCTGAAGCTGATGCTTTATATCGTAAACGTAAGGAAGTAGGATTTTTTGATGATATAAAGGATTGTGATAAATCACTTTACTTTCAACCTATGTTAGCTAAGGATTGGAATGATGAAAAACATAAAATTAGTTATCCAATTTTTAGTCAGCCAAAACTTGATGGTATTAGATGTATTGTTAAAAGTGATGGTATGTGGTCTCGAAATGGTAAGCCAATCATATCAGCACCTCATATTTTTGAAGCATTAAAACCATTACTTGAAAATGATCCAACATTAATATTTGATGGTGAGTTATATGCTGATAAATTTGCTAATGATTTTAATAAAATTTGTTCTATAGTTAAAAAAACTAAACCAACAAGTAATGATTTAATTGATAGTAAAAATAATATTCAATATCATGTTTATGATTTACCTAGTCACAACGGTGTATTCACTAAACGTAATTCAACTTTAAAATCACTTAAATTACATAAATCAATTGTAGTAGTAGAGACAGTACAAGTACATAACGAGAATGAAGTTATGACTGAGTATGATAGAGTAATGGATCAAGGTTATGAGGGTCAAATACTAAGAATTGATAATGAATATCAAAACAAACGTTCTAAGTATTTACTTAAACATAAAACGTTTGTAGATGAGGAATTTGTTATATTAGGTATTAATGAAGGTGAAGGTAATAAATCAGGAATGATTGGATATGCTTTATTTGAAACTAAAGAAGGTAAACGATTTACTTCTAACTTTAAATATAGCTGGGACGAGTTAAAAGAAATGTGGTTGATCAAGGATCAATTAATAGGTAAAACAGCTACAATTAAATATTTTAACTTAACACCAGATGGTATTCCAAGATTTCCATATGTAATTAAAATTGATAGAGAATCATATGAATAGGTTTGGCTCCCCAAATAAACTTTATTATATTTAAATATAAAGAAAAATAAGAGTTATGGAAAGACAAATAGTATATAATGCGATTGATTGTTTAGATTGTGGTGAAACAATAGTTTCATATCATAGACATGATTATAAAACATGTATGTGTAGAAATCAAGCAACAGTTGATGGTGGCACTGCTTATTTAAGATATGGAGCCGTTGATTTTAATAAAATACGATCAGTAGTAGTATTTGCTGATATGCCTCATTCAATAGTTAGGTTATATGCTACTAGAGGTGGTAGAGGTGAAGATGGAAAACAACCATTAACTTGGGTTCGTATTTGTGATATGAATGATGACTGGTTAGAAGCAGTATTAGATTATGGAGGTCCTGAGTGGCATTTAAATATAATTAAAAATGAAATTGAATATAGAAAAAATAAATAAGTTATGATAAAGTTATATAACAAATATAACCTTGAAATAAAAACAGTAATTCAAATGCTTCTTATAGGAGTAATAGCATTAATATTAGAATATTTTAAAATAGTTAAATAACATGGCAATCAAACCTCAATCAATTAGAAGTGGAGTAGTAGTTTTATTTGATAATAAAATTGTTGATAAACAAACAGTTATAACAGCAAGTGAGACATGGTCTCTAAACCATGAAACATTATTTAGAAAACTATTACAACAAGGTGGATCATTTAAAATTAATGGAATCAAAGTAGAGGTAATACCAGCTATGAAAGTATTAAATTCTAAAAACGAACCTGAAATGACAGTTCCAAAAACAGATCCATTAGCTAGATTTTAAAATGATAGGCGGAGTACAACAAAAAATTCTAGTACATCAGGACGAGAACGGTAATCTAAAAATGGATGATGAGATGGGTAAACTATTATTTGGTGATCCTAATACTCATATGGAATATAAATTGGTTCGTGAACATGATGGATTAACACACCACGCTCATGAAATTGGATGGGTTGAATGGAATGAAAATGGTACATTTAAAGAAAAATATGATGAACCAATTATTGGTAGATCACTTATATTAGATCCACATCGAATGAGTTTTACTTGGTTAACTACCTCAGTTACTGAAATTATAGAACAACAAGATAATTATATTAAATTTAACACACGTAATAGTGTATATGAGTTATTTAAACAAGATAATAAGTTATGACAAAGGAAGAATTTTTACAACAAGTAAGTGATTGGTATGACAATTCAGATAACCACTATGATGATTTTTTAATTAAATTTGAAAAAGATAAAGGTGAACTTATTAACCTACTATCTGTAGCAGGTAAACATACAGCTAGGTTATTTGAACCTAAAACCAAAGAAGAGTGGATGCAAGATATATTAACACCATTTAAAGCAAAATAAGTTATGAATATAGAAAATTTAAACACACAGGAATTAGAAACATTAAGAACATTGCTTAATAAAATGGCAGGACTTAATAAAATGGTAGTTGAACCTAAACCAGTTAAGATTAATAAAACTGAAGCTATGATTTTTAATATCATACAAGAATTTGATTTTTTAAAAGTACAAACAGCAATGAATGTTTTAGATTGGAGATGGGTAGGCCAAGATGTTACTATTAATATGTTAAAAACAGAAGCAATTAGATTACTTAAAGACGCTGCTAAATTAAGATTAGGAAATTTAAGTGATGAACATTGGGAATTAGGTATCACTTGTAGTACAGGTGGACTCCAAGCAACAGCATATTGTGATGAAGATAAAAATAAAATTACTAGTTTAGAGTTAAAATTTATAGTGGAGGAATGGGATGTTGATTTAGAATATGTAGATAATGAATAAGTTATGAAAAAACGATTTAGAATTATAAAAGAAGGATATGCTGATAAGTATGGTGATGTAAATAAATTTCATTACTATATTAAAGAATATAAACCTATATTTTGGTTATTTTATTTAATACCATTACCTATTTCTCATGGTAAATGGGTAGATGATGGAAATAAACCTTGGACAAGTAGAATACGATTTAACACTTTTAAGGAGGCAGAATTATTTACTGAAATAGTTTTAGAAAAAAATAAACCTAGATCAAAAGTTATAAGTACAATAGAAAAAGAAATATCGTGTTAAAAAAAATATTAGTTATATTAATATTAATTACTACATATGGTTTTACACCTGCTCCTGAAAAATGTTCAGGTGTTGTAACTGTTAGTCTTGTTTATTCTTGGACTGATACTGCTTATCTATATGTTAAATTAGATAATGAAGGTGGTGAAAAAAAAGTACGTTTTATTGGTAAGACAGTTCCCCAAATAAATGAAAGAATAACTTTTAATTGTAAACAAATAATAAATTAAAAATGAAAATCTGGAGTGACATTAAATGGTTTTACAACCAAGTGAAACGTTCATTTGCCTACGCTAAATACGCTTGGGGAGGATATGATTGGGATTATAGCTATTCAATTGATATATTCCGATACAGCTTAGAACGTTTAGCTAATAAATTAGGTTCAAATTCAGTATATGGCGTCAGTGCTAAAAGTAGAGCTATACGTTGTAGAATGATTGCTAAACTAATGGAACGAGTTAATGAAGACTATTACGCTACAAGTTATGTTGGAGTATTAGAAAGCATGTATGGTAAAGTGGAACTGGTGGTTGAAGATATAGGTGGTGGTAAGTATGAGTATAAAGGTTTTAAATGGGAGAAAGCAATTGATGATAAACATAATGATGAAATCAATAAATTCAGTGATGAGTTATATCAGTTAGGTATTGAAAAACAAAAACGTGCTGAGGTATTACTTTGGAAATTAGTTGAACATAATATAAAATATTTTTGGGATTAATATAAACCAAATATTAATTTATATTTATATTAAAAGATAAACCATGAAACAATCAGAATTAAAACAAATTATTAAAGAAGAAATTAGTAAGGTTTTAAAAGAACAACCATCTAATATTGAACTAATAGGCCCTGATATTGATGAGTTGTTAGATGCTATTAATTTTATTAATATTGGTCTTACTAAAACTAATAAACCAAGACCCCATTCATTTGGAAAAAATACACTTAAAGCATTAGATAATGATGGTCACCCAACAGACAATGGAAACTTTTCAATTAGTGTTGAAGTTGAACCTAAAGTATCTAATAAAAATTTATATATTGAACAAGTTAATGATTTATTAGATGATCATGGGTTTGAATGTAAATTATATATAATTAAATAAATTAATTATGAAAATAGATTATGACAATCCAATACTAATTTGTGTAGATAAAATATTTAATGGTGTGACAGATGATGGTATTGAATTTGATATACAAGCCTACTATACTGAAGAGGATGGATGGCAAGTAGAAAAAATTACATTCATTAATAAAACACCAAATCAAAAATTACTTAAACAACAAATTACAAATACATTTTTAGAAAAAATAGGTTTGTCTTCTGGTTAAATTGATGTTATATTTAAGTATATGGAAAAAAAAGGTTTTACAGAAAAAATGCGATTTGATTTTGACACAACTAAATCTTGTGAAATCAAAATTAAAACAGGTATATGGTGTCGAGCAACACCTAATGAATTTAGAAGTTGGAAAGGTGAACGTCGAATTGTTAGGTGGGTTAAAAATGAAGAAATCATAGAACAATATGATGGTCCTGTATATTATATGGGTTCAAATAAATTAGACAAATCAGAGTCTAAAGTTGGATATGCTTTCTTACATGAAATGGATCCTAGAGCACAATATAGTAAACAACGAGAAACAGAACATTTTACCATTAAAAAATAAGTTTGGCTATTAGCTAAATTGATGTTATATTTAAGTATAAAGAAAATAAGAATATGATAACAGACGTAATTAAAAGACAAACAGAACCAGAATTAAACCATGAAATTGAAATGTATTTTGCTAAATACCCACCTCATGACTATGGTACAAAAGTATTAGATGTTGTTTATGATGAACAAGATGAAGTATGGGCAGCATTTTTAGGTAGAAATGACTATTAGTATATTAATATTAGCCTTAATTTTTGGACCTGTTATAGTAACAGAGACATTAATATTAATAGCTAGAATAGCTGAGTACTTACAAAATTTAAGTAAAAAGAAATAAAAATGGATAGTTATTATTATGGCTATACTTGTATCAATTTTATTCTCATTATCAATAGGATTTGTAATGGGCTTCTTTTATCATTTAGGTATTCAAAATAGTATTAACAAACAGTACACTAGTACAGTTAGGAAAACTATTAATACTTATTTAAACGATTGTGATAGGTCAGGACATAATAAGTATATCTTAACTAAAGCTAAAGCCGAAATATTAGCAGCAAATATAATATCAGCACTTAATAAATTAAAGTGAATATAAAATAAAGGTTATGAAAAAATTAGTTTTGTTTCTATTACTATTACCTACACTAGGTAAAGCTCAAACAACTATGGTTTGGGAATCTAAAATCAACAACATATATTATCATATTGAATTGGAATGTGTACCTAAAAAAAGTGGTGGTGTGTTTCAATTTACAATTAGTGATCCTACAATAGATGAAGAAATTGATTATTGGGTTACAGGTGTGTGGGAACCAAAAAATGATAGTTTATATAAATGTTCAGTTATTGATGGACAACATAAAAAAGAATTTCCTAATCTATTCTTAATTAAACAAGGTAAATCATTTCAATATAAAGGTAAATATATTGAATGGAAAGAAATCAGAACCACAACACAACAATAAAATATATGATAGTATTCACAATTATTTTCATTACATTACCAATATTATTAAACGGAGTAATGGCTAGTTTATATAATACATTTTTCCCAATATCAACTAAACGAATTAAATACATTTTAATGATACCACCATTAGCTATACTATTATGGTTGGCAATGTCAATTGTATTATTGTTTATGGAAATACAAAGTGGTTTAATTAAATATTTTAAAGAAGGTGATGAATAAAACAATGAAACAAATATCGGATAATGTAGATTGTGATAAATCAACTTATCATAATTACACTGATATTTACCCTATATTTTTAGAACAATTTAGAGATAGTGAGTTTAATTTATTTGAAATAGGTATT
>Ga0207942_1000362_pt1 | contig 11939 bp, 15 predicted proteins | sample LakMenEpi12Oct12_FD_150687 | JGI IMG/M metagenome (GOLD analysis project Ga0207942, IMG submission 150687) | Freshwater microbial communities from Lake Mendota, WI - 12OCT2012 deep hole epilimnion (SPAdes) | ecosystem: Environmental > Aquatic > Freshwater > Lake > Epilimnion/Euphotic zone ... | reverse complement strand
CGGCAACTCCTAGCGGTATTACTATTTACACTTCTTCAGCTTCGGTTAACTTTGCGACAGCTTTCCAAATCATCTGCCAAAAACAAGGCGTTGATTATATAGGAAAAACTGCAAAGGCAGTAGCTAGTGACCAGAACCTAAGAAGTCCAGGACTGACAAATGCTAAAGTTTGTAGTTTTAAATTAAGTTCTGCAAATGCTTTAGTTGCACAGTTTGGAGGTTGCATGTCGACATTCAACACATTCGTTTCTGGATACTGGACTGAAGTCCCTGCTTGTACCGTAATTGGTGGAAATGAAAATGCTTCAATAGGAACAAGAATGGAGTCATTAACGCTAACATCAGTTTCAGCAGCTTCATTTAATAGTGCCGCATTAGGTGTAGCAACAAGTAAAAACTTTATTTGTCATGGGTATTAAAATGAAAAAACTTATAGTTAAAATTAAAGTCATTGATATTCCTTTCTCCCCAGCTATCCCAGCTATTCCTGAAAAGTGGGCTAAGGAAGATCAGGAAGTCTCTGAACAACCAATGATAGAGATTGATGGTGCCTTAGTTCCTGATGAATCTTGGACTCATCATCCAGAAATTCCTGAAATTCCAGAACAACCAGAAGTCTCTCACGAAGAGATCATCGCTCAGACCCAAGGATCAGATGCAGATTTATGGGTATGGCTTCAAGGTGATATGCACAAGTATCCCGAAGGATACTGGGTTGAATATATAGATATTTCTGCACAATTTAATCAGGATATAATTAATGCTGAGGCACTAAAATATTTAGCTGATACTGATTGGCTTATAATAAGAGAAGTTGACGCTGGGGTTCCATGCCCTGCCGACATTAAACAATTAAGAGCAGAGGCTAGGATTAGAATAGTGAGGTAATTGTGAAAAGCTTGCTTACATTTATGTTCCCAGTAGCCAAAGCCGTATTTGCGGTTTGTGGGTTCATGATTACACTAGGATGGGGTGCGTATCAAGCCGTTTCGCATATTGCCAAAGCAGAAGCTAAAGTAGTCAGAGATGAAATAAAAGTGATTCGAACGTTAGATATGGAGCATTTGAACAAAAGATTTGATAGACTAGAGATATTGATTAAGGAGAAATAGGATGCCAAAGTCATCGGTTTACGATTTTTATAAGAATAAAGATCAAAAAGAAATGCCATTAGATTATTTAGAAAGAAGTCTAGTTACTCCTAGTATTGATTTTTCTAAACAAACATTGGCAGAGCAAGCTCCTGAACAAAATGATATTTTGGAACAACAATCAATGGTTCCTAAAGCAGACTTTAAAAAAGAAACTTTGGCAGAACAAATGCCTCAAGGGGATGATACAGCTAAGACATTATTAGATACTGGATCTTCTGCACTTATTACTTTTGGTGATCCGCATATGAAAGCTCTTGGATTAGGATTAAAAGCTGCTGGATCTATTGCTCAAAACGTAGAACAACAAAGAAAAAATCAATATCAAGCCGAAGTGGCTAGAATTAAAGCTAGACAAGAGGCTTTAGATAGAATGTCTCAAATAGGTCAAGGATTAAGGGTAGTATAAAATGAGAAGATTAGAATATCTCATAACGCAAATAAGAAATTCCACGGATAATAAGGACGTAAATGGGGTATCTACTTCTGAAATTGTGGGCTACTTTAATGATGCTCAAAGGTTTATTACTACTCTTATATTTAAAAATAACCCTTATGCTGATTTATTTAAGACTCAAATCGAACTTGCTGCGGTGGCTTCTGGGGAATATCAACTTCCTTCTGACTGTTATGCGACTAATGCCCTTTCTATGGTAGAAGCTCGTTTTGCCGATACTTCAAATAATAAAGGTTATTCTAGAATTAAACCTATTTCTGAGTCGGAATTTAGTTATATTTTTGGGTACATAACAAGAGATAACAAAGTCCTTATATCTGGTCAAAATGACGTAGCACAACTTCAAAATGTTCGTATTACATATTTTCGCCAGTTGCCTACTGTCGATATTAGACGAGGCACAATCGGAGTAGTAGTTCCAAATACAAGCGTTGCCGTAACTAGTTTAGATACCGAAGTATTCACAATGGACGATAAATTTTCTACTGTAAACGCTTTAGGGGAACAAGTAGTTAAAGGAATTTATTCCGCCTCCACTTCATCTCCTTTGGCTGTATCTGATACTACAGGAATATTAACTGGGCAATTTTTAGTGTCTGGGTCAAATGCTTGTAATGCTTCAATTCTTCCTGATGCTTGTGAAACTTATTTGCTGGATTACGTCAGGCAAAGAATTTATACTAGAAATAATTACGAAGACGCTAATAAGCAATCATATTTTACTGAACAACAAAAAGCAGAAATTATATCTATATTTGCAAAAAATAAAAAAGACGACGATACTATCCCGGTTACTGATGTTGAATTTTTATTCTTTTAAGAGGTATTAGTGGCTACAGGTAAAATATTAAATTTAGGTGGAATAGATAATAGACCTCCTAAAGCCAATCAATCCACAGGAAGATTTAGAGTAGCTAGAAATGTATACCCTACCCCTGATAACCGTCTTATTCCAAGATACGATTCCCAAAATACTGGATATACTTCCAACATCCAAGTAGTACAACATTTAACTCAGTATGATGGGGATTTGTTGTCTGTGGTAGGAAGAGGATACGAGAATATTATTGATATTTATAGAAATGGAGTACTGATACCAAAGAATTTTTCTTACGGTGATTTGGGCGATCCGCAAGGATATTTTCCTCAAAATACAACTTCTTATAGAAGAAATAATACTACTTATGTTTTGTCTTCAAATAGGGGAATTTTTTTAAAGTATGATGGAGTAGAAGTAAGCAGAGCTTGCGATGCAGGAGCTACTCTATATACTGCAAGTAAATCTACTACTGCACCTACTAAATTTGTAAAAGTAATAGCCCATAGTTTAGATTTTGATAACAATGAAATATGGTCTGCCGCTTCTACTTTTTCTATGGGGAATGCCGACACTACATTAGATCTTCAAGCAGGATTTTTTGGTTCTGCAAACGTCCCTAACGTAGTTACTGAAGGAAAAATTTATCCAGTCGTTCAAGGGTATCCTATGAATTTTTTTGTAGGAACAGCCACTTATGAATCTGCCAATCTTCAATTTTCTGTCACTTTAACCCAAAATAATACATCTATTTGGAACTCTTCCCAAGTAGGTTCCTATGTATTTGTTAAAATATCCTCATTTAACCCTTCTTCAATTTTATCTACCGCAGACACTTCTGCTTATGGACTTGCTTTAAAAATAAAAAAACAATGGGTTGCCAGCGGCGCAAGTGGAACTATCAAATTAGACATATTTGATGCGTATTATTTAACCGCAAATAGGGAATGGAAAAAAGCCAATTTAATAAATGATACAGCTACTTTAACTTCTCTTGCCTCTACTATTACTTATGGAACAAGAGAAGTAGTTACTGTATGGGCTTCTCCAACTGAAACCGGAGTATATTTTTATCAAGGAATACGCCCAGTATTTCCATTTCAAGCAAATCCAGTAGGAACTACAATTTTGCCGGATGTTACAATTCCAGCAACCCCTACTGCGGCAAATGCCGTCACCTCATGGGGTACTACAATTATAGACACCTCTCTGTCATTAAATGGTATTTATGACATTTCAACAACGGGCTTGTCTCCAAATTCTAATACAGGAAAGGATTTTGGAGGAAATTGGTATACAAACTTTTACTGTATGACAGTATATCAGGATTCTTTATTATTGGCTAATGATGATCTAATATGGTTTTCCAATACCACCTCTTCAGGAGTATTTGAACAATTATCTGCTTCTAATTTTTTAAAAGTAGGAGACACAGAGTTTGGAAGAATAACTTCTATTTGCGGAACTAGTGACTTTTTAATTGTGTGTAGGGAAAGAAAAGTCTATTACGTCAATGGGAACATAGCTACAGGAAACTACCGAGTTCAAGAAATTTCTGAATGTGAAATAGGGGCTTGGAGTAATGTAGCTACTTTTTTAGTAAAAGATACAGTAATTATGGTTACAGCTATCGGGGTATTCCAAATATCTGATGGTGGAAGATGCACAAAAATATCTGAAAAATGCCCTAAAAACTTTTCGTTTTACGATTCAATGAATGTAAACGAAGACATTGTATTTAGATTAGATGGAACAATAGCTCTTCCAAAAACTCCTAGTGACAACCCAGAATTAGGAAATACCGGAATAGACATTGCCTATGATGAGTACAGAGATCTTTTAGTAATTATGCAAAGGAAACAAAATAGCCCTTGTTTAGTAATTCATATGAAAACAGGGGAATTTTATGAATGGGAAAGAATTTACAATCCTCTAGTATCCTATGCAAATTGCATTACTTTTATTGACGGAACATATTATGTAGGTGGAATAAATTACATAGTAGATTTTATAAATCCATTTATAGCAGGAACTGCTCTTATTTTTAAAGAAAACAAAACTATAGACTTATCCTATGTTACTTCTTCTCCTATTAAATTATATACTTCTTGGCTAACTGCAGAAGAGCCTTCTTTAGAAAAATCTTTGCTTCAATTAAAAATGTTTGGAAGAGTTCAGTCTAATGGCACTACAGATTCTATAAACGTAGCGCATTATAAAGATTGGGATTTTTCTACTAAAATAACAAATGCCAAGTATTTTCCAATAAATACAAGTGCTTCGTTAAATAATCAAGTTCAATATTCTCATAAAAAACGATTAAACTCCGACAAAGTATTGTCGGCTTCTGTGGGATTTGAGGTTTCTGATCCAAAAGTTACTTTTGAATTGGAATCTTTAGAAGTAGAATTTAACCCTATTCAACAGGGTATGAAAAAATGACGGCTCCAGTTACTTATAGATCGGATTTGGATTTTCCTCAATTGGAGGACAATGCGAGTCTTGAAGACGTAATTAGGGCGTATAACAGACTGGCAAAAGGCGTAAATTTTTCAAATAAGAGAATATCTATCCAGTCAAATTTTGACGGGTATATAGCAAAAGATGTAGAAATAGCGGCTAATTCATCTGTAATTATACAGCATTTCCTTGGCGTAATTCCTAAATGGCGTATAATATTAAGACAGACAGGCAACGGTGTTATTACTGACATCCCCGAAGAATGGACAGATAGAGCTATATCTTTAAAAAATAATAGTACAACAGATAGTGTAAAAATATCTGTATTTATAGCTAGGGAGTAAAAAAATGACGATGCCAAATTGGAATCCTCAACAAATGCAAGAAGAAAAAGATAAAGCAAAAAATAATGAACTAGCTAATCAAGATATTTCTTTATCTCAACAAGGATCTGCAGCTCAACCTCAGGGTACTGAAATTGGTGCAGGGTATAAGCCTCCTCAATGGTCAATGTACGGAACTCCTGAAGAAATGGCAGGAGCCAGTGCCGGATTAACTCAAGCCGCTACATTATACGGAAGAGATGTATTTGGAATTGGGGAAGACGTAGGAAGATTAAGAGATATTTATAGACAAAGAATGGAACAAGGTGGAACAGATCCTATATCTGCCGCCATTATGGGTCAAAAAGGCGAAGCAGTTGCCACTGCTGGAAGAGCTATGAGATCTGCCGGAGTAAAAGGCGGAGTAGCGGCAAGGGCACTCGGAGATGTCGCCGCTCAAAAAGACCAACAGATAAGAGAATCTTTATACGGTCAAGCCAGACAATCAGCTCAAGATTTTGGTCGTCTTACAGGTAATACTTTAGCTGGGACTATGTCTCTCATGAAAGGAGAGCAAGCAGGACAGCAACAACTTCCACAATACAATCCAAGTGGATTATTTGGAATGAAAGCTATTTGTACTGAGTTATATCAGCAAGGCAAAATGCCGTATGACGTATATCTAGCAGATATGAAATATGGCTACAAACTTTCTATGGAAAAGCCCGAAGTATTAGATGGCTATCACTTATGGGCAAGACCTGTAGTTAAGCTTATGAGAAAAAGCCAACTATTTACAAACTTAATTAAATACCCTGCCCTTTCATGGGCTAATCATATAGCAGGAATTAAGCCGTCATTGTTCGGGTCTTTATGTCAAACTGTCGGGGAATTCGCTTGTGGTTTATTAGGTAAAACGCTTTATAAAATTAGGAGATTATATGTTTAATTCAGATATTATTAAAAAAATTAAAAAAGATGTATCCATGTCAAAAAGCCTAAAGGATACGGCTAAAGAAGCTTCTAAAATCATGATGCCGGAAGAAGATGAAGATGAAGGCGAAGAAAGTGAAATGGAAGAAGAATCAAAAAAAGGATCTTCTCCAGAAGCTAAAATTGAAATAGAACTTATGATTCAAGGTGCCAAGAAAAAGAAAGGCAAATAGAAAATGAAGTTTAAAGATCTTCCAGTTAAAGATAAAAATATTTTAGAAGGAAGAGAACCACTTCCAGAAGAAGCTTCTTATCTGATGGATAAATATATTGGCACGGACACTTCCCAAAAATACAATAAAGACACTAAATTGGTTGAGAAGTATAGAATGGACATGTATGCTCCCATGAAACAATCAGAGTTAGAGGCAAGAAAATGGGGCAGAGTTCTTACAGATGTTTTTGACGTTAATCCAAAAACATTAGAAATGACCCCAAAAGAAGGAATATCTCAAGAGAATTCAAAAAGATACTTTGAAATGATAAAGAGAAATTTAACAAAGTATTCTGATACAGACGATCCCTTAACAAATAGAATTAGAGGGGCAGTATCCAAAAATGAAAATCGTTCGTTATCCTCTACGGGATTGCAGTATATACCAGAAACTGGAGAACTAGAAAAATCATATATAGTACGAGGAGCAGATGACATTAAATCCTTGCTTAATGTTTTATCAAAAGATGAAGCTACCGCAGAGTTTAGTCAACTAAGTCCTTATTATAAATTATTACAATCAGTAAAAGAAAAATATAAAAGTATACAAGACCCTGAAATAAGAACAAAATTAGAGACAGAAGAATTATCAAGACAAATAAATAAAGACGAAAATACTAGAATGCAAATGGAAGAATTTAAAAAAAACCAACAAAAAGTCTTAGATTTATACAAAGAACACATAAAAAATTTTGGTGAAAAAGCATGAAACAGCAAAATCTATTAGAGAGTTTGTTTAAAACAAAAGAACCTACTAACTATGTAGAACAGTCTTCTCAGGCTGCTTCTCCGTTAGAAGCATTTTTTGCTAAAAGGACTCCTAAGCCATCAGCTCCTGCTCAAGCTACTCCAAAAGCAGTATCTAAAATAGAGCAACCTCAAGTAGAGCAAATATTTCAAGAATATTCTCCTGAGATGGAAAGCGCCTATGCTAGTGAATCTTCTAGTATGCCAGTTGAAAGAAACCCAGCCGCATCTCAATTTATTCCGGTTTCTGATTTAGTGGATACAGAAAAAATTAAAAAACAAGCTGAAATATTAGCTCCCAGAGAAACTGACTGGAAAGACGCTTTAGCTAACTTAACTCCGCTTGCCGTAGAAGCTTTATTAGGTAAAGGGGGCGGAGCTTCACTAGGAATTTCTGGTCAAGCTATTTTGGGAGACATTGCTAAAAGAGGTGCTAAAAGAGACGCACTAGAAGCTAAGTTAATGGAACTAAAACAATTAAGACAGCCAAAAGCAGACACAGAAGCAGCAAAACAAGCTAGGTTTGAAGCCGCTCAAAAAGAAAAAAGAAGTCTTGATGATAGAAGAATTCTTCTTCAAACCAGAGACAAGTTAAATCAAGACGTGGGGTTTAAAGCCACTAGGGCTAGATACGCAGCATCAAATGATGCTATTAATGTTCTTAATCAGAGAAACCCAATAGGGGATGCGTCTGTAAAAACTTTGTTTGCAAAAGGAATATTTGCAGAGGTCGGAGCTATGTCTGATAAAGATAAAGCCGATTTTATAGGATCTCCTGAGTTAGAAAGAAAATTTGAAACTATGTTTTCTAAATTTAATAGAGGTCTTCTTGGAGAAAAAGATAGAACCGATCTTATGAAACTTGCTAAACACATGAGAGAAAGATCTAAAAAAGATGCTTCTAGGATTGCCTCCGGATATACTTCGGGGTTAAAATCTATTGGACTAGATCCGAGTCAAGTAATCAATCCGTTACTTTCTACTGACGACATTGAGCCTCAGTTTATTTCCGGAGATGCAAACTTGGTAGAAAGAAATACAAAAGACGGCCCAGCACTATTTGATAGAAGAACGCAAAAATTTGTAAGGTGGAAATAATGGGAAAGAAGATACCTACATGGGAAGAATCTACTCCAATTGAAAGTTCTCCCACTTTAACCACTAAAATTCCTACTTGGGAAGAATCTACAGAAATACCTGAAAAAGAAATAGGAGCATTTCAAAAAACTTTAAATGTAATAGATATTATCCCTTCTGTACTTAGAACTGGGGCGGAAGCAGCACTATCTCCAGAAAGAGAAATGTTACCTGAAATGGGTAAGCAAATTGGAAGAATTGTAGAATCTCCTATGACTGCTGCAGCTTCAGCTCCCACAGGTCCTGAAATTAATAAATTATTGATGTCAGAAGTATTTGGAGAAACACCAGAAGAAAGAGCTGCGAAAGAAAGAGATCAATCATTCCTAGGAAAGGCGACAACAGCATTAGGAGGGTTTACAACAGAAACAGTCCTTACTGGTCCAAGTTTATTTGCCTCCCTACCTAAAATTAATAAAATAACTAGAATACCATTAGTAAGTATTGCTGACAGACAAGCAGCAAAGTCTTTAGCTGAGTATGCAACTAAAACAAAATTATCGGCAGGAAAAGATATAAGAACTGCAGGAGCTAGACTTGTAGAAGAGAACTTACAAGGTCTTTTAAGAAATCCTACAAAACTATATGAAAAACTTACTGGGGAAACAAACAAAATTACAAAAACAGTCCCTGACGGTTTAGATTTTGCAACAATAAAAAACCAAGCTAGAAAAAAAGGGCTTATAAAAGAAGCTTCAGATTCTGTTGATACTTTGCTTTCTAGTATTGAAAAAGACTATCAAGTTGAACCAATACTTCCATCGAATTTAATGATGAGAAATTTATTGGAGAAAGCCAAAAAAAATATAAGTCCAACTTCAGGAGAAACGGTAGATTTAGGTAAAGTAGAAAGTATTTTACAAGATGTTTTAAAACCGTATCAAAAAACTATAATACCAGAAGCCCCGATTACCGGAGTAGTAAAAAAACCGGGGACATTGGAGTTAGGTGAAGAAATAGTAGGAACAATACCGGAAAGCGTAGATATTACTACAAATAAACTGACTCTAACAGAACTTCAAAAACTAAGAAAAAATATAGGTAAGCAAGTATCTGATTTAACCTTTTACGCCACTTCAGATAAGAACGTAGCTTTAGAAAAAGATACGTTGGCTTCATTGTATAGGGAATTGGGGGAGGTAATTAAAACGCAACTAAAGGGAAGACCGATAGTTGTAGGAAATACAAAAGTAAAAGATGCGGCTGAATTTTATGAAAATCAAAACAATAGACTTAAGCAATTTTTAGATATTGAATCTTTGTTGGAATATGTGGATGCAAAAGAATTAAAGAATGTAGATCTTTCAGGTAAATTACTGGGATTAGCAGCTCAAGCACCTATATTGGGTGGTGTAGGTTTGGCGGGGTCAATCTTTGACATGCCTATAGCTACTGGCGGTGCAGTTGTTGGGGCAGGACTATCAGCAGCAAGAACTGCAGGAAGAATGGCAGAAGAAGCAGCACCAGAATATTTGTCGAGTATTTTTAAACAAGCATCTAGAGTTCCTTCTATTCCGTATAGTGCAGCATTAGCCCCTGTGAGAGGGACTATTCAATACATGAGAGAAGGACAACCTGTAAGTGAATTTGGAAGAGAACCTCAGTCTGTAGGACTATCGCCTAAACAATTAGTGACATATAGAATTCCTCGAAGTACTCAGGGAATTTTAGAAAATAAAGAAAAAGTACTAGCTAAGTTGTCTCAACAAGGCGTGCCTAAAGAGATGGTTGAAACAGTAGCCCAAGCCATGAATGGCGATGCAGACGATCTATCTAATGTGGCTTCGCTTATGGTAAGTCAATTTCCAGACTTATTTGAAAAGTCAAAATACAGTATATTTGATGGGAAATTTTTAAATCCTAATGATAGGGCAATGGCGGCTGACGCTGTGTCTAAACGGGATGATTTAAACTCTATTCAAAAAGCTAAGATGATTAATAAGATTAACAGATCTGGCGAAGTACCAGAAGGATTGTAATGAAAAAAGAATTACCTCCTTTAAATATTGAAATGCCAGAAGGATACATCATAGATAGGGCTTTGGGATATGGTGGGGATAAAATTCATTATGACGTTAAAAAATTTGATCCTAGGTATCCTTTACGTTTACAGCAATCTTTAGGCGGTTTTACTTCTTATTTATCAGATTTTAATCCTGACGAACTTATAACTATGTCCTCCCAAATTGAGCCTGAAGCTCAAAGAAAAGGTATAGCGAGACAAATATACAAGCAAGCTGAATTAGATACAGGAAAGAAAATACTTCCTGATAGAATGCTTAGTGATATGTCTATGCCACTTCATGCTAAGTATGGTTTAGGTAATGAGTTCGGTCTTTCCGACTATGAAGAAGTAATTAAACGTGGTTTAATGAAAAACGCAAATATTTATAATGCTACAGAGGCAGGAAAATTAGCAGAAGTGGGAAGTCCTTTTTCTGGATATGAATTGAGAGAAATGCCTCCTTTATGGCCGGAAGAATATGCCAATAAAGAGTATGGAAAATTAAAAAACCTATTTAACAAAATTGGATTAGATAAATTTAAGTCAATAGCTCCAGTATTAGGACCAGCGGCGGCAATCGCCGGAGGATTAGGATACTCAGACTTAGCAGGGGCGGCAACAGACGCAATTATCCCCGGCGGTATTGAAGAAATGGGAGTATCGCCGGAACAAGCAGAATTAGATAGAAAATATAAAGAACGTATAAGAAAATTCTCGAAGGGGAAATAATATGCCGTTAAAGAAAGGAAAATCTGATAAAGCAGTAAGCCAAAATATCTCTACTTTGATGAAAGAAGGGCGAGAACAAAAACAAGCTATTGCCATAGCCCTATCAGTTGCGGGAAAATCAAAGAAGAATAAAGGGAAGAAATAATGGCACAACAATGTACAGTAATACAGGGCGATCCTGCTACTTTAGCTTCTAAATTAGATCAGCTAAATGGAAATATTCTAATAGTAGAGAAATCTTCTTCAGCAGGAAAATTTATTGTAGTATATGATACAGTCGCAGCGGTTCAAAACTTTCAAGTAATTATGGGAGATCCAGAAAAAGTGGCGGCAGAAATAAATGCTTTGATTTTGGCAGGAAATGAGCCTTTATTAATTATACCTACTTTTTCTGCTTCCCATTATGTGGTGGTTTCTGAATGAATTGTATAACAGTGGTCGGAGATCCAGAGAAGGTTTGTTCTTTTATATCCTCCTTAATATCTGGGGGATTTTCAATTAATAATGTAAAAAAGACCAAAAATAATGCCACTTATTTGATAGTATATAGTTCAGGAATTTCTCCTTTTAATTATCTTCTTATGGAAGATGGAAACTATTTACTATTAGAAGACGGCGGAAAAATTATATTGGAATAAACTATGGACAAAAAAATTTCGGAATTAACAAGTCTATCAACTCCTGCTTCGGATGATTTGTTGCCTATTGTAGATGTGTCTACTTCGGAAACAAAGAAGATCACTGTCGGAGCCATCATCGGAGATAAATATGTCAGAACAACACGATTTGCTATCATTAGCTCGGGAACAAGCGGAACAGTCACCATCCCTCCAAACTCAGAAGTCGTCCTTGATGACTTTGGCGGAACAGTCGACGCAGTCGTTTCACAAGTCTCAGGAGGATTCC